>Ga0114962_10001109_pt1 | contig 23445 bp, 23 predicted proteins | sample C_130820_MF_Meta_FD_87017 | JGI IMG/M metagenome (GOLD analysis project Ga0114962, IMG submission 87017) | Freshwater microbial communities from Lake Croche, Canada to study carbon cycling - C_130820_MF_MetaG | ecosystem: Environmental > Aquatic > Freshwater > Lake | place: Lake Croche, Canada... | reverse complement strand
TATCAACGCAGAGTTGAACAAAGCCTTTTCTCTTCAAAGCACGCAGCATTGGGTGACAGCTCTCAATGATGCGGGGGTGCCGTGCGGCCCTATCTATAACATGCAGCAAGTCTTTGAAGATCCTCAAGTAAAGCATTTGAAGATGACCACCACTTTGCAGCATCCGCGCCGAGGCCCTATACGTGTGGTCAATCAACCCCTGGTGCTCTCTAGAACACCCGCTGATGTTCAAACCACCCAACCAGAGCTGGGAGAGCACAATCAAGACATCTTGAGCGAACTTGGGTTCAGTTTGGCAGAAATTGAAAAACTCTCAGCAAACAAAGTCATCTGATCACACTAGAAAAAACCCCCTACCAAACTCAATTGTTATTTGCTTTTTTCCTTGGCCCTGAATGTGGGTTTCAGGCCAGGATGCAGTGCAAGGGAAAGCTTACGCCTTGTTTCACAAATACAGATCCTAAAGGGATAGGGCAGAGCGTCTGTTTTCAAAGGTGATGGCTGGGAGAGAGGAAATTAAAATGGCCGCTGCTATGAGCCAAGACGGTTCCTAGCGCAAAAAAATCTTTGATTCTTGACGCTAAATCTGGTGCTGCTCTCACCAGAGCTACGATTTTCTCAATAGGGGTCACCAGGTGCTCCAGTTTTGCATGTCTAAATGGATTCCATGTCAATAAAGGGTAACCATTGATGACGATTTCATTTTTCAGATGTATCCTTGTGATGGTTCAATGATGGTCTGCCGACTGAATGGCACATGTTTTTTTAAACTCTGTACAACCTTGAAAAATCGATTTTCCAACTCTGTTTGTTTTCTATTGGCCATCGTATTTTTCTCGGTCAATGTATGTGCTCAAGTGGATTTTCCGCAGCAACCGATTAAATTGATCCTTCCATTTCCTACTGGCAGTGGAACAGATGGTTCTGCCCGTGTTTTGGCCAATTCCATCACATCTGCCACAGGCTACACCATCATCGTTGAGAATAAAGTAGGTGCCAATGGATTTATGGCCGCAGAGTTTGTTGCCAAGTCGAAACCAGATGGATACAACTTGTTGTTGACCAGCAATACACATATTGCGAACAAGTTTTTGTTCAAAAAATTGCCTTATGAGCCCATTCAAGATTTTAAAAGTATCACTCTTTTGAAAGAGGCCCCATTGGTGTTGGTTGTGGGTCCAAATTCTCCATTTGTGAATTTTGCCGATTTGAACAAGAAAGTCAAACAGTCTCCTGGCGTCGTGTCCTTTGCCAGTGGCAATTCTTCATCTCGAGTTGCAGCTGAGTTGTACAGTTTGACCATGGGATCGAAGATGCTTTATGTGCCTTACAAAGGAAACCCCAATGCCATTGCAGATTTGATTGCTGGAAGGGTTGATATCTTGTTTGCAGATACAAGCTCAGTGATGTCTTTGGTCAAATCCGGGCAATTGAGAGCGCTTGCAACAACGGGCTTGACCAGACTTGGAAACCTTAAAGAGGTTCCAACGAGCGCTGAGCTTGGGTTTCCTCAGGTGAATTTTGGGTCATGGTTGGCCTTGTTCGCTCCCACTAAAACGCCCAATTTCATCACAGACAAGTTGAATTCAATTTTTAACACAGCTTTACAGAGCGAGGCCGTTAAAAAGAATTTCGCTCTCAACGAAGCCGAACCGAAAGGTTCAACTGCGTCGGAGTTAGATGCTTTTTTAAGCGCAGAATTGGTCAAATGGTCAGATATCATTACCAAGGCTGGAATTCAACCAGAATAACTTTCTTTCATTAATTATCATGTCAATAGATTTGGTCAAAAGAGCAGATGGTGTGGCCATCATCACCATCAACCGTCCCGAAAAGCTCAATGCCTTTGATGCTGAACATTACAAGCAACTGTCCGAGGCTTGGTCTGAGACCCGAGATGATGAACAGGTGCGATCCATCGTGATCGTTGGGGCCGGTGAGAAATCCTTCAGTACGGGTGCTGATTTAGGTACCTTTTTCGATAACCCTGCGAGCTTGTCTAACTTTTGGTTGACCCAAAAAGGCATGTTGTTGAATCGTGGGCTTGAGATGTGGAAGCCCGTGGTGGCGGCCATCAACGGTTATTGTCTTGCTGGCGGACTTACATTGATGCTTGCCACTGATCTGCGTGTTGCTGTGCCCACGGCGACATTTGGACTTTCAGAAGTCAAAAGAGGTGTCGTTGCAGCCAATGGCGGAACGCAGCGCCTCATCGAGCAGTTGCCACGTGCGATTGCCATGGAGGTCTTGTTGACTGGAGAGCGTTTTTCGGCAGAAGTGGCCTTGCGTTGGGGGCTGATCAACAAAATTGTTCAACCCGAAGACCTTCTCGATACTGCTTGCGATTACGCTTTAAAAATAGCAAAAAATGCCCCTCTTGCTGTCCAAGCGACCAAGGAGTTGGCTCTGCGCGCAAGAGAAATGTCATTGAGCGAGGGCCTACGAATGGAACAATTCACGAACCGCATGCTTTCTCAGACTGAAGATGCAAAGGAAGGTCGCGCTGCGTTCAAAGAAAAGCGCGATCCAGTTTTTAAATCAAAATAAAACTAAGTTTGTCTTCTGAAATTTTGAAATGAATGAATTAACTCAGATGCGTGGCAAGTATGTAATTGCTGGCATTGGCCATACTGACTACGGTAAATTGCCAGGACGTTCAACCATCAGCTTGAACACCCAGGCGTGTAAGCAGGCGTTGATCGATGCCCGAATCGAAAAAAGCTCAGTCGATGCATTGTTCGTCAAGGTCCCCACGTCAGCTAAAGAATTTATGTATGGCCAAAAGTTAGCTGAGGCTATGGGAATGAAACCGAAACTCGGAGGCTCGTGGGACCAAGGTGGTGCTGCCAACATGGCCTTGATCTCCAACGCGATGGCGGCGATCGAAACCGGTCAATGCGAAGTGGCTTTGGTTTGTTATGCAGACAATCCCAGATCTGGTAGCCGTCAAGTTTACGCAAGACCTCGCGGGGATGATGCAGTGTATGGTTGGTTTTCTACGGCGGCTGGCTATGGTTTGATCCACCGCCGTCACATGATTGAGTTTGGCACCCAACCTGAGGACTTTGCGCAATTTGCCATGGCCTCCAGAAGACATGGAGCTCTGAACCCCAAAGCCCAATTGAAACTACCTTTATCGCTAGAGCAGTACATGAACGCACCTATGCAAATTGAACCATTGCGACGAGATGATTGTTGCTTGGTCTCTGATGGAGGCGCCGCTTTGGTTGTGATGAGTGCAAAAAGAGCGGTTGAGTTGGGCGTACCCAACCCAGTGCCTATTTTAGGTTTGGGCCAAGGCCAAACTTCTGCAGAATTGCCCGTTCGCGAGACGCTCACGAGCACCGAAGCGGTTGTATCCGCAAGGACTGCCTTTAGCATGTCAGGTCTTCAAGCCAAAGACATTGATGTCATTCAAATTTACGATTGTTTTACTGTCGCTGGCGTCATGACCCTTGAGGATTATGGGTTTTGTCCTAAGGGTCAGTTCGGTCCCTGGTCAAAGGGGGGGTATTTAGAAATCGATGGCCCATTGCCCATGAATACCAGTGGAGGCTTGCTTTCAGAGACGGGAATGCCAGGACTGCAACTGATCATTGAAGGCGTTCGGCAAATGCGAGGTGTAGCCAATCTTCAAGTTCAAAAGGCAAGGAATTGTCTGATCAGCAACCAAGGTGGCACGATGCATACCCATGCGACCATGATTTTAGGAAGATGCAATGACTGATTTTCCTAGCCCAGATGTGACAGAGACCTCGCGTCCTTTTTGGGATGCACTGAACGAAGGCTTTTTGGTGTTTCAAGAATGCGATCAGCAGCACCGTTGGTTGCCAGCGCGTGATTTTTGCCCAACTTGTTTGTCAGATCAATTCAAATATGTGAAAGCTGGAGGACGAGCCCAACTCGTGAGTTGGGTCGTTTACAACTCGGCAATGAACGATGCCTTCAAAGACCAGGTGCCTTACAACGTGGCTTTGGTTCAATTGGAGGAGGGACCGAAGATGATGACCAATATTTTGGCGCCGAACGGTGAATTAAAGGCAGGTATGGACTTGCAATTGGAAATTGTCAAACAAGATCAGTTTAAATTGGCAAAGTTCAAGCCGAGCTCAAAGTAAGGTGGATCAGTGAGCAATCAAAGTCAAAAAGACCTTGGTGGTCAATGGAGAAATAAGCCGCCCTTCAATGGATTGTTGGTGCTAGATCTCACTCAGATCTACAACGGACCTTATGCGACTTTTCTTTTGGCGCAAGCTGGTGCAACGGTCATCAAAATTGAACCACCAGACGGTGAACATTTGCGCAAGCGAGCTGACAGCGGAGTGCAAGCAGTCACTGTGCCCTATGCCATGCTCAACGCCAATAAATTGTCCATGTCCTTGAATCTAAAAAATGAAAAAGCTAGAGAAGTTTTTCTATCTTTGGTACAAAAGGCCGATATTTTGGTTGAGAACTTTACGCCAGATGCCATGCATAAATTGGATTTAGGTGCGGAAAAGCTTTTGGAGCTCAATCCGCGCTTGATTTACGCATCAAGCTCGGGCTATGGAAAAACAGGGCCTTACCGCGAGTATCCTGCCATGGACCTCGCAGTCCAAGCGATGTCTGGTGTGATTGGCGTGACTGGCTATCAACAAAGCCCCCCAGTCAAATCCGGAGTCGCCCTGTGTGACTTCAATGCTGGCATTCACCTTTATGGTGCAATATGTACGGCACTTTACCAAAGAGAAAAAACGGGTCTGGGTGATATTGTGGAAGTCTCCATGATGGAGGCGATTTATCCTTCCTTGGCCTCTAACCTAGGAGCGCATCGGGCGGGAGACCATGGGGTCAAGAGAACAGGCAATCGACACGGGGGTATGAGCTTGGCACCCTACAACGTCTATGGTGTAGAAGACGGCTATGTTGCAATCATTACCAGCAATGAAAAGCACTGGTTGGCTCTTGTTAAAGCTTTGAACTTGCAAAATAAGTTTGACCTGACACCGTTTGCGACGCAAAAACAACGTGCAAAAAATATGGAAGCTTTGGATGCCTCAATTGAGACCTTGACGCAAGAATTTACCAAAAAGCAATTGCTAGAGTTGCTTCGTGAGCATAGAGTGCCCTGTGCACCGGTTCAAGAACTCGACGACGTGGTCAATGACGAGCATTTGTTGGCAAGGGGTACTTTGCAAAAAATCAATCACCCCATCTACGGAGATATATTGATCAACAAGTCGCCCCTTAAATTCACGAATTCTATTGCGCCTGATTACATCCCTAGCGTTCCACTGGGAAATGACACCGACCATATTTTGGAAACTATTTTGGGATTGAAGAACTTTGAAATTGATCAGCTAAAAAATGAAATATCAAGCTAAAAAATCTATATAAGGGAGACTTTAATGGCAGAGCACAACGCAGGTTTGACGCAAGAGTTGTTAGAAATAAGAGACCTCACCAGAAAATTCATGTCCAAAGAGATCTTACCTGCTGAGGAGAAATCCCCTTTTGATTCTTTTGAGCTTCCTGAGCACATCTTGATTCCTTTACAAGAGAAAGCAAAATCAATTGGACTCTGGTCTGTGAGAGCTCCTGAAGAATATGGTGGCGGGGGTTTGAGCCTTTTGGCAACAACGGTGATCGCCGAAGAAACGGCGAAATGCAAGATGGGGGCTTATGTTCCTGCTTGTGGCGCCACTGGGTCCAATCCACCCGCACCCATTTTATTGGGTACACAAGAACAAATTTCTAAATTTGCTATTCCTGCTATTCAAGATGGAAAAAAAGCATTTGTTGCGATCAGCGAGGCCTCCGGTGGCTCAGACCCTGCAAGATCAATTCGCACGCGAGCAGTTTTGCAAGGGGATCGGTATATTTTGAATGGCTCCAAAATGTGGATCACTGGGGTTGCAAAGGCCAATTGGGGTATTTTGTTTGCCAGAACGGGTGAACAAGGCCAAAGAGGTGGAATCACTTGCTTTATCATCGATGGCAAACCTAAGGGCATGACCATCAAAGAAATGAATGTGATTCGATCGTATTCTCCTTATGAGATATTTTTAGAAAATGTGGAGGTGCCGGTTGAGCACCGACTAGGAGAAGAGGGGCAGGGCTTTGCTTTGTGTGAGAAATGGTTGGTTGAGGGAAGGGTGCCTTACGCTGCAGGCACCATTGGCATTGCGCAGGCTGCGCTAGACATAGCTGTCCAATGGGCCAAGGAAAGAGATGTGTTCAAGTCCAAATTGGCCGATAAGCAAGCCATTCAATGGATGATTGCTGATAGTGATATGGAAATCAGGGCTGCAAGGCTTTTGATTTACGAAGCAGCAAAAAGATCGGATGAAGGATTGAGCTTTAAAACAGAAGCCTCGATTGCAAAAGTCGTTTCTACCGAAACAGCGGGACGCGTGGTGGACAGATGCATTCAAATCATGGGTGGGATGGGCTTGTCCCAAGATTTGCCTTTAGAGCGATGGTATCGTGAACTCAGAATCAAGCGAATTGGAGAGGGGCCCTCCGAAGTTCATCGCATGGTTTTGTCCCGCGAGTTGTTGAATTGATCAGTAGATATTCACTCGAATCATGACAAATTAGGGAGCGCATCCATGAATATAAAAAAAATTATATTGGTACAGTTTTTTGTTTTTGGTGGCTTGTGCGCTGGTGCTTTAGCCCAAGACGTATTTCCCAGTAAAACAATCAAGGTTGTTGTACCTTATCCGCCTGGCGCATCTACAGATGGATTGGCAAGAGCTTTTGCGCAGGAGTTGGCAAAAGAAATCAAGGTGAATGTGATCGTAGAAAATAAACCGGGAGGTGGCACCACCATCGGTGCATTGGCGGTGAGAAACGCGCCTGCCGATGGTTACACCTTGCTCTTTCAAGTCGATGGTCTGTACAACGGAAAACTAGCTTCGCCAAGCGTCGGATATGAAATGAGTGACTTTGAAATTTTGTCACCCTTGGGTCAGACCCCTTATGCTTTGGTTGTGCCCTCCAAGATCAATGTGAACAACCTTGAAGAATACAAAGCCTATGCAGAGTCAAAGAAGGGAGAATTGACCTTTGGCGTTTTGGGCAATGGGGTAACTTCTTATTCAATATTGTCCAACAATCTCAGCAAAGCTTTGAATGTCACCCCTCGATTGATTCCCTACAAGGGGGGCGTCGAGGGCGTCGTTGCGGCAATGTCTGGAGAAATTGATGGCTATTTTGCTACGGTGAGTTTGTCTTATGCTCAAAAAGACAATCCCAAAATCAAATTGCTTGGCATCAGTTCTGACAGTGGCAAAAACCGATTTCTGCCAAACGTCAAGTCGTTTGAAGATTTAGGTATCAAGAACATGAATTTAAAAAGTTTGTACGGTGTTGCTGTGAGGAGCAGCACGCCAACGAACATCAAAGTCAAGTTAAGCAAGTCAATCGCTAATGTCATAGAGACTGATGATATGAAGAAAGCGCGCAACACGATCTCTTTGGAAGAATACCCCGGCTCCTTAACTGCTTACAAAGCGGAAGTAGCTAGAAATTTACAAATGTACGAGTCTGCAAGCATGGCTGATTCTAAATAGAGATAATCATATGCCTACCTTTAAGTCAAGTCTTGACGCCGAAATTTTTTATAAAATTGACGATCATACCGATCCTGATCGAGAGCCACAAACCATTGTTTTTATCCATGGATTTTGTGAATCTACAGAGGCTTGGCGCACCTGGGTACCTGGTTTTTCCAGAGAGTATCGGGTTGTGAGATTTGATCAACGTGGGTTTGGGCAAACTGGAGCGGTGAGTGAAAATTACGTCTTCACGCCACAGTTGATCATTGATGATTTGACCCGTTTGATTGAGAACTCTGCATCCGGTCAAAATGTCCACATCGTTTCAGGTAAAAGTGGCGCCATGTCTGCCATTTACTTTGCCACGGCTCGACCTGATTTGGTGCGGTCCTTGACCATGGTAAGCCCTGCTATCAAAGGGCCAGATACCACGGGTTGGCTCGAGCACATGACTGAAAAAGGAATGCTCAGTTGGTCGCGTTGGACTATGCGTGAGCGCCTTGGGCAAAAGATGTCAGAAAAAGGTCTTGAGTGGTGGATTCAATTGATGGGACAAACGGCAACGAGCACAGCGCTCGCCTATTTGAAGTGGGTCTCTCAAGTTGACTGCACCCCGCTCTTTAAAGACATTCATGCTCCGACCTTCATTTTAGGAAGTGAGACCAAACGCCGCGGGGCTCTTCAATTTCAGTCCTATGTTGACCAAATTCTTAACGCCAAGCTGGAGATGATCGAAGTCGATGGCTACCATGTCGGTGCTGTGGTGCCTGATTTGTGTGTACAAAAAGTCAAACATTTCATCGCTCAGCACTAAAATGAGACTGCATACATTGTTCCTTAACTCAAAAGTCTTGCACTTGTTGTTGTTGGGGGCCTTGCTTTTTGCGCACCTAACGCTTCGAGCTGCCTACCCAGATAAACCCATTCGTGTGGTCGTTCCTACAGGCTCGGGTGGGGTGACGGATTTGTTGGCTCGAAGTTTGGTTCTACAACTTTCCAAAGAGTTGGGACAACAGGTCTTTGTAGATAATAGGCCAGGTGCGAGTGGAATCACAGGTTCTCTTTTTGTGGCCAACTCTGCGCCAGATGGTTACAACTTGTTGATGGTGTTTCCAACCCATGTCACCAATCCGAGTTTGTTTAAGAAGTTGCCCTACGACACTTTGAGATCTTTTCATGCAGTCTCTTTGGTGAGTAATGTGTCTAATCTATTCATTGTTCCCAAAAATTCGCCTGCCAACTCGATCGAACAGTTCATTGTGTATGCCAAATCCAATCCGAGGCAACTTAATTTTGCGAGCGTGGGCAGTGGCAGTTTGGGGCATTTAGCGGCAGAGCTCTTTCAAATGTCGACGGGCACAACAATTGCGCATATTCCTTACAAGGGGACTCCTCAGGCCATGACCGCGATTCTTGCTGGAGAGGTGCAAATGTATTTTGTGGCGTCAGCCAGCAGTGCTCTGCCTTTGCTTCAGTCCGGTCAAGTCAAGGTGCTAGGTGTGAGCGGCAAGGAGAGGATCAGCCTGTTGCCTGATGTGCCGGCCATTGCCGAGCAGGTCAAGGGCTATGAGGTTACCGGTTGGAATGGGATTTTAGCGCCTGCCGGCACACCATCTCCCATTGTCGAACTTCTTTATCAAGCCATTAAAAGGTCTGTCAAATCAGCTGAGTTCTCTGAGAAACTGCGCCAAGAGGGAGCCATTGGAGTTGCAAGTTCCCCGCTTGAATTTCAAGACATGATCAAAAAAGATATCGACAAATGGAGAGAAGTGATTCAAAAGTCAGGCATGACTGCGGAGTAAAGAGGATGCGTTACAAACTTGCTAGCATGTCGTCTCATTTCTTTTCTGACAATTGGTGCATGAGGTATTTTTTCGCGTTTTCAACGTCAATGAGCGCATGTATCTCCATTTGTGCTGGAACGATTTCAAGCCATTCATTGATGTAACGGTGTAGGGTCTCGTTGGAGTCCACATCGAACAAGGCCACAGCGCCACGACCGACCTTGGCATAAACTGACTTGACCTCGCCCTTTTCAATCAAGGGGTTGATCCAATCCCAATAGAGCTGCCTAGAACCGATCATGGAGGTGGGTTTATCGGGCCTTGGGGTACTGATGACCAAAAATAGCATTTTTTTTCCAATGTGTGAATGTCAACTGCATAGTTTATTTGAATTTCATTTAGGGTTTGTACCGATGAGCTTAGATGGATCACATTTCTTTGACCTTTATTTCAAAAGATCACAGTCTTTGTTTCGAGGAGATTAGGTTTGTTTTTATTGAGATGATTTGTTTGAATGTTTTTTTAAATAGTTTTTAACGCATCATTGATGGCATCGATTCAGGCAAATAAGAATTTAAAAGCAGTTTAAATTTGATTACACTTCAACTTTACTCTTTCAACTTAAGTAGCGTATGACCAAACTTTTTGCCAAAGTCGGAGATCTTGACATTCACTATGAGCTCTCTGACTTTACAGATCCATGGAGCGATCAAGAGCCAGAAACAATTTTGCTTTACCCTGGTTATTGCAGAAACACTAACTTTTGGAAATCATGGCATGCATTATTAGGTCGTCATTACAGAGTGATCAGCATGGATGCTAGGGGATATGGGGAAACAACTAAACCCTCCCCCGATGCTATTATTACGAAGGAAATGCTTGCTGGTGATGCTATTGGCCTTTTAGATGCCTTAGGCATCCAAAAGGCACATTGGGTAGGCGAATCTACTGGTGGTGCACTGGGTCTCGTTGCTGCAATTGAACATCCAAGCCGTATTGCTTCAATTACCTTGCTCAACACTGCAGCCAAAATGGGGGACGAGACCATTTCTACATATGCCTTGGGAGAAGCAGACCAAGCTACGGCCATCAACAAGTATGGTGTTGCGGAATGGTGCCGTCAAACCCTTCAATACAGAATGGACCTGAGCAAGGCGCCAAAAGGAATGTCTGAGTGGGTCCCGAAAGAAATGGCTAAAACTCCAACCTACATGGCTGTTGCTGCATTTAAACTTTTCTCAAATGTTGATCTCACACCCACCTTAAGTCAAATCAAAGCGCCCACTTTGCTGATTGTGGGATCTAAATGCACAACAAGAAGAAAAACACATATGAAGGAAATGTGCGACTTGCTTCCAACCTCAAAACTGGTTGAGCTCCAAGGCTATGACTACGGCATTCACTTCTTAGCACCTGACACTGTGGTCGCTGAGGTCTTGAATTTTCTGCATGAATTCACCTAGAGCTTCCTGTACGTTTAATTATTTCTGAAGAAGCCACCATGATATTTCTAGTTCGATCCGTCCAACTGTCGCTGAGCATTGGTTTATCTCTGACCGTCTTGTTATTTCTAGGCCTTGAAATCAAAAGCGCGAATGCCACAGGAACTTATCCAGACAAGCACATTACTTTGATCATTCCTTATCCGGCTGGATCTAGTACCAACGACATTTTAGGGCGTCTTATGGCTCGTCGTCTGTCTGAACAATTAGGCCAACAAGTTGTTCCTGAAAACCGACCAGGTGCAAGTGGAAACTTGGGATCCATCATGGTCTCCAAAGCTCAACCTGATGGATACACTTTGCTTGTAGGTGTTGCTGCCCCCCTTTCAGTAGGTCCCAATATCCATAAAAATCTGGGTTATGACCCTATCAAAGATTTGGCTCCTATTGGTATGTTTGCAAATACACCTTATGTGATGGTGGTAAACGCGAAAGTAGGCATTAGTAGCATCAAAGAACTCATTAATTTAGCTCAAAAAAATCCCAATGCATTGAACTTTGCATCGTCTGGTACAGGGGGGTCTCCTCACCTATGCGGCGAGCTTTTTAAATTTATGGCCAATGTTCAAATGACCCATATACCCTACAAAGGTTCAGCGGAAGCGATGACAGATTTACTTACTGGGCGGGTTGAAATGATGTGCACGGGTCTGACTGCGCTTGAAGAGCACATTCGTAGCGGTCGGCTAACTGCCATCGGCATTGCCACATCTAAGCGCTCGGACGTTTTGCCAAACGTAGCTACCATAGCTGATCAAGGCCTAGAAGGATTCCAAGTCAATTCTTGGACCGGTCTTTTCGCACCAAGTAAAACACCACAATCTATCATTCAAAGGTTAACGAAAGAGCTTGAAAAAATCAGTATCGATCCCCAAGTACGTGCCTTGCTGTTAAAACAAGGCTCAGAGTCAATGTATATGGATTCTGTTCAACTTGCTGCTTATCTCAAAACAGATACTGCCAAGTGGGGTGCCTTGATAAAAAGCGTGAACATGAAAATGGACTAATTCACTTTTATGCAACTTTTTCCTTGTAAAAAATTGCTATCAAATCGATTGCTTTAAAATCTTTTACACCATCTCTTAACGATCCAACAAGTCAAATAGATCCAATGCCTTATGCACCCATCAATTCGAAGTTGTCTATGCACTTCCAAGTCGATGACTTTACGGATCCGTGGAAACAAAGTGAAGTAATTTTGTTACTCCATGGAAACGCTGAGAGTGGAGGTGCTTGGTTTGCTTGGGTGCCAACATTATCCAGAAAATTAAGAGTTGTTAGGCCAGATATGCGTGGCTTTGGTTCTTCTACCCCAATGCCAAAGGATCATAACTGGTCGTTGGACGAGTTGGTTCAAGACTTCTTGACCTTAATGGATCACTTAAAGACAAAACGATTTCATCTGGTTGGCGCCAAGTTAGGTGGAACGATCGCCAGGCGACTGGCAGGTAAATTTCCTGAAAGGGTTTTGTCTCTTACTTTAGTGGGAACGCCAGCCGCTAACCGGGGTGATTTATCGGCTCGAACGATTTCTTGGAATAAAGAATTTGAAGAAAACGGCATACGCAGGTGGGCCACCGACTCTATGGACAAAAGGCTTGGTAGTGACTTTCCAAAGAAGGGAGTTCGCTGGTGGATTGATCTTATGTGTAAGACACCCATTGAATCACAAATTGGTTTCATGAAAACAATCCCATCATCTAATGTTGAAGCAGATTTGCCAAATATCAAATGTCCCACCTTAGTGATCAGCACAGAGCTGAGTGCATTGGGCCAAGAAGAAGATATTTCGCAATGGCAGTCACAAATTATCAACTCCGAGTTGCAAATTTTAAAGGGCGACTCTTATCACGCTGCTGCCAGTCATGCTGATGAATGTGCTGCACGTACGCTTGAGTTCATTCAACGACATCCTACATTTTTGAAATCTTAGAGATGAAATTGAGTGCTGATCAGTCATTTATTTTTGTAACATTACTTTCAAAAATGTAAAGTAAAGGAATTGTTAAAAATTATCAATTATTAAAAATGCCTTGTGTACTTGGCTAACTTTAAATAACCCAAAGGAGTATCTGTTTGAAATCTAAGCTTGGAGTATTCCTTAATGGTACATCGCTTCCGACTGCTGAAGATGTGGTGGCTCGTCTAGATGCGTTTCGAACCTTGCGTGGCTATGTCAATCCACAGCAAGGCCCAATGGCTGCTGCACTTCCTGATGTGTCTGATGGTTACCGTGTTTTTTATAAAACTCTGGTTCTAGATGAAAAGCATTTGTCGCCCCTTGAGAAGGAGTTTGTATGGTTGGCTTTGTTATGTCTTGCTGGTGAGATGGGCGCCCATCACTTGAAGTTGTTTTTAGATCATGGCGGCACGGATGTGCAAACAGAGGCGGCATTTCGAATCGCAGGCTGGGTGGCAGGCGTTCGTTCCTATGAGTTTGCAAGTGCAAACTGGCAAAAATTCTTTCCTCGTGTGAACGCTCGGCAAGCCTATAACAAAGCAGGCTTGACATTGATGGATGGACTAGAAGGTGTGCCACTGGAATGGGCTCTCCTCGCCATGTTATCTGCCCATACCGGGGGAAAGTCAAAATGGGGTGTTCAAGCAGCACTAGAGCTTTGTTATGCCCATGAAGTGCCTGAGGTCAAGATGGCTGAGGCTATGAGCGTTGCACTTTGGCCTTGCGGTGCAAATTGTTTCCATGATGCTGCAGGCGTTTGGTTGGACCTCATTCGTTCTGGTCAGGTTCAAGCTTCCTCGCCTTTTAGAGCCTGGGCCGAGCTCCCTGATCAAGACGGTTCGGTCTCTGGCTTGCAACAAAAGGATTGATGCTCCAAAAAATGAATTCTTCTTATCATAATAATAAAATCCTTGCGGATGGTAGAACTGATCAAGTTGTCTTGTTCGAAAGGTATGGGGCGATATGATCGGTTTTGACATATTCGTACCAAGCAAAAACAGCGCCTCTAAAAATTCACATGCTAAAAGCGGCTGCTCTCAAACTGATTTTACGCGCTGAACACTTAACCCACATTGATATCTAATTTCAGGCGACTGACTTTCGAGGACTCAATTTTCTTGGAGATACGCAAATGGCAGATTCAGAAAGACCGATCCTACTTTTTTGTATCAAAGTAGCTTTTTTCTCGGTGTCAACTTCACTTTGTTTCTTAGGTTTGACTTCTTTTGCATTTGCGCAAGCAGTGATATATCCTTCAAAACCCATCAGACTGATTGTTGGTTATCCCGCTGGAGGAGCCTCGGATGTAGCTGCGCGAATCGTTGGGCAGAAACTTTCTGAGCGCATGGGCCAGTCCTTGGTGGTGGAAAATCGTTCCGGTAGCGCTGGCAACATAGGGGCAGAAGCAGTTGCAAAGGCTGCTCCTGATGGTTATACACTGCTCCTTGGGACCATTTCGCTTTCGGTGAATCCTAGTCTTTATCCTAAGATGACTTATGATCCGATCAAGGACTTGAGTGCTATTTCAATGATTTCATCAACGCCATTTCTTTTGGTGGTCAACTTAAAGTCTCCCTACAAGACTGCTCGCGATTTTCTAGAGGCTGCGCGAGGCAAGGCAGGACTAAAGCCAGGCGATATCAACTACGGTTCAGCTGGCAATGGATCGGGATCACACCTTTTTACAGAACTGCTGTCCACTACAGCAGGTATCAAACTCACACACGTCCCCTACAAAGGTGCTGCACCTGTCATGAACGACTTATTGGCCAATCAAATTAATATCGCTTTTGATAACATCATGACCAGTTTGCCCTTGGTCAAGACTGGAAAATTACGAGCTCTCGCAGTCAGTACAAAGCAGCGTTCCCGAGTGGCACCAGATATACCAACTCTTGATGAGGTCGGTGTTGCTGGTTTTGACGCTAACGCTTGGTTTGGCTTATTTGCTCCAAGCGGGACTTCACGCGAAATCATCAATCAGCTAAGCCTAGAAGTCAACGAAGTGCTGAAAGATCCAGGAGTGAGCGAGAAGCTTTTACAGCTGGGTGCTGAGCCAATGAGCAGCAGTCCTGAAGTTTTTTCTAATTTCTTCAAAGCAGAGGTGATCAAATGGGCCAGAGTAGTTCAAATGGCCAAGGTTCAAATCGACTGATGGGAAAATAAGCAATTGAATAGAAAAAATTACCCCAAATACCAAAGAAAGTTGAATAAATGATGAATCAGAACTTTCCTCCAGAGTTAACGTTCAATGAACGCGATAGGCGATGGGCTAACGTCAAGCAATTTATGAAAACGCATCAATTGGAAGCGCTTTTGGTCGCTGGGTTTAGAGCCAGAGAAATGTATGAGAGCTATTTAAGCGATGACTACAATGAAGGTTGTGTTTTTTTCCCAAGCGAGGGTGAGCCGGTTGTAATTACATGGGCGCATTTACGAGTCATGCGCGCCAGGTGGTCTGAGGAGCAAGGCCATCCTTTATGGATCAATGACTATCGAGTCGCGACCAATGGGAAAGCCGTAGCGGATTTGTTCAAAGAACGTCAACTCACGCACTCTCAAGTGGGTGTCATTGGATTAACCTCCCAAGCTCCCACAGAACCTTATGGCTGTATACCTGCTAATTTTTGGTTACAACTCATAGGGGAACTACCTCATCTAAGATTTAAAGATTACTCGGAAGAGTTTAGCCATCTAATGTTGGTTAAAAGCGAAGAGGAATTGAAGCAAATTCGCTATGCTGCAAAAGCTGCTGAATACGCATGCAAAGTCATCACTGAAATTGCAAGACCTGGAGTTGGAGAAGAAGTTATTTTTGCAGAAGCAACCAAAGCAATGATCAGTTTTGGTATTGGAGTTCGATATCCTGCGATCGTCATGAACTCTGGTCCTGCAACACTGTCATGGGGGCCGCCTAGGTGGAGTACTCGAGCTGAAAAACCAAGAGTACTTGCAAGAGGTGATTTACTGCAAACGGAGCTGATGCCAATGTGTGGTAACCAAGAGGTACAAGTGCAGATGACTGTTGCCTTTGATCCAATTGGGAAGACCAATGAAAAATGTGAACTCATTGCAATGCGTGCCTATGAAGAAGGCCTAAAGATATTAAAGCCTGGAATTACTTTTGAAGATTTGGTCCTGGCAATGGAGGAACCGTTAAAAAGTTCTGGATGTTGGGCTTATACGCCCTTGGTTCATTCAATTTCTCCGCATTTTTTAGCAGGAAGATCTAAAGTCAATACCGAAAATTTAAATTTAGGCGTTCAATATTTGGGCGAACTCTCACCTCCAATCAGAAAAGCCACAATCCAAGAGGGAATGGTTTTTGCGTTTGAACCTAACGCGTGCTTAAATCATCACCGTGTAAACATCGGCGGTACCGTTGTGGTCACCAAAGAAGGCTGTATCGAGTTGAATCAAATTCCTTGTAAAGTAACTCATCTTTAAAATAGTTAGGGATATGAAAATGAAAATTACATTTAAATGCATTCTATGTAAAGCATTGTTTTTCGTTCTAACGTGGTTGATATCTTTTCAGTCTTTTTCTCAAGCATACCCGAGAAAACCCATCGTGATCATTGTGCCGGCTGTTGCTGGATCTGCACCTGATGTTCGAATGCGCCAGGTAGCACCTAAAATGTCAGAGTTTTTAAATCAAAATCTTGTCATTGACAACAAGCCTGGCGCCAATGGTGCAATAGGTGCTCGAGAGGCCTCTAAAACCATTGCTGATGGATACACACTTTTCCATGCAAACATAAGTAATTTACTGAACGATGTTTTTTTTAATGAAAAAGGAACAAGATTGGTAGATGATTTTATTGCCATTGGTGACATTGAATCAGGTCCCCTAATTATGGTGGTCAATCCAAACGTTCCAATTAAAACAGTCAAGGAATTTATTGAATTGGCCAAACAAAAACCAAACGTTTTAACCTTTGGTTCTGGCGGAGCTGGTGGATTAATTCAATTGATGGGTGAAAGAGTTAAATTGGCAACGGATACTAAAATATTAGAGGTGCCTTACAAGTCCCCGGGAGCAGAGTTACCAGATTTATTGGCAGGTCATTTAGACATAGGATTTGGTGTATGGTCTACGATGGGACCTTTGATTAAAAATGGAAAGCTTCGTGCCATTGCTGTCGCTAGCCAGACTAGACTTCCTATGGCACAAGATATTCCGACCACAAGTGAGTCTGGTATTCAAGGTATTGAAACAACGGCATGGAATGGATTATTTGCGCCAGCAGGCACTCCACAAAATATCATTCAAATACTTCAAAAGGCACTTAATTTTGCGCTGAGTAGCAAAGAAGTCCATGATCTTTTTTCAGCAACTGGTTCATTGACGGGCGGTAAGACGCCAGAGCAATTCACCGACTTTGTCAAAGCTGAAAAAGCTAAGTGGCTTAATGTTGTGAAATCATCCAACATCAAATTACAGCCCTAGTTACTTTAGAGGGCTTTGAACCATTTGTTCTCTAAAGAATTTAGGGAAATATGCAATATCCTCATGACCTTTTCCACTCGCTATTGCGCTTGATAAGTTCAAAGCCAAGGAAGAGGTCAAATCCATAGGAATGCCATTTGACACGCCTGCATTCAATGCATTAAGGACATCTTTTCGCATATTCCTAATATCCAAAGTCATATCACTTGCGAGACCTCTTAAGAATTGTGATCGGTTCTTTAGCCAAGGATTTGATGTTGGCGATAGACTCAAAACTTCTAGCATGTCTTCAAAATCAATGCCTTCTGAATCGCTCAAAGCGAGGCCCTCTGCGATAGATTGGATGTAAGCGGCCATGGTTAGATTAGAGACAAGTTTTGCTGCATGACCTGTTCCAATCGGCCCCATCAGCTTGATGTGATTGGATAATAAACTGAGTATTGGGCGTCCTTTTTCTAAGTCATCTTCGCTTGCACCTACTGGTATAAAAACAGTACCGTTGTTGACCGAAACGATGGTACCCATCAGGGGTGCGCCAATCAGGTGAGCACCCTGTGATTGAACAGTTAGGCTCAAATTCCTAGCTGTTTGGGGCTGAATGGTGCTCATTTCAATGAAGAGCTTGCCCTCAACATCATTGGCCAACAGTCCCTCATTTGAGCTGTAGAGTTCTTTAACCCCTGCGTCGTCATTGATGATGCTCAAAACAATATCGCAAGTCTTTGAAACTTCACTGGCATTTTGGGCTAATTTGAAATTCATTCCCTCACATTGCTTCAATTTTTCAGCATCGTGATCCCAAACAACCAAATGATCCAAACCTTGACCTCTTAGTCTTCGTGCAATTGCAAGTCCCATTTTCCCAAGACCAATTAATCCAACTTTCATCTGAGCTCCCATGCATAGTTTGCTTGTAAATTTTCTTCTATTATGAAGTCTAAACCATTCAAAGAATTTCAAGGGTATTTACTATGGTCATCGCACCATCAATTTCAGTTTTAGGCTGGAAAACCCCGTGATTAGATAAGTTTCAATGAGGCAAACTTCGGGTGTAATCGTTTTTACTTAGTGTAAATTTATTAAAAGTGAGTTAATTTACAAAGTCGCCTTCAAAGAGATTTTTTTAATCAACCGATGCAGTATAAAAATGAAAAGAAGAACATTCTTGGCTTGTTCAGGCTCCGGTCTTTTAAGTGCATTACCCAGCATTGGAAATGCACAGCAGCAATTTTCTGGGCGGAATATTAAATTTTATGTTGGCTACCCCGCAGGCGGTGTGGCAGATTTTATTGCTCGTACATGCACTGAAGGCTTAAATGCGCTCACGGGTATGCAATCAACGATTGAAAATAAACCAGGTGCTGCAGGCAATATTGCAGTGGATGCCGTATTGAAGGCTGCCCCAGACTCTGGTGTATTTGGTGCTTTTAGCAATTTGCAGCTGACTTTGAATCCCTTGGTGCCTCAATTCGCACTTAAGAATGTTGATTTGATGCACGATTTGGTACCTGTCGCCTCCATGGCGGATTTGGTTTTAATGCTTTGTGTGAGTTCGCAGTTGGGAGTTAAAAATTTAGATCAATTTCTCAACAAGGCCAAAGATTTAGGTCCAAACTTAAGGATGGGCTTGGCTGGAATTGGAACACCTCATCATATGGCGGCGCTCTTGTTACAAAAAAATGCGGGTTTGAACATGACGCTGGTACCTTACAAAGGCGGGCCTCCCATGATTGCCGATGCAGCTGGTGGACACCTAGATGCAGTGATCACAACGCTTCCTGTTGCCGGGCCGATGGTTCAATTGGGCAAGATGAATTGGATTGCGATTGTTCCTCAAACCACAATTGCTAGTTTGCCTGGTTTACCGAATTTATCAAGTGTTCTCAGGGGTGAGACCATTCCAACAGGCAACACCATTTTTGCGCCCTTAGGAACTCCAAATGCCTTGATTTCAGAATTGTCAGATGCTGTTCGAAAAATTATCATGAGTCCAACAGTCAATGCAAAATTACGCATGAATGGTTTGGAGCCTACAGACGTTCCTAGGGGTGAGATATTGGCCAGGTTAAAAGAAGAGTCAGCTTACATGAAAGAATTTTTGTCCAAAGTAAAGATCGATTTTTCAACATAGTGCAGTTTGCATCAAAATGATCAATTGGTGTTTTTATTCAATCATCAGAAGTAAATTTCATGGATCCAATTTCTTATCTCCATACCAACGAAGACTTAAGGGTTCCCATCATTGATTTGGCGCCGTATCTAAGAGGAGAGCCCAATTCTCTTGAGCAGACAGCCAGCGCCTTGAGAAGTGCTAGTGAAGATCTTGGTTTTTATTTTCTCACCAACCACAACATTGACGGCTCTTTGATTGAACGTATGTTTGAGCAATCGAAGAGATTTCATGACTTGCCTCTTGAAAAAAAGCTAGCCATCAAAGTTGTCAATAAAGTCGTAGGTTACTTGCCGCAAGGTGGGCAAACGCAGCGAACATCGATTTATGGCAAGAGCTCTCACCCAGACACCAGTGCATCTTACTATATTAGAAAGGAGTATGCCTCTGATCATCCTGATCGACTATCAAACAAGTCTTGGATTTTTGATAATCAGTGGATTTCTGATCTTCCTGGCTTTAAGGAAACTGTGCTTGAGTATTTCGAGGCCATGGAGAGGCTTGTGAGCCATCTTCTGAGCATTCAATGCAGAGCGTTAAATTTAGCAGAAAATTTTTTAAATCTGCACGATGCATTTAATCCACCTGTTTATAACCTTCGATTGTTGCACTATCCGCCCAGAGACAAGACTCTAGATGGTCAATTTGGAATTGGTCCACATACAGATTATGGCTATCTGACCATCTTAGCGCAAGGCGATGTACCTGGATTAGAAATTTTGAATAAAAAAAATCAATGGATTGATGTTCCTGTTCTCAAGGATTGCTTGCTAATCAATAACGCGGATCTATGTAGTCGCTGGACCAACGATAAGTTTCGATCCGCACCTCACAGAGTGATCAATAAAACCGGGGAAACTCGTTATTCAATTCCTTTCTTTGTTGCGCCAAGATCCGATGTCAATCTTGAGTGTTTTGACAGTTGTTGCTCAGATGCCGATCCACCTAAATACAAGCCCATCACAGCTGGGGAGTACTTTGCGGCCATTAATCAAAATAATTATGATGTTTTAAAAAAATAAGATTTTGTATTTATGAACAAATCGAGTGTTTGTTAATTCCAGGGAAATTAAAATGCATACTGTGAAGCGAATGTTTGAATCAATACACCTTGTATCAAGGGTCTTCATCGGATTTTTGGTGTTCTGTAGCCTTCCTTATGCGCATGCGCAACTGAATTATCCTAGCAAGCCCATTCGCATCATCGTGCCTCTGCCACCTGGATCAACGTTGGATGTGATGGCGCGATCAATTTCTTATGCACTTGGCCCCAATCTTGGTCAAGCCATTGTGGTGGAGAATAAAATTGGTGCGAACGGCAGCATTGGCATGGATGCCTGTGCTAAGGCGTCTCCTGATGGATACACGCTTTGCTTACCTGATGGAAATATTTTGACCATCAATCCATTGGCCTACGAGAAATTATCTTATGAAGCCCAAGATTTTACGCCCATCATTCACATCGGAGACATGGAACAATCTATTGTGATCAATTCCTCGGTGCCTGCAAAAAACATGAAAGAGTTCATTGACTATGCAAAATCAAGACCTGGCCAAGTCACCTGGGGTTCTGGCGGAAGAGGCTCAACGATGCACTTGTACATGGAGTGGATTCAGGCCAAAACTGGAGTGAGCTTTAATCATATTTTGTACAAAGGACCAGCAGACTTGTCGCGTGCATTGACCATTGGTGAAGTTGAATCCTCAAATCTATCGACTGCAACAGTTTCACCCATGGTCAAGGAGGGTAAATTAAAAATGATTGCCGTCATCACTGGAAAACAAAGGTCAATTCATGCAGGGGATGCACCTTCATTTTCAGACCAAGGCTTTGATTTAGATTTTAGAAATTGGCTAGCGTTGGTAGGTCCCAAGGCTATGCCACCTGAGATTGTCAAGAAATGGAACCTCGCTGTGAATGGACTTTTGTCGGATAAAGCATTCACTGAAAAGTTGCTGCCTTCCTTGGCCGTTACATCCGCAGGTGGGACATCGGAGGATCTTGTGCTTCAATTGGAACGCAAAAAGAAGCTAGGCCAAGAGCTTGCAAGAATAGCCAACCTCAAAGCTGAATGAAAAAAGGGCGCTTCAAGAGAGTGTTATGATGAGCTTGGTTTCTCAATACCGCTCTTGGAACCTCAAGCCTTGTGCACGGGAGGGGTGTTGAATCAACTGTTGAGGTTGAATTCGCTCGCGAGACGATTGATCGATTCTTTTTCAAAATCTGCTTCGGGCTTGCAAAAAACACCAATTTGTCGAGATGGATGGATGTTGACTTTGGCCAAAGCCACCATCATTTCAGCTTGTTTAAGGGCTATAGAGACCGTATCTAAGATCACAGCCCCCTTCAATTCGTTCAGACCAACCTTGCTCGCCAAGGCCGACAAAAAGGTCGGAGCAGGGATGATCACCGAGGCGCCATCATCGATGGCCTTTTGAGCCTGCACCTTGAAGCGCTCGATCATGGGTACGGGGTTCAATAAAGCTCGCGCAATCTCCTCCTCTGAGGCATTCAAAATATAGGGTCTGTCCATGTACCGGGCTGCAACACCATAGCGAGTGACTTGCTCTGCATACACCTCTGGGAACGCTGATGAGCTTGTCACAATGGCGAATTTCCTGCCCAATTGCATGGCCAAATGGTAGGCAGATTCGCTGATGCCAATGACTGGTATATCAAGCATCGCACGTCCTTCATAAAGTCCTACATCCAAGGTGCAACCAATCACAAAGGCATCAAAACCTTGTTGCTGAGCGATTTTCATATTTTTGAGAGTTTGAATGTTCTGCAAATATTGCAAATGTCTCCAGTTCTCAATGTCTCTCACCATCACGGGTATGCCGGTCACATAAACTTCAACGCCAGGGCTAGCGATGTTTTTGCATTGTTCTTGCAATGTCTTACCGTATTCGTCCCAAACGCTTTCAAACCGATAAGCGCTGGCGCTTTGGTACCAAATTTTCATGATCGCTCCTTCATGGGATGCTCGGTATTGCCCATGGTTTCAATGAATGTGCACCAGCATCCATTGGGCCCGCATTCATCTCCCTTAAAGGAGCCGGGAATCACACGTCCGGACTCAATCTCCACAGGTAGATCATGGCTTGGATAAAGGGTGAATTTGGGGTAACTGTTGAGCAAACGTTTGATGGCCGCTTTTTCATGTCTTCTAGATACTACAAAATTGGCGGAAACTACGGGGTCTGCGTGAAGCATGGTTTTTGAAAGCAACTGAAAAAAGACGCTGTACACCAAGTCACCGCAAAAGACAGCCATGCCTAGTTCGGTCTGTACATGGATCAGCATCGAGCCCTCAGTGTGACCGCCGGCCGGCGTACAAACAATTCCTGGCAAAATCTCCTCAGATTGGGTGTGCTCCAAGTCCAAGAGTTGCAAGGCATGGGGCGTGTGCAAGCGATCTATGAGATGCTTGATGTCCTCAGGTGGATACGACGGTCCGGATAAGCCACTTACCGCATATTCCAACTCCCGCCGATTGACCACCACCACCGTGCTCATAGGAAATAGATCGGTTTGTCCCGCGTGGTCCAAATGCAAGTGCGTGTGTATGATGTAGTCAATCTCTCGCATCTCTAGCCCCAAGCCTTGCAACTGCTCGCTCACACGGTTACTTTGGGTTGCGATGCCGTTAGCGCTGTCGCCAAGTTTTTGAAGGACATCGGGGCTTCGAAAGCCCGTATCGATCAACACCTTTTGTGTCCCATTGCTCAAAAGCCAACCCTGAACCGGAACGCGAACCACACCATTGCCCGAGGCATTGGCAATCATGCGGCGTCGGTTCAATTCGACTTGACCTAATTCAAGGGTTTGGACTTTCCATAATTTCATAGTGCTTCTTGCCTCTTTAAACGACTCGGCGAAGGAGGTTCTTTTGAATCTGTGATCTTAAAACCTCTTTTTGCACACGATTGGTGGCTGTGATGGGCAAGGAGTCGGCCAAGTAGATGCTTTTAGGCACTTTAAAGCCTGCCAAGCGTTGGCGCATTTTCCCAACCACCTCAGACCAATCTTGTGAT
>Ga0114962_10001107_pt1 | contig 23459 bp, 17 predicted proteins | sample C_130820_MF_Meta_FD_87017 | JGI IMG/M metagenome (GOLD analysis project Ga0114962, IMG submission 87017) | Freshwater microbial communities from Lake Croche, Canada to study carbon cycling - C_130820_MF_MetaG | ecosystem: Environmental > Aquatic > Freshwater > Lake | place: Lake Croche, Canada... | reverse complement strand
TAAATTAATTAATTATATTTATTTGAACTGTTAAGTTAAAGCTATGAAACGACTATTCGATATTCCTAACCATCAATTAAATAAGTTTCCGAAATCGGATATGTTTTCAACCAAAAGAAATGGTGTTTGGAATCCTATTTCTACTAAGGAGTTTATGGAACTTGTTAGTAAAACAGCAAAAGGGTTAGTGGCTTTTGGGATAAATCCAGGAGATAAAGTTGGGATAATTTCAACAAATCGTTATGAATGGAATGCTTTTGATATAGCCGCATTACAAGTTGGAGCTATTGTTGTTCCAATCTATCCAAATATTTCTTCGGAAGATTATATATACATATTTAATGATTCTAAAATCAGGCTTTGTGTTGTTGGAGATACAAACCTTTTCAAAAAGATAAACCAATTAAAATCTGAATTACCAGCATTAGAACATTTATATAGCTTTACAAAAGAAGATTCTATTCCACATTGGATTGAATTACATATAAATGAATCAAGCATTAGCGATACTATTATCGAAGAAAGGAAAGCTGGAATTCAAAATTCTGATTTAGCAACCATCATTTATACTTCAGGAACAACAGGAAATCCAAAAGGAGTAATGTTGTCACACAACAATATATTATCGAATGTTATCGCATGCATTGACCGTATGCCTTGTGACGAACACTCGCGCGTATTGACCTTTCTACCTGTATGTCATGTGTATGAACGAATGTTACACTATTTATATATCTACATGGGCTGTTCCATCTATTTCGCGGAATCCATGGATACAATCGGAGAAAACATTAAAGAAGTTAAACCACATATGTTTACTGCTGTTCCGAGATTAATTGAAAAGGTATATGATAAAATAATTTCAAAAGGCGAAGAATTAACCGGGATAAAAAGAAAATTATTTTTTTGGGCAGTAAAAATAGGCGATCAATACGATGTAGTAAATCGATCTTTTTGGTATAACATCAAGCTTACAGTTGCACGAAAATTGATTTTCTCTAAATGGCAAGAAGCATTAGGTGGAAATACACGTGCAATCGTGTCCGGTAGTGCAGCATTACAACCAAAATTAGCTAGAATGTTTTTAGCTGCAAATATTACTATTCTTGAAGGGTATGGTTTAACGGAAACCTCTCCAGTAATATCTGTTAATTGTATAAAAAATGGGATTCGAATCGGTACGGTTGGAACTTTGATACATGATGTACAAGTGAAAATTGCAGAAGATGGAGAAATATTAGTAAAAGGACCAAATGTAATGATGGGTTACTACAATTTACCAGAAAAAACAGCAGAAGATATTGATAAAGAAGGTTGGTTTCACACAGGGGATATCGGTACTTTTGTTGAAGCGAAATTTTTAAAAATAACAGACCGTAAAAAAGAAATTTTTAAAACTTCAGGTGGAAAATATATCATTCCACAAGCAATGGAAAATAAATTCAAAGAATCTCGTTTTATTGAACAAATAATGGTTGTAGGAGAAGGACAAAAATTTCCAGGTGCACTTATTATTCCAAACTTTAACTATATTAAAGAATGGGCTAATAATAAGAAAATTCAATTAAAAGACAACTCTAATTGTGACTTAATAAATAATCGAGAAATTCAAGCAAGAATTCAAGAAGAGGTAGATACGTTTAATCAACATTATGGTGGATATGAACAAATAAAAAGATACACACTATTAGACCACGAATTTTCAGTAGAAGAAGGAGAATTGACTCCCACTTTAAAATTAAAACGAAAAATAATACTTGCGAAATACTCTAAAGAAGTTGAACAAATATATACCTATTAAAAATGAATGGAGTTGAACTTATTTTCAAACACTTTCCTGAACTTTCTGAAAAACAAAAAAATCAATTTTCTAAATTAGCAGAACTATATACTTTTTGGAATGAACAAATAAATGTAATTTCAAGAAAAGATATGGATCAATTCTACGAAAGACATGTGCTTCATTCACTTGCCATAGCTAAAGTACAATCTTTTAAAGATGGTTCTCGTATATTAGATATTGGAACAGGTGGAGGTTTCCCTGGGGTACCACTAGCAATCTTATTTCCAGCATGTAATTTTATTTTAGTAGATTCCATCGGAAAAAAAATTAAAGTCGTAAATGAAGTTTGTGACGCGCTTGAAATCAAAAATGTAACTACCTACCATTCAAGAGCCGAAGAAATAAAAGAACAATTTGACTTTATAGTAAGTAGAGCTGTTACAGCTATGCCAGAATTCTTAAAATGGGTAAAGGGTAAATTTTTAAACGAAAATAAAAATAAACTTAGAAACGGTATTTTATACCTTAAAGGCGGGGATTTAACAGAAGAAATGAAGCCAATAAAACAAAAACCAAAGTATAACAATATTACAAAGTTCTTTGATTATGAATTTTTCGAAACCAAAAAGGTAGTTTATTTAGATATGAATAAGTAAAAAATCTTTTAAAGCTTATACTTTTTAAAGAACACATCCCAATCCCAAATAAAGTTACTCATAACTTCATCCATCCGCTTTAGAAACAATGGATTTGGAGCCTGCATACGCTTAAAATAATCATCCTGAAAATCATTCAGATTATATTTATGGAAAATTGCTTTTGACATGCCGTAAAGCATGTTTTTAGAAGGATGATTTACCCTAGAAATAAAATTTTTATACTCTTTAATCAAATTTTCAAAACTCGTTTCATCCATTGAAAAAATGGTAGCAAATTTTCGATAAATTAGTTTTTCTACTCGAAAAGCTTGATCAGAATCAAAGCTCGATTCAAGTGTAACTAAATTACCAACAATTATGATTAGCGTAAATTCAGAATTGGCCTCAGAAGTAATATTTGGTGTAGATTCAAAAGCAGGGTCTTCATTAATTAATAAAGCAACATCTTTAAATCCGTTATCAATTACCTCCAACAAACCATTAACAAAAATATTTGCTAATTGATTGTCTGTTAATTTACGTTTTAAAAATGAGCGTATCATCCCTTAATAATCTAGTTAAAAACTAATAAACACAAAATTACATTAAAAAAAGGGACTAAACGAATTCATAAAAACCGATTAATCAACAAGTTATTAACACAATTAAGATATTAATAATCAATAGCTTATAGAATACTTGCGCTACAAAAAACAAGTCTATAATTTAATTCAAAAAGCTAAAAATTGAATGAATATTATTAAATAAACAAAAAAAAGTATCTTTAAAGAAGAATTAAATCCGTGAAACTAAAAATTTACATATCAATCTTTTTAATCATCCCTATAATTGGTTATACACAAGATATACATTGGTCACAAACAAACGAAAATGCACTTTATCAAAACCCAGCAAATAGTGGGTTTATATCCGAAGATTATAGAATAACTTTAAGTACCAGAGATCAGTGGAGAAGTGTTACAAAACCATTTCAAACACAAGCATTTACTTTTGACATGGTAAACAAATTCAATCGTAAATTAGGATATGGTGGAAGTATTTTACACGATGTTACGGGAGATGGTATATTTAGAACGATTGAAGGACGAATAAATGTTGCGTATACTTTTCTTGAAGCTAACAATAAAAAATATAAACTTAGAATTGGTCTAGATATAGGTTGGAAAAACAATCAAATGAACTTTTCCAACTACATGTTTGATAATCAATTTGATGGATTTAATTATTCTAGCTATATTCCAAGCAATGAAAAATATACTACACAACAAAAATCAAATTTAAATGTAGGAACTGGTCTACTTTTCAATAAAGAAATTTCCGATAAATTTTCATTTGTTGTTGGGACTGCTATATTCAATATTAATGAACCAAATCAAGGATTTTACAATGAAAATGTACCTCGATATAGAAGATTTAATAATTTCATTCAAGGGATATGGTCGATAAACAATAAAATGAAAATTTATCCCACCATCAATTTTACAAAACAAAATTCGTATTCAGAAATAATTATTGGTGCTAAATGCACTAAAAACCTGTCGAATATAAATAAGAAAAATGAATTCATATTTGGAATTTATTTCCGAAACAAAGACGCCTTATTAATGCAGATTGGCTTAAAAATAAATAGATTAACAACATCTATTAACTACGATGTGAATACTTCTAAATTAGCAAAAGCAAGTAATGGAAGAGGCGCATTAGAGATTAATATCCAATACCTTTGGTCGCGAAAACCAGAAAATAACTTAATGCATAAAAAATGTTTAGATTATTTATAATAGTACTTTTTTTAAATTTATCAATTGTTGTACAAGGGCAAACAAGCACACGCTTATTAAAATACCGCGCGCAACAAAATATTGAACAAGAAGATTATATAGAAGCCGTAAAATATTATGACTCAATTATCCAAAGAGATAGCACTGATTATCAATTATTACAAACATATTCGGAAATATTAATTAAAACAAAGAATTTTATAAAAGCCGATCTAATTTTAAAAAAAATAATCTCCTTATCGAATAGTCAAATAAATAAACAAAACACATTATTACAACTCGCATACGTAAACAAACAACTCGGAAAATATTCTGAAGCATTAAATTATTTTAACAATTGTTCAAGCGAAATAAAAAAAACAAATGATTTAAAATCATTAAACAAAGTCACGCGCGAGATTGAATCATGTCAATGGGCAATTATGAACTTGCAGGACACAGTAAAATATAGTATTCATAAAATACATGGCATCTCTAAGGAAGATTCAGAATTTGGACATGCGGTGATTGGTCCACTTTTAATAATAAGTGCATTAAAATGCGAAAATTGTAATGACTCAATCGGGTTTTCAAAAGAAGGATATACCAATAAATTATATTCGATTTTAAAAGAAAATGGAGGCCAATTAAAAGAAATTAAATCCATTAACTCCTATATCAATCACAGTTCCAATGGTACTTTTTCTAGTGACAAAAAGAAATTCTACTTCAGTTCTTGCGCTATTTTACCTGAAAATAAAAAATGTAAAATACTTGTAAGTAATTACATAGATGGCAGTTGGTCAACTCCTGACACCTTAAAAGGTGAAGTTAATAGCAAAGAATATTCTTATACAATGCCTGCATTTGCAAAAATACAAGGTAAAGATTATCTGTTTTTTTGTTCGGATAATAAAAACAGTCAGGGTGGACTAGATATTTTTTATGGGTCAATTAATCAAAACACGATTAAAGAGGTAAAACCAATAAATTATATTAATTCCATAGAAGATGATATTGCTCCGTTTTATGATGACGCCACATTAACCTTATATTTTTCTTCTACTTGGTTTAACGGATTCGGAGGATACGATTTACAGAAAACAAATTTCAAACCGAATAAAACAAGTAAAATTGAAAACCTAGGAATTCCTTTTAATAGTTCAAACAATGATACGTATTTGGTAAAAGATTCTATAAACTTCTTCATCTCAAGCAACCGAAATCATACATCATTAAACAAGAATTGTTGTACGGATATTTACCAATTAAAACCACAATTGATTATTAGTGAAACGATAAAAATAGACACAACATTTAATCGTTTGAAAGAGGTGAGCAAAATTAATTCAGAAAAAAATAACGGAAAATTAGAAAAACTAATACCAATATCACTCTACTTCCACAACGATATTCCTAATCCAAAATCATCTGACTCATTAACTCATGTAAATTATTTAGAAACCTATGAAAATTACAACCAATTAAATACAGTATATCAAACTAAATATGGATCTGGATTAGAAGAAGATAAGAAAAATATTGCCAAAATGGAAATAAATGAATTCTTTATCAAAAATCTCCAGAAAGGCAAAAAAGATTTAGATGAATTTTTAGATATTTTAGTAGAAGAACTTAAAAAAGGGGAAAAATTTGAATTATTATTTAAAGGCTATGCAAGTCCATTAGCTAAAAATGAGTACAACAAATTCCTTAGTAAACGCAGAATTAATTCTGTAAGAAATTACATAGCAATCTATAAAAATGGTATATTATTAAATTACTTAATTCCTGATAGTAATAATAGTACAGCTTTAACTTTCAAAGAGGAAAGTTTTGGAGAATTTTTATCCGATAAACTAGTTAGTGACAATCCAAATGACAAAAGAAATTCAATATATTCGAAGAAAGCTGCTCTCGAGCGAAAAGTAGAAATTATCGGATTTAGAATTCGATAATCTTTCAACTTTTTCTATATTTATGATTATGGAAAAACCTAAAAGAATATTATTTCTTGATTTAATGCGTGTTTTAGCATTATTTATGATGATACAAGGTCATACTACCTATGATTTTTTAGATTTATCAATACGAGATGGCCATAGTACTGGAATAAAAACATGGACAATGCTACGAGGATATACAGCACCTTTTTTTATGATGGTATCAGGAGCTGTATTCACATTCTTAATGCTTTCACAAGAACAAGAAGACGGTTCAAATCCAAGAGTCAAAGCAGGAATTAATAGAATATTTACCTTACTATTTTGGGGGTATTTATTAAACTTTCCTATTTATGAAATAAGTCAAATCTTCACAAAAGAAGGATTGAATCACTTTTTGTCAGTGAGTATTGGACAAACATTTTTTACTATTTTTTGGATTTCGTTGTGTATATATATCTACAAATCCATAACAAATAAAGAAGCTAACTACCAAGATAATGAAATTAAAAAATTATTTAGGGAAGGTGCACTCAAACATATTAGATTTAGAGAAGCGTTATTTAACAAGAAATATTTTGAACAAGAAGATAAAAAGAAAAGATTACTAACATCCGTTTTCTGGGGGGTAATAATAAGTATTCCATTTTTAATCATATCAAATGTATTAACGCTAGAAGAGAAACAACGAGCACTTCGCGTAGATGTACTTCATATTATCGCCCTAGGTTTACTTACAATTATGTTCGTATACTTTATTTCTAGACACAAAAAATGGATTATGACATCGGTTTATTTTGTGTTAATGCTGATAATAATTTCCTCATTTCCGCTACTTAACAATGTTGATTTATCACACCTCCCAATATTTGTAGCTCCATATTTAAATGATTTTGAAACAAAATCAATGTTTCCCCTAACTCCTTGGCTTGCATATATTTTTGCTGGTGCATTACTCGGTTTGTGGTTAAATTATGAAATTAAAAAACCAAATTTTGAGAAAATAATTGGAATAAAATTAGCCTTTGTAGGTCTTGGATTTATTTTTTTATCGGAAATTGGAAATCATTTTGAAATGTATTATTACGGGAAGAGTTACTTTTGGCATGATAGCCCAAATCTAATCTATCACAGGATAGGTATTGTTATTAGTGTTGGCTCTATTATGGCGTTTTTAAGCTTAATTATAACTGACCTACCAAAGTTTATGAAACAAATGAGTAGAAATACTTTATGGCTATATGTAGGACATTTGATAATAATATACCAATTTGTAAAACCAATAATAGGATATAGAACAAGATTTAATGTGCCAGTAACACTTATTTGTATCACACTAATGTTTGTTTTAATGTATCTACAAACACGTATTATACTTTATGTACAGAAGAACAATGGTTACGCAGATACGATCAAGAAATTAATCAGATACAAAACAAATTGATTAAAAAAGCTACACTTGAAGTAGACTTTAATTGCGATACTGGTAATGTAATTCTGATTATTAGAATGATCTTATATTATTTGCAATTTGTTCTAATTCTAATGAATCAAGTTTCAATTTAGATCCTGAAAAATTCATATCTAGCAAAGCATTCATTGGTACTAAATGAATATGCGCATGTGGAACTTCTAAACCAATTACGGTAACTCCAACTTTTTTACAAGGATATGCTAATTTAATTTTACCTGCAACTTGTTTGCTGAAAATCATCATTTTACCCAACAAATCATCTTCAAGATCAAATATGTAATCAACTTCAATTTTAGGTATAACTAAAACATGGCCTTTTGCCAATGGTTGTATATCTAAAAAAGCTAAAAAATCATCGGATTCTGCAACTTTGTAGCAAGGGATTTCACCATTAACTATTTTAGTAAACAAAGTAGCCATTATCTAGAAATATCCATTATTTCAAACTGAATAATACCATTCGGAGTTGTAACATCCGCAATTTCACCCAATTTTTTACCTAATAAACCTTTCCCAATTGGAGAATCTATGGAAATCTTTTTTGCTTTTAAGTCTGCTTCGTTTTCAGCAACAATGGTATACTCCATTTCAACTCCATTAGAAATGTTTTTTATTCTAACTTTCGTAAGAATAAAAACTTTAGAAGTATCAATTGTTGACTCATCAATTATACGAGCATTAGATAAAATGCCTTCCATTTTAGAAATCTTCATCTCTAACAAGCCTTGCGCTTCCTTTGCTGCATCATATTCCGCATTTTCAGACAAATCACCTTTGTCTCTTGCTTCTGCAATTTGATCAGAAATAGCTGGACGCATTATGGTCTTCATTTCGTGTAATTCATCACGAAGTTTTTTTAAACCCTCTTCAGTATAATAAGTAATTTGAGACATACGTTGAAATTATATAAAAAACGAAGAGAGCCATACGACTCTCACCATTTTACAAAATTATAAAAATTATTTTAAACTGATAGAAACTCCAAAACTGTGAATCAATCCGAATGGATTTGACATTCTAACAGCGTATTCTAAACCAATAGCTGATTGTTTTTTAACTCCTTCAGCTGTTGTTTTCCTAGAAATCAAGTCAACAGACATACCAGCAGTTAATCCAGATAAAGCATTAGTCCTATTTGCTGAATTGGTGATGTTTTTTTCATAAACATATCCAGCACGTACATTGAAAGCAGCTATACCTGTATTAAAAAGATAATCTAATCCAACTCTATATTGATCATTTGAAAATGAATTTGCAGTAAAAGCAAATGCTGCAGTAAATTTAGTATCACTAACAGTATCATTAATAATATCATAAGAAACACCCATAGACATCATTGAAGGAAGCTCATATTTTTGAGAACGTTGATCCGTCGTAATCTGTGTTCCATTTTTAATTACTGTGACCTGTGTACCTAAACCATCACCACTCATTGTCATAGGAGCACCTATATTTTTCAAAGTAATCCCCATTTTCATACGATCTAACTTACCAGTAACATATTTGATACCAGCATCAATTGCGATTCCTGTTGAGCCCAAATTTGAGATAGACTCATTTAACACTTTAAGATTAAATCCTCCAGAAATAGAAGTCGTAAATGATTTAGCATAACCTAAATTAATAACGGACAATTTAGGAGAAAATTTACCAATACCTCCCTCTGGATTATCTACTGTTGTAATCATAAGATCACCAAAACTCATTGATTGAACACTTAATGCAATTACACTTGATGAACTAATTCTTTGAGCAATCCCTGCACTTGAGAATGGTATCCCTGCACTTCCTAACCAATTTGTAAAGTTAAATTTTAATTGGGTTTTATCTGTTTGAGCTAGACCTGCAATATTTGTAAATGTTGCCTCCAAACCCATCGAACTAGCCACATTTGCATCTCCTAAACCTGAAGATCTACACCAGGGATTAATCAATAATTGAGAAGCTCCGGCAGAACCAGCACGGTCTTCATTTCCAGCAAAAATAAAAGAAGAAATGGAGAACAAAATGGAAAATATTCCGATTTTTTTTATGTTGATTGAATTTTTCATACTAATCTCATTTTACAATTAAATGTTCTCTAAATCGATTTGTCTTACACCACCAAAGAACTTAATGATGGTTTCACCAACACCAGGTACTTCTACGTGAATTAAATAAACACCACTAGCGATTGGGATAGCTTGATTATTTTTCATATCCCAGTCGATGTAATAAACACGTTTTTCTGTTTCATCCGAAGTATGATCAATTTTAAATGATCGAACAAGTTTACCGCTCAAATTATAAATAGAAATATTACATTTAGCAGGCAAGTTTGTTATTTTAACTCTAGTATCTAATCGACTTTTTTCATACTCAGAATAAGCATAATATGGATTTGGAACTACATTTACCAGTGACAAAGCATTTTTTTGTACATCTTGACTAGCTACATCCGTAGCTATCTGATCCATAGACCATCCGTACATCGGTTTACCATTGTTTTGACCTGTAGCAGTATAGTCATTATATTGTTTAGACAAACGTGTTTTGATAATTAAATCCGAAGATAATAAAGTCTGGTTAGAAGCCAATAACGGATTAACAACCCAAACTAAACTCGTATATGCATTTACCAAACTAGTTGCATCGCCTGATTTGAAATTATCATATACCCAATCATTAATACCATCATAATAAGGACAATTACGATTATTATCTGTAAATGAGTGTACTTTATTACCAAATACATAAATCGGATGTTGACCTCCTAAATGAGGTTGACCATTATCATCGTATAATACATTCGATGGATTCCAAATCATATCTCTACCATTATCTTTAAATAAGAAAGAGTTTTCTCCAAATGCCATGTGTAAACGAACACCTGATTCAACATCAATTGCATAACCAGGAAACCAGCTCATACCAGTAGATCCAGCTATTGTTTTACCCATTTTATCTACACTTAATCCTTTACGTAACGTACCAGCTATAGCACCACCTTCCGTTAAAGAAGAATTTCGCCCTAATTCAATCACAGCGCATCTTGTCCATTTACTTGTATCTGAAGTTATTACAAGATCAATACTTGGAGTTCTAATTAATGAAGCTCTTTCGCGTATATCAACTCGATAAGAAGTTAATGTAGCTGGATAAGCAATAGGCATATATTCTGATTGGTAACCAACCAAACAATGCGGAGCTATACCACCAGATAATAGTTTAGAATATTTTTGCTCTTTATCAATCCAAACTTCATTCGCTTGAGGTGTATTATCCACTCCATAAGAAGCATCAGGAAATAAAAATGGATTATTATAGCCTAATTTAGTATCATTATCTTTAGCTAAAGCTTCATTTATACCAGATCTAATCCAGTTACTAGGATTAAATTGATCGTTATCTTTTACAAATGTTAACCACTTTTTAGAAGAGTCAGAAAAACTTATAGATGCAGAAATAGGCTCCGCAAATTTGCGATATTCATATTTCGTAGTCATATTGACATCAATAGGCTTAGCTTCCGCTTGAACTATCTGAACAGAAACGCCCCATTTTGGAATTAACTGTTCATTATTCACAGCTATTGTGTTTTCAGAAAGCACAGAATCTAATAATTGTCCGCCATCTTTGGAATTATAACGATAAATAACCCAAGATGCAGTATCAACACCATCATTGTTGATAGACTCATTCGACTGTATCGTTGATACTTTATAATTTTTGAATTTACATTCAAAATAACCTTTCGCTAAATTTAATGGATCTACAACTTTAATATTCAAAGGGCCTTTACCATAATCATATGTAGGATTAGCTAATTTACCTTTTGATACAATTTCATCAAATGAAGTTTTGACTAATTCAACGCTGCGATTTCCATTTCCTCTTCCATCTAAACGTGTAATTTGAGGTGTGTAACCAAAATTAGCTTTTTGTACGATACTTTCTGCAATTGATTTATGAGGAATACCAGACATTGGCTTAATCTCTGCTCCATCATATCCAGTTCTTGACATAATAAATGGAATTTTTTGACCATCTATATGTCCAGGTTCATCTGGAATATAAGATTTATAATTATTGTAAGCATATGCTACAGCAACATAATAATAAGTTTTATTGTTAGTCAAATTAGAATTTGTAAACATATCATTAGTAACCGAAAAACTATGTTTTATGCCTTGATCGCTACCTTTAGCTTTTAATACTGGTACTGAAATACCAAAATCTTCATCAAACTCGTAATTTATAATTTTAGAAACTCCATTTTTAATATCACATTGAGCAACCAAACGAGCATAATCCGAATTATTTAGATCTTTATTTATTTTATTGTTGTCAGCTTTAACCTGGTATATCATATAACCTTCAAAACGATAATATTTATCAGAATAATTTGGATCAATCGCATAATCTTTTTGAATGTATTTTTCACCTGTATTATTGGAAGGTTTTGGATTACTCAATGTTAAAATCAACTCTTTATCCAATTCTTGAACAGTCAACTTTGGTGCACTTGGTGGCTCCAATAATTTAAAACAATTGTCAAATAATTGTTGTGCTTTTGTATCTGCAATTCTAAGAGAATTAACAGAAGCCAATAATCCACTTTCTGTACTTCTAGCATAAACTATACCAACCGTAATGTTATTTATTGCTCCTGGTTTTAAGGTAAAAGGTCCTGCAGATTGAACAAAACGACGGTCTCCTTTTGGATTTTTTTCAGAAATTTCAGACCAATCTTTTTTTCCTGGATCAGTTCCAGCAGTACTCCAATTTAAAGTATCTGAATCTCCTGGAAACATATAATCTGCTGGAATCGTAGTTACTTTATCAGCACCTGGAAAACCAGATCCACCAAACATCGTTTTATCTCCAAAACGCCATTTACCATTCATGTAATTGTAAAACTGTCCTGCAGTAGTTGGATCAGAAACGGATTGATTAGAAGAACCTGAACCAGTATAATAGGTAAAACGTTTCATTCCATAACGTTCGTTATCTTTAATTCCATCGCCATATCCTATACCTAAACCAGCATATACAATCCCTTTATTTGCTATAGCATCTTGAACAGATGGCTTACTAATCAATTTTCCTTTATCATCAAAACGTGGACCAGGATTATCTATTCCATCTGCATCTTGGTATGGTCCTTCAAAAAAATCTACACCAATTGCAGGTGGATTTGTTCCATATCCTAGTTTACCAGCAAAGGATTCATCATTTTCATCCGCGTTATAACAATACCCTAAACCGCGCGTAACATCACAACCAACATAATCATCACTATAATTTCCTAAATCGGAATCAACATATTGTGAAAAATAGGTATTATATAATGTCTGTGTACCTCTATTGATCATTTCATAATTATAGAAAGTCATTTTATTTATTTGGTCACTAGTAGTAAATGTAAACGCTTGCGCTCGAATTTCCATTCCTATAGGATCACCTCCTGTTTCAGTGTGGATATTTCCCTTATCGTTGAAAATCCACCAATTCGTTTCATCCCCAAATAAAGAGATACGACGGTCACTTCCACAAACAATGTCATCTTTTTTCAAAATATCATCATACCAAGGATAATCTCCGTCATTTAAAGGATCATACCATCCATCTTTACCATCTTGACATTCTGCATTATCATAAAAAGGAGCTAGATAGTGATCTTGCTTCAAGGTTTCGTCCCCATGTGCTGGCCAAGCATAAATTCTATTTAAAACTTCATTAGAAGGAGCAGGCACGCTTGCGCATAATTCTGTATTTGATTTCAATCCTTTACAAGCATCCCACCAAGTTGCAAATTGAATAACTTCTGCTTTACGAATTGTAAAGAATTTATCGTAAGCAGCACATTCTTCCTTTCCAATATTTGCATCCCCATAATCTTTATTTACATTATCCCCTACTGGATTTTTCGGGTCGTAATTACCTGTTCCAAAAGAAGAAGTAAGTGGACCTGTCCAAAAATCGTTACCAGAAGAACGGTATTTTTGAGCTGCAATTTTTAATTGATTATTTACATCAACACCACCCATCCACAAGGAAGCAGCATAAATAGCGGTCGGACCGGGTGTATTTTTATCTATTGATTTTGGCACTTCATAAGTACCTATGCCTGTAGAACGATCTAAAAACAACATTCCACCAGGCTCAATCAAAGCACGTACATCATTAAATTCAATCTTTAGCCATTTACTTGAAGGAGAACATCCAGATTTATTTACATGTTTTTGTGTATTCCCTTTTTTACCAAAATCATAATCATACGAATATGCTAGGGTACTTAAAGTTAGTGTTACTGCAATTACTAAATATTTCATAAGTATGTATTTTAAAGTAATAATCTATTAAAAATCAAATCTTAGTCCTAAACGAATAGTTCGAGGAGTACTAATATTAAATGCATTCTGAACTTTCATGGTATAGTAGTCTCTGAATGAACGTTCGTCATATTGATTTTGAATCGATTGTTGAAATTGCGCTGCAGCTAAATAACCATCATCATTCCAGTTTCCTGTAGCTCTGTAAACATTTACAACATTGAATTGATTAAATAAGTTAGTTGCACGAATGTACACATTCAAAAATACCTTTTTATCCTTATTTAAATTAGGATCCGATGCATTTGCGGACTTATCTTTAATCGTGAATTGAATATTTTTATCTAACTGCATATCTAATCGATACGACCAAGGTTTACGAGAACCATTTAATGTTCCTGTTAAACCTGAGGCCAATGGACTCATTGCTGCAGCATTTGTAATTGTAGACTGAGATGAGTATGGATTTCCTGAAAAAACGTTTGTAGTAATATTTAAACCTACATTTTCTAATAATTTGATTCCACCAATTTCTGGTCCATTATATGCTGCACCTTCCCCATAACGGTAATCTGTAACAAAATTAAACTGGTGTCTTGTATCGTAATCGTATGGGAAGATATTACGAAGATTCGGCAAACCTGCTTGAATGAAAGAAGCAATGGATGCAGCATCTGTTCCTGTACCTTCGGCAAATTGTAAAGTATAATTCGCTGTCATTCGTAAGTTACCAGTTCTTCTTAAATCATAGGCAATTGTCAAACCTTTAACTGTTCCAAAATCGCGGTTACCATACGTCTTATAGGACTTAGGATAAGCATCAAACACATTTACCAACTGTACTTGATTACGTTGTTCACGATAGTAAGCAGAAATTTTAATCGAAGATGTTTTAGTTAATACTTGTTGGAATCCTAATTCATAATCAATCGTTGTTTCTGGTTTCAAGTTCGGATTACTAATTGTAGGAGAAGAAACTAGAGATAAAAATTGATAATCAGTAGGATCAAAGCGATTTGCAGAAGAAGGTCTTTTAGTTAAGATATCGTAATGCGCGAAAAATAATGCCTGATCTGAAATTGGGAAAGAGAAGGAGAAACGTGGCATAAAATTTATTTGTGGTTTGTATTGTTCAAAAGCACTTGCATTGATAGTTTTAACTTTTGGATCTTTTATCCAAGGAGCAATTCCTCCAGGTCCTTCTATTACTTTTGGATTATCTACTGGTATTCCTTGAGCGTTATACCAAGTTGAACCGGAACGATATCCATTAATAGCTGTTGGATTATTTACATCATTCACATAGACAACATAGTTATCTCCCATTGAAGAAGGAATCGCTAACTGCTTGTTGTCATCCGCTAACCAAGTATGCGTGGATGGTTCTTTAGTGTAAGTTGCTTTTGCTTCTGCAACCGTGTTTGCGTTAAATAATAAATATGGATCTTTTAATACAGGTTGATTCGCATCAAATGCATCGATACGTAAACCTACGTTAAACAATAAATCATTAATGGAGAATTTATCCATGATATACCCAGCAACATAAATTGGTTGAAAAGCTCCGATTGCACGTTTATAATTTCCATGATCGTCAAACTTTGTAAAATAATCATTAATGTCTGTTTTACCATATGTTTTATTTCCTGCTTTGTCATATCCATAATACGAAATATACGAGTTACCGTTATTCATCAATTCATCCGCAGAAAACATATCAATAGATAATAAACTTGGATCTAAACGAAATACGTCTACATAAGTACTATTTGCTCCACCACCAGGAAGATGTAGTTTGTTTCTTAAATTATAATCGAAGAAATATTGATTTTCTGGAGAAGATTCAGGTAAGCCATCCGAAAAATTCTTTTGCGCTTCTTGACCACCAAAAACACCATTATGCTTATAAGCATATCCTGAGTTTAATCTCTGAAAAGTAACCTGGTCATAATTCCCCATATTTACAGTATCCCCTTTTGTGTAATCTAACTCTGAAATATGTGAATTAGTATACTTACGCGCTAAGAACCAAAGATTTACAGGGTTTGAACAACCCCATGATCTATCAAAACGTTGCTCGAACTCAAAACCTAGTGTAATCTTATGTCCTCCAATAATGACATTTCCATTACCTGTTACACGAAATTGTTCTGCTTGAGATTTACCCATATAGTTGTATGGACTACCTATATTACTCCACAAATCATATACATTTGCAGGAGAGTCTCCATTTATTAAGGCATTACCTTGTTGGATTTGATTTAAATTCTCGTAATGTCCTTGAGGACTATTTGCAAAGATAGAATAATATTGAGATGTTATTGCTGCTAACGCATTGTTAGATTTAGATGGTGTAAAATCAACTCTTTCATCTCTAAATGCATCTTGAGTCGCAGTCAACGTATTATAATTCATTCGATATGTTGGAACTTGTGTTGTCGTAAATGTACCGATATGACCATATTCAAAAGCATTATATTTAAAACGACCATCGTAATTTGCGCTTGTAGAACTGGAATAATCCACCATTAACGTATAACTAGCACTTTTAATTAGTGCTTTTGGATCTTTAGAATTATCAAAACGTTGAGTAAAACGACCATATACACGGAAATCCGAAGATGTGTAATCCCCATTATTTGCAAAATTTAATAAGGAACTTGTATAAGAATATTGTTTACCGAAATTATAATTGAATGTAGAACCAAACGTTAAATTAATTGTTGGCCCTGTTTTCACATCTATTTTAGCTGTTGAAGTAAATGCAGATGTACCCGCATTCATTCTCCAAGCATTTTGTTCAAAATCATTTGCTCTTAAAAAGTTAGTAGCATGTAAAGGAACTTTTCCATCCGGCATTGCTCTTAATGGATTTGCAATAATTTCATCTCTAACCTCTTTTTTAATTCTATATCCACCTCCATTCGCTAAAGGTCTACTATCTAGCTGGTTTGTATAATTTGCAGAAATTAAAAAACCTAAAATTGGTTTTTCTTTATTCCCTAAAGAATCTTTTTTAAACAATAATGGTCCAGACAGCATCCCTTCAAATAGGTTGTATCCATATTTATCAAGTCCATACACTTTACCATCGTATCCATTTACATCTTTTCCTTTAAAATACAAACCAGAACTAACAATCTCTGCATTTCCGAAATAATTAGAAGTTGGTCCTTTAGTAGTAACTGAAATAATACCTCCAGTTGCATCCCCATAACTTGCAGGTATACCACCTGTCATCACACTAATTTCTTCAAAAGCTCCTTTTGGTAAGTTTAAACCGCCTCTTACTTTTTGTCCATCAATAAACGCAATGGTAGCATCTCCTGCCCCACCACGCAAACTCATTTCTCCAGTGCTATTATTAACACCTGCCATCGTTCCTACAACACCAGCTACATCTCGTACAGCCATTTCTTTGATTTCTCCTGCACCTTTGGAATCTCCTGAAGCACCACCATCTTTATCAATTAGTGGTCTAACATATTTTTTTGTTTTAATTTTCGCAGCGTCTAGTTCTTTTTCGCCATTATTTTTTTTAGAAGCAGGCTTATCTGTATTTGAAATAGTTGTTGTGGTAGATGTTGGTTTTTCAACTTTAGCTTTTTCCAAAAAGAATGGTTCCAGAGAATTTATTTTATCTGAAGAGATAATAACACCCGTCAATCCAGTTGGCTCATATCCCTCTAAATTTTGCGTAACAAAAATATCATATGATCCAGGTTGAATCCCAGATAAACGGTATTTACCATTAAAATCTGTTTTACCAATATATTTTGTTTCAGTTCCAGATTTCACAATAATCTTTGCATCGAAAACACCTTCAGATTTGTTTATTGCGTCAAAAACAAAACCGGTAATTTCACCCGTTCCATTCTGAGAGAAGCTATAAGCTACTGATATAAAAACAATTACAAATAATAACGAAAGCTTACGTACCATATCTAAAAAATTAAAATTCTTTATAAAACCAGATTATTTCGCAAAAAAAGTCAAAAAATCAACTGCAAATAAAGTGGAAAAAAACGGGTTAACAAAATTTAAACGATTATTTCTTTTAAACATTTTTAACAATTCGTTAAAGTTAACTGTTTGTAATTTTCACATTTGAGCTTCTGTTTTTTTGTGTGTAATTTTGTCAGATGCAACGTACGAGGGAAATTTTTTCTTTTTCAAAAAAAAATACACAGGTATACATTACACCTAATTGGATTGACTTATCCAGGGATGAATCCTCCATTCAACTATTAGACGAAGAGAAAGAAAAATACGTTGCTTTAAAAAGTGATAAAAGAAAAAAAGAATTTTTACTTGTTCGATTTCTACGTAATAATTTTTTCCCAGGTAAAGAAATTGCCTACAAAGAAACGGGCGCACCATATTTCAAAGACCAATCTTACTCGATTTCCATTAGTCATAGTTCTTCTTTTATAGCGCTAGCGGCAACTAGTGAAAAAAGAATAGGACTAGATATTGAATTAATACAAGATAAAATAATTAAACTCGGCAACAAATTCATGCATTTTGACGAAATTGCAAGTGTAAATCCAGCTAATGAAGCTATTCAGTATACACGTTTTTGGTGTGCGAAAGAAGCGCTTTATAAATGGAGCAACATACGAGGTTTAAGTTTTCAAAAGGATTTAGCTATACATTGTGATGCTAGTGAGAATTGGTATGGAAAATCTACACGTATTTCACCATGCTTTATACCACTGGAAATATTAGAGTTTAATAATCACATTATTTGTTTTACGTATTAAGAAAATGGTGGAAAATAAAACACTTTACACGTCTATACTCAACTCTACTGGACAGATTGCTATCTTGATCGATCCAGAGAAAACAAATACAGAAATACAGTTAAATTCCTTACTCTCTACAATAGCAAAAAGTAAGGTAAATTTTCTATTTGTTGGTGGTAGTAGTGCAAATAGTAAGCAAGTAGAATTTGTAGTTAAATTTCTTAAAGCTAAAAGTTCATTACCTGTAGTATTATTTCCAGGGTCTAATCAACAATTTTCGAAGAATGCGGACGGCATTTTGTATTTAAGCTTACTAACAAGTAAAAACTCAAAATATTTGATTGATCAACATACTGAAAACTCTGTAGAAATTTATCACTCTTCTGTAGAAATATTACCAACTGCTTACTTATTGATAGATGGCGAAAGTGACAGTTCAGTCGCAAAAGTGAGTGCCTCGATACCGCTTACAAGAAACGCAAAAAAAGAAGCACTAAAAATTTCGTTGGCAGGTTTACTTCAAGGTAAGAAAATAATTTTTTTAGATGCAGGAAGTGGTGCAAAAAAAACAGTTCCAATTGGAATAATTAAAGAAATTAAAAAACACACAAATGCCCCAATAATAGTTGGAGGAGGAATTAAAACAACTAAAAAATTAATCTTACTTAATAAAGTAGGTGTTAATATAATAGTAGTTGGAAATCATTTGGAAAAAGACTTGAAAAATTTTAATATTATTTCTAACTATTTATTGGTCAAAAATCAAGGCGTAATTTAGAATTTTAAACTAACTTATACGTTTTAAATTAACGTCAAGTTGTCAGTGCCTTAATTTGAGGAATGATAATTGGGGAGATGTTATTATAAAATGACTACTCATGCAAAAATCCACATTTAACCTCGAAATAATTCTCTACCCTATTCTATTGATCTTATTATTGTGGGTTGTTTACTGGGGAGAATTTTATTCTCCAATAGATTTAATTCAATTTGGTATTATGCCAAGAACTTTAGGAGGGTTGAGTGGTATATTTTTTTCTCCTTTATTACATTCTACGAATGATATTTTTCATCTAATAAATAATACATTTCCGGTATTTATTTTGTCGATTGCTCTACTCTATTATTATCGAAAAATTGCATTTCAAGTTTTCTTTTTAAGCTGGTTTTTATCTGGGGTTTTGACTTGGGCAATTGCGAAAAATGAAGGTTCATTTCATATTGGAATTAGTAGTATCATTTATTCACTAATCTGTTTTTTATTCGTAAGCGGTGTTTTAGGGAAACAAAAACAATTACAGGCAGTCTCTTTACTCATTGTCTTTTTGTATGGAAGTTTAGTCTGGGGTGTTTTTCCAATGGAAGAAAAAGTTTCTTGGCAAGGGCATTTAGGAGGAAGTATTACTGGTGTCTTACTAGCGGCTTATTATTATGATGGACCTGTTACACAAAAAAATAAAGAACAAATAGATATAACAATTACTAATCAAGCGCAAGAACAAATAAATGTCTTACGACAACAATATAAAAACAATAGCAGTAAAGACATTAATTATACGTATACAAAAACTACATTGGACTAAAAAAATCGAGCAAATTCCCTGTTGCCGCAGATATCTCATTCGAGTTACTGCAATCAAACTCAATAATTACTGCATTTGCAGTATTTAAACCTACATATTGATTTGTTAGATATGATGCGAGAGAAGAAATCCCTTCATTATGTCCGATAATGAGTAAATTACTACCTGTTTCAAGTTTGTTAATAAACTTTAATAATTGTTTACTTTCTGGTAAATAGAGAGAATCATCATATTTAATATCCATTTTTGGGCCTAAAGCATATTTAGCCGTCTCTCGCGTTCGCTGACTACTTGAAACATAAATTTCATCGCAAGAAAAAGTTAAGTTAGCAAGATACTCACCTAATTGTTTGGCTTGCTTGATTCCTTCTTTGGTTAAACAACGATCAAAATCTTTCCCTGACACAGAAGATTTTTTGGCAGAAGCATGCCGAATTAGAAAAAGTAGCATATTAGGGACTAATTACAAATTACTTATTGCATTAAAGATAAAAAAAACGGGGAAGAAATTGCGTATATTTGTTTCAAAGCAAGTCAAACTATCGCCTGCAGCAATGTAGGAGGAAAGTCTGGGCAGTATAGAGCGCCGTACTTCTTAACGGGAAGGACTGCAATATGCAGGACAGAAAGTGCCACAGAAAGGAAAACTACCAAAAGTAATTTTGGGAAAGGTGAAAAGGTGGGGTAAGAGCCTACCGTGTTTTTGGCGACAAAAACTGCAAGGTAAACCTTACGGACTGAAAGACCATGTAAACTGGGGTTATACGAAAGTATTGAATAGTTGCTCGCTAAACCCAGAGGGTAGGTCGATGGATCTTAAGAGTGATTTTAAGGCTAGATAAATGATAGTTATTCGAGTAATCGAACACAGAACCCGGCTTATGACTTGCTTTTTTTTATTTACTAATCCTACAGAATATACCAAAACAAAAAAGGTGTCTAAAAAGACACCTTTATGTTGTGGGAGCGGAGGGAATCGAACCCCCGACACAAGGATTTTCAGTCCTTTGCTCTACCGACTGAGCTACGCTCCCCCATTTTTCTTGAGTGCAAATATATAAATAATTTTAAAACAAAATTAAATTTTTATGTTTTTTTGAAAATAAAGGTAATTTTGTACAAAAGTAAGAAGAAATGAAAACAACTTTAGTAATAGATGCTGGGAACACTCGAATAAAGGCGGGAGTTTTTACTGGTTCCTATTTAAAAGAAGTTTTTTATTTTGGGAATACTGATTGGAATGCTTTAAAATCTTTTTTACTGGAATACCAGTTTGATCAATCTATTTTATCTTCTGTACGTTCTGAAAAAGAGACTAATTGGCTATTACAAATGATGCCCAATTCAATACATTTTAAAAATAATGGTAACTTACCAATTGACCATCGTTATGCAACACCTGAAACTTTAGGGAGCGATCGACTTGCGAATATTATTGGCGCTTCCTTTTTATCTAAAAACGCAAATTTGATCATTGATATTGGCACATGTATTAAGTTTGATTTCATTGATGAAAACCGCTGTTATTTAGGCGGTTCTATATCTCCTGGCATTAATTTGCGGTATAAATCATTACATACCTTTACAGGTGCATTACCACTCGTTGAAGAATATAACCTACCACCCATATTGGGTAATTCAACCGTATCATGTATTCATAGTGGGGTTATGCAAGGTATACAAGCTGAAATAAATAGTTTTATAGCTACTTATACCACTCAATTTAACAACTTATCTATCTATATTACGGGAGGCGATGCACATTGTTTTGATATACTATCAAAAAAAGGCATATTTGTAGAATTAAACTTAACTTTAATCGGATTATATCATTCAATACAAACATATGCTAATTAAAACATTCCTTTTTTTACTTGTTCTATCCCCTTTTTTTATTATTGGACAAACCAATACAAATAATCCATTTTCATCTCGTGGCATCGGTGAAATAAATCCCCTTACCCACTCGATATTTGGAGCATTAGGCAATGTAAGTAGTGCTTTGATTGATTCCGCACAATTAAATTCTGAAAATCCATCTTCTTATTCCTTTTTAGGAAAAGGTCAACCTATTTTTTCTATCGGTTTAGCTTCTAATTTTTCCACTTTTAAACAAGTTAATATTACAGGCGCTTCCCACTTTATTGCAATCAACTATTTAACATTAGGAATGGCGGTGAATCAGCGATTTGGAATTTGTTTTGGTTTAAAACCATATGCAAGTACAGGTTATCAATTAAAAAGCAACAAAATAGCTGGAACAGACACCTTAAATTATTTATATACTGGAAGCGGAGGTTTTTCAAATGCGTATTTTGGATTATCCATAAAGCTATTAACACATCATAAACATCATCTTTCCATTGGAAGTAATTTGGGGTATATATTTGGAACTAATAAAAATGAAATCACTACCACAATGTCCACTTCAAATCTAGGAGGAATTAGAGAACGAACACTTCAAATAAAAGCGATGAACATTGATTTTGGAATGAGTTATTTATATCGAATTGCCAGCGATCATGATTTAGTTTTAGGTCTAACCTACACTCCATCTCAATCGTTTTCATCTACGTATAATAACGCGTTAATTTATGCTGTAAGTACGAACAATGTATTAGGTAATGATACCTTACAAAATACATTAATAAAAGAAAAAATTCAGACAGCTGCTTCCATCTCATTTGGGTTCAAATATGATTTTACCAAAAAAAATAAAGAGCTGAATAATTCAAACAAATCTCCACAATTACAAATTTCCGGAGAAATTAAATTAACTGACTGGAGTGCTTACAATAATCCGTATACGGTTGAAAATTTTAAAAATACGATTCAATATGGTGTAGGATTTCAATATGCCCCACATTTTGACTTTTTAGATCGCTCTAAAGATATCAATCTAATACATCGCATGAAATATCGAATTGGTGCTGTTTATCAAACATTGCCTTGGTTTGATCAACAGATTCAACTTACAAATAAAGCATTGACTTTTGGATTAGGTATTCCAATAATTAATCAATTTTCATCATCTTCCATAAATCTAAGTTGCTTGTACGGACAACGCTGGAATGGTATAGAAACATCTTTAAAAGAAAATTATTTTTCCTTTAATTTTGGTGTGAATATTACTCCGGCAAGTTACGAGCGTTGGTTTAAGAAAAATAAAATTGATTAATCACCCCATGAAATTTCAAT
>Ga0114962_10001106_pt1 | contig 23463 bp, 23 predicted proteins | sample C_130820_MF_Meta_FD_87017 | JGI IMG/M metagenome (GOLD analysis project Ga0114962, IMG submission 87017) | Freshwater microbial communities from Lake Croche, Canada to study carbon cycling - C_130820_MF_MetaG | ecosystem: Environmental > Aquatic > Freshwater > Lake | place: Lake Croche, Canada... | reverse complement strand
AGAAGTATGGGTAATTAATTCTTTAAATATGCCAAAAAGTTTGTCAAAAGGAGAGGTACTTGGTTCTTCGTATTCTTTGAAATAAAAGCCTTTTTTGTTGTTTTGATGCATACGTAAAGTAACAACAATTTCGAAAAATTTGTTTCATTTATTGTAAAATAATCAAGGTTTCAAATTAATCTCAATTTAAACAAGAATAGATTAAATGGTTTCTTTGTATCTCCCTACTAAAAAATAAATACAAATGATCTATTAAAATAAACGATTATCCCAGAGATAGGGATCAGTTTTTTTAATACTAACAGAATTGTTAAAATTTGGATGCTCGGTATTAATCAAGTAGTTATATTCATCGGGTACAACTACAGAGGGGACTTTGAGGATTAAGTCTTTTTTTTCAAGGTACCAATTTTGTCCTAATTGTTGACAAGCATACATTCCGTTTAGCGATTGCCAATCATTAGGTAAATTTTCTTTAACTAAGGTTTGAATGGATGCAATTGATAAGTCTATTTCAATTTCCAAACAAACATAGTCCTTGATTGGGAAACCTGATAAACGGCAAAGGTTTTCCAACGTAGCCAAAGAGCGACTTTGTGCGGTGTATAACACGTAATTTTTTCGGAAATTCCATCGATTGGTTTTTCCAGAGGCAAGCAAATGAGCAAATTCGCTTTCTACAATACGGTAAACGGTTAAATAATTAGGCATTTTCCCCGTATTGAATGGCAGTTAATTGATCATCAATGAAAGTAATTCCTGATTTACTGACCAAAAACTCCAAGGGTTTTTTTTGATCTAAATAAAAATTGGGTCGCTCTAGCCATTGTTGAAAATTTACCTCACTGGAAAATACATGGAAACCATGCTTATATAGATCTAAAAGCAATATAATTTGTTCTTGAATAGTTTCTTTAAATCTACTTTTTCCTGTAATGTAGGTTTTATATGTTTTAGGGGTTACATCCAAAATGGAGGCTAATACAGCATCCGGTAAGTTAGAAATATCCTTGATTGCTTGTAAGTAGTTGTTGTTTATCGTACCCTTATTCATTTGGTTGACGATATATAGATCGGTCATGGGAATAGGAAGCTGTTGCATTAGTTGGTAGGAATTTTCTTTCGTTTTCATTACAAAGATAATTAAATTTGAATCGCATTGTAAAAGTACGTATTCAAATTGGTAAAATTATCAATTTGGTGATATTTTTTTACTAATTCAAAACGTTTTATCTTTGAATATATGCAAACCATTTCCATCCGATTTCTGAGATTTAAAGGATTTTCCAAAAAGCGCTTTGCTTTGGCTGCAATGGGTAAATCGAGGTTTACGCCTTGGGTAGGAGAGGGTTTGGTTTTTGCCAAACATTTGGGGGTAGGAAAAGGAAATGGATTTTCCTTGATTCCAGATTTTTCAACTTATGCTTTTTTGGGAGTATTTGAATCGGAATCGCATTCCAGTGATTTTTTTCATCGAAATACTCAATGGTTAGACTATTCTAGTCAATCCAATGACGTAACAGGTTGGGATGGTTTTGCCATCAAAGGACATGGAACCTGGAACCAACAACAACCTTTTGAATTTTACGATTTACCCCCTAATTTTGATGGAAAAATAGCTGTGATTACCCGAGCCAGTATACGCTGGTCACAAGCATGGCGCTTTTGGATGAACGTTCCCGCTTCTTCAAAAAACATTGAACAACAGGAAGGACTTTTATTGGCAAAAGGAGTAGGAGAGTTACCCATCGTAGAACAAGCTACTTTTAGCCTTTGGAATTCCCAAAAAGAATTAGACCAATTTGCCTATCGAAGCAGGCAACACGCTCCCATGATCAAAAAAACTCGTCAATACAATTGGTACAAAGAGGAAATGTTTATTCGGATGGCAATCTTTAAGATGTATGATGTAAGATGAATTAAGAATGTAGAATGTAGAATTAAGAATCATACATCATACATCTTACATCTTACATCTTACATTATTTTATCGCCTCCCCACCTCTTACTTTATTTCTAATACGGATGGCGTCTAGCACATCATAGATGAAGATTTTTCCGTCACCCGTATTGCCTTCAGAGGCATTGTCTAAAATAACATCCAAGCATTTTTCGACATTTTCATCACTAACAACACAGATAATCATTACTTTGGGTAGCAAAATCATGGACTTTTCAGTTCCCCGATAAATTTCTGAATAACCTTGTTGTAAACCTGCTCCACGAACAGGTACTACAGTCATGCAAGGAATGTTCGCATCTATCAAGCCTTTTTGAGTAGCTTTTAGTTTAGATGGTTTTACAATAGCTTCTATTTTTTTCATGATTTCCTTGTCTAAATTTATTCAAAAGTCGTGTAAGCTTCTACTCCAAATTCCACCGCATCAATACCCGCTGATTCAGCTTTATGGCTAATTCTGATACCAATGGTACGTTTCAAAATATGAAATATTCCAAAAGTTAAACTAAAAGAAAAAATGCTGATTACGCTTACTCCAATCAATTGAGTAACGAATTGATCTGCTTGTCCTGTAGTAAATAAACCATTTTTTTCTGAAAATAAACCCACTGCAATGGTACCAAAAAATCCATTGACTCCGTGTACAGCAATTGCGCCAACTGGATCATCAATTTTCATGTTGTCCACTATTACCACTGCTATATCAACAATTGTTCCAGCAACTAGTCCAATCAACAATGCGCTGTTGGCACTTACTACATTACATCCTGCAGTTACCGCTACTAATCCGGCTAAAACACCATTGATTACCATGGTGATATCTACTTTTTTATACCGTAGAAAAGTATAGCAAATCGTGGCGATACCTCCCATGGCTGAGGCTAAAAAGGTATTGGTTGCTACTTGACCAATTAAGTCCCATTTACCAACTGCTGCTAAGGTGGAACCTGGATTGAAGCCAAACCAACCAAACCAAAGAATAAAAGCTCCTACTGCTGAAAGCATTAAGTTATGCCCTGGAATGGCATTGATGCTACCATCCTCATTGTACTTTCCTATTCTAGGCCCCAAAACAATGGCACCTGCCAAGGCTGCAAATCCGCCCATCGCATGAACGGCGGCGGATCCTGCAAAATCATTGAATCCTCTTTGAGCCAACCACCCGTTTGGATTCCAAACCCAATTGACAGCTAATGGATACATAAATGCACAAAAAATACTTACATAAACTGCATAAGACCACATTTTCATTCGTTCAGCAACTCCTCCAGATACAATGGAAATAGCTGCTATGGCAAAACCCATTTGAAGGAACCAAAATAAGGAATTGGAAATAGTTAAACCTAAACCTAAATCGCCAGACATAATGCCCGTATCAAAGGCAAACCAGCCATTTGAATGACCATAGGCAATGCCAAATCCAACCAGGTAAAAGGCAATACCACCAAACATGATATCTATCATTACTTTGGCGATGATGCTAACTGCATTTTTAGATCGGACAAATCCTGCTTCTAATAGGGCAAATCCTCCTTCCATTTGAAAAATTAATGCTGCACATAAGGCTACCCAGACTGTATCTATGGCATGGGTTAACTCAGCTTGCTGATTTGCAAGGCTCAATGACTCGTTCATGGTTTTGTTTCTAAGTATATAAAATGCTTTCTTTAGTAAAATTAAATAAGCATTTGGATTTTTTCACATTTTAGATGAACTTTAATTAATTATTATACTATTTAACAACATCATGAACCTGAAAAAACTACTTTGTCTAGCTTCCTTTTTAATTTCTTTTTCTTCCATTGCTCAAGAGCCTTCTTTGATTCCTATTCCAGTTTCTGCAGAATACACCAAAGGAGATTATACTTTAGGTAACAATATCATTATTTCAGCACCTAAAAATGCATCATTAGAAGTGGCTTATGATTTATTGAATCAAAAATTGGGCCTTATTGGCAAAAGAAAAATCCAATGGCTTTGGGCTACAGGTTCACAAGCTAATTTGGCAAATATTCGTTTAGAGCTTTTGACCAAAAATAAAAATCAACAATTAGGAAAAGAAGGGTACCAATTGACTGTTAATGCCAAAGGTGTTCAAATCCTTGCAAATGAAGCAGTTGGATTGTTTTATGGTATTCAAACTTTATCCCAGTTACTACCGAAAGAATTGGGTGCTAAGACTCCACAAAATAATATCAGCATTAAAATTCCTCATTCAAAAATTTTGGATTACCCCAAATTTGCTTGGAGAGGTATGATGTTTGATGTATCGCGTCACTTTTTTACTAAGGCAGAAGTGAAGCAATTTATTGATGAAATGGCAGAATACAAATTTAATATTTTACATTTTCACTTGACAGATGATGAAGGATGGAGAGTTGAAATCAAAGCTTATCCTAATTTGACTAAAAAAGGGGCGTTTAATGTGAAAAAAATTGGTCGGTTTACTGAATTCTCTAAACCGGAAGCGAATGAACCAAGAGACTTTGGAGGATTTTATACCCAAGAAGATTTGAAGGAATTGGTTCAATATGCGAAATCTCGTTTTGTTGAAATCATGCCAGAAGTAGACGTTCCAGGTCATTCCATGGCTGCTGTAGCCTCATATCCTGAGTTTTCATGTACTCCAGAGGCTGTAAATTATCAAGTGATTTCAGGTGAGCCTTTCATAGATTGGTCAACTGGACACGCAGTTTCTTTGCAAGACAATACTTTATGTCCAGCCAACGAAAAGGTTTATACCTTTTTAGACAATGTTTTTGGAGAAATGGCTGCCATTTTCCCTTTTGAGTACATGCACATTGGTGGTGACGAATGCCCGAAAAACTTTTGGGAAAAGAATCCACAAATTTTAGCCTTCATGAAGCAAGAAGGTTTAAAGACTACACAAGAAGTGCAAGCTTACTTTACTAGACGTTTATCAAAAATTGTTACATCTAAAGGAAAGAAAATGATGGGTTGGGATGAGATTTTAGAAGGAGGAGGTTTACCTAAAAGTACTGCAGTAATGTCTTGGAGAGGTGAGGCCGGTGGAATTCAAGCCGCTAAAGACGGCCATGAAGTCGTTATGACACCCAATAATTATGTCTATATTGATTTAATGCAAGGTGATGTTGCAGTGGAACCTGAGGTTTATAATACGGTTCGATTAAAGGATTCTTATGATTTTAATCCAACACCTGCTGGAATCAATGTAGAAAATGTTAAAGGCGGGCAAGCTAATTTATGGTCCGAGCAATTATTCAATTACCGTCATCTGCAATACATGGTTTATCCACGTTCTTTTGCCATTGCTGAGCGCTTATGGTCGCCTAGAGAAAGATCAGATTGGAATGGATTTACTGACCGTGTCGAATCACATTTTGAGCGTTTTGATGCAGCAGAAAAAAAATATGCACCAAGTATGTATGAACCTAAAATATCGTTTAACAAAAATGACAAAAATGAAATTTTAGTGGAATTAATGCCTGAAATATCGAATGTTTCGTTCCATTACAGTTTTGATAATTCTTATCCAGACAAATTTTATCCAGCAGCTGCTGGAAAAATTGCTGTACCAAAAGATGCGGAACAAATTCGAATAATTGCCATCAAAAATGGAAAACAAGTGGGACGATTCATTTCCGTTTCTAAAGCAGATATGATCAAGAGAAGTAAATAACCCTAGCCCCTTGATAAAGGGACACTTTTTATAATAATTATGAAAAAGACATTTTTATCCTTGGCACTTTTTTTTAGTGCCGTTTTCTCGTTGTTGGCTCAATTTGAAAAGAAAGAATTTACAACCAAACAAGGAAACGTTCTTTTGTATCAAATTTTATATCCTGAAAACTATGATTCCAAGGTTAAATATCCATTGGTTTTATTTTTGCATGGTGCCGGGGAAAGAGGAAATGATAATGTGGCTCAGTTGACACATGGATCGAAATTGTTTTTGAATGAGCAAAATCGAAAAAAATACCCTGCTATTGTTATTTTCCCGCAATGTCCAAAAGAAAGTTTTTGGTCAAGCATTAAAATTGATCGTACAAAACCTTCTTATTCCTTTGATTTTACCTACAATACTCAATTGAATTGGCCGACACAAGCTGCTGTTGATTTAGTTAAAAGCTTGGTGAAAGAAAAGAAGGCGGCTAAAAAGCGCTTATACATTGTTGGACTTTCCATGGGTGGAATGGGAACAATGGAAGTGATTTCTCGATATCCCAAAATGTTTGCAGCCGCGGCGCCTATTTGTGGAGGAGCTGATTTGACTTTGGTAAAAAAATACGCCAGAAAATTACCCTTTTGGATCTTTCACGGTGATGCTGATGCAGTAGTTCCGGTCGATAATTCAAGGAAGCTAGTAGCAGCTTTAAAGGATTTGAATGCAAATGTTACTTATACTGAATATCCAGGAGTTAATCATAATTCTTGGGACAATGCCTTTGCTGAGCCTGAATTTTTAGCTTGGTTTTTTAGTCAGAAGAGATAGTATGATGTAAGATGTAAGATGTATGATGTTTGATGTATGATGTAAGACGTAAGATGTATGACGTAAGACGTAAGATGTATCACCTAAGATGTATAATGTAAGTTTTCTGAGAAAACGAAGGTAATACGAGGTATCCAAAAAATAATCGATTTTAAATTTCCTAGTAAATGATTTTTCAAATTATTTTATTTCTATTTCTTCAAATATTACCAGCAGGAATACAAAATATAACAGGGGCGAGTACAGCTTCGACCTCTAATTATTTAGTGGTAAAAAATGGTTATGTGATGTCCTATAATGGTAATGATGCAAGAGCTAATTGGGTAGGCTGGACACTTTCTTTTGCCGATTTAGGCGATGCAGAAAGAAGTAATCGATTCAAAGAAGATCGCTCATTGCCCAATTATTTTAAAAAAGCTGATTCAGATGATTATAAACAGTCTGGATATGACAGAGGTCACTTGTGTAATTCAGAAGATAGAAGTTCCAGTAATTACCTTAATGAAGAGACATTTTTAATGTCAAATATGCTTCCTCAAACACCACAATTGAATCGAGGGCCCTGGAAAAGACTTGAGGAATATTGTCGAAAATTGGCCAAAAGAGGTCAAAAATTAACCATTTATGCGGGAGGAATTGGCCGTATTGGACGAATAGAAGAAGTGGTGATTCCTTCACATTGTTGGAAAGTGGTTTTTACACCTGAAAAAACATGGTGTATTTTAATTCCCAATGTACATGATCTAAACCCCAATTGGCAAACTTATTCTATTCCAATCAAGGAATTAGAAAAGCTAATTGGTGGGAAGTTTTAGGGGATACTAAGAATTTAGAATTTAGAATGAAGAATGTAGAATTGATTATATATTTTAATATTAATTTAATTACTCTTAATTTCTTAATATTTAAATTAATATTTAAGTTCAGAGATTTTCTAATTCTAGATTCTTAATTCTACATTCTTAATTCTACATTCTTCATTCTACATTCTACATTCTTAATTCTACATTCTAAATTCTACATTCTACATTCTTAATTCTACATTTTCATTTCAGCATATACACTGCCAATTTCTTTGCGGCTAAGAAATTTTCATATTCCAAGGGAGTTCTTCGGTTGTTGGTATATTCATTATAAATCCAAGGATCTCCCAATGCAAATACTTTTCCTTTGCCAATTTTCGCAATAGCCATCACCGTATGTCCTTGGTGGTTAACCAAAGACTTCGCTGTTCCTGTTAATTTTAAAGTTGTGATTTCTTTGATATAAACTTTTTTGATTGGATCAAATACTTCATTTTGACTAGGAATTAAAACGGCGCCTTGTTCCCAATTTTTACCCTGAACAAAATTTAGGTTGGGAGAAACAAACTCTATACCAAATCTTTTAGCCAAAATATTAAATTGAGGTATTTCACAATTCGTGGTATCATTTGCCAATAAAATTAAATGTCCACCATTTTTTACCCATGATTCAATTTCATCTGCAGCTTTTTCAGTCATATAATTTGGATGACTCGTTTCTTTGTAAGAATCCGGATCCACTATAATATATACTGTGGTTCCTTTTAGATTCTGTTTGGTGGGAGAAGTGCTTAGACTATCAATGTTGGCACCTAATTGTTGCCATTGTTGTCCCCAAAGCCAAAATCCCGAATCTTTTCTATCTTCCCATGTGTAATGAAATCTTTCTGATTTACCCTCTTTGGTTTTGCGGTATTCGTGATTGAAATAATAGTCTAGAACCACTTTTTTTCCTTTACCGATCGATAATTCTTCTGCAATTTCCATTTCCAATGAAGCCAAAATGAAAGGCCCTACACCTTTTAAATCATCTTTTTTCAAAGGCTCACTTAAGTAGTAATCATAACTTCCATCTCTGTATGGAGTACCACCTAAACCACCAACACTAACGGTTTTTTCTAAATGCAGGTTTCCTTCTTTATCTTTAGTTACAAATTCCTTTGTGATTCCCTTGTGGGCTTTTTGAGCAGCCAAAAGGAATTTTTTCGGTAAATAACCTTTACGAACTCCTTTGGCAAAAGAATACACAAACATATTTGCACACGAGGCTTCGAAATAATTCCCTTTTTTACCGGGGAAATTTGGAACTTGATACCATAAACCTGTATTGGCGTCTTGAATTTTCAATAATGCTTCGCTTAGTTTGTTCAATTGCCCAATTAAAATAGTTCTTTTTGGATGGTTTTTGGGCATATAATCTAACACATCTACCAAAGCCATTTCGTACCAGCCCATTGATCTTCCCCAGAAGTTAGGGGAGTGGCCATTGCTTTTGTTGGCCCAAGGTTGAACTTTAGCATAATCAAATGCATGAAACAATAAGCTTGTTTTCTGGTCAATCCCACCTTTCCACATCAATTCAAATTGCTTAATAATATCATCCCAGTTATTTTCATTAAACACGTTGCCATATTCGGCATAAAAGGGTTCTAACATGTATAAACCATCCAGCCACATTTGATTAGGATATCGGTCTTTATGCCAAAATCCACCTTCCTGCGTTCTAGGTTGATTTTTTATTTGTTCTCTTAATTTTTGTGCAGCCAATTTATATTTTTCATCTCCAATTTCTTGGTAAAGAAAAAGCAAGGCTCTACCGGTAGTTATATTATCAGAATTAAATTCAGATGCTTTATAGGTCCTAATATTGCCCTTTTCATCTACAAACGATTCGATGTTTTTTTTGATGTAATCAAAATATTTGGCATCACCTGTTCTGAAATAAACCTGCTCTAGTGCTTTTAAAAATAATCCTTGTTCGTAATCCCAATTGGCAGGTTTTCCAGTTTTCACTTGAATTGAATCCGCATGAATTTTCATCATTGATTCAGCCATTAAAACAGAATTTTGTGCCATCGATGCGGCTGAAATATACAAAAGATGCACCAACAAGAAGTATTTTTTCATATTATCTTAGTTCAGTAATTTCAGAAAATTCCATGTCTGTATAATCTTTATTTTCACCAGCCATGCCCCAAATGAAGGAATAATTCTTGGTACCACATCCGCTATGAACAGACCATGGTGGAGATATAACCGCTTGATGATTTTGCATCCAAATGTGTTTGGTGTCTTGAGGTTGCCCCATTAAATGCATCACAGCATGCGCAGGATCCACATCAAAATACAAATAGGCTTCCATTCGTCTATCATGAATGTGCGCTGGCATGGTGTTCCAAACGGAACCAGACTCTAATATCGTTAAGCCCATTACCAATTGGCAAGATTGAATTCCTTGGTTATGGATGTATTTATAAATGGTTCGGTGATTTGATGTTTCTAAACTTCCTAAAGTCATGGTAATAACATCCTTTTTTTCTAAATGAGTTGTTGGATAGCTAGCGTGAGCTGGGGATGAGAGTATATAAAATAAAGCGGGTTCTTCTTTAGATATTGATTCAAAAATGACTTTTTGAGTACCTTTTCCAATGTAAACAGCATCTAATTTATCCACTAAGAATTCTTCTTTTTCAGTCGATATTTTACCTTTTCCACCTACATTAATGATGCCTATTTCTCTTCTTTCTAAAAAATAGTTAGCCTTTAATTTATCAGGATTGGGTAATTCTAAAGCTAAATTGACAGGTTTTGCTCCTCCAATAATCATTCGGTCGTAAATCGTATAGGTTAATTCCAAACTATCAGTATAGAAAACATTCTCTATTAAAAATTGGTCCCTAATTTGTTGGTTAGTGAAAGTGGAAACCTCTCTGCTGCTTGCCTCAAATCGATAATTCATAATTCATAATTTTTATTTTTAAAGGTGAAAATACCTCTTTTATACTCATTAAAATTTATCTTTGGTAATATTTATGCTATTCAAAGACCCTACTTTTTATGATAAATTTAATCTAGAATTAGAAGAATTAGATTTCTTTCTATCTCCTAGCTCAAGCGATTTGTTTCCAATTTGGGTACATCAAAACAAACAAATTTATATTCAGGCCGTTTCTTTGTTGCATTTTGAAAGTTTTAAACAGCAAATTACGCCCGATTTTTGGCAAGAATTGATCATCCAAAATAGGAGTAAATTTGATTGTTTTTTGTGTATCTGGGAAGATAATTGGTATCATAAGGGCGATTTTATTAAAACATACATTCATCATTTATTGCATGGAAATACTTCCATTTTTGCAAGGGACTTGAAAGTAGATTTTATAACTGAAAAGTTGGCGAGTGATTTTATGGATAAGTCGCATATCTTAGGTCAATCTAAAGGTAAAACCTATTTGGGTATTTTTGTGCCTCCACATCGACATTTTCGAAGAATCACGAGTTCTTTTGAATGGGAAAGTAATCCTTTAGTTGCTGTGGCTGTATTTGGAAAAACATTGGTGATGAAAGATCCAGAATTTTTAGGGCAAAAATCAACTGAATTGGTCCGTTTTTCTTCTTTACCTGGAACACGCATTATAGGTGGGATAAGCAAGGCTTTGGCTTTTTATCAAAAAACATTTCAAGTGGATAATGTAATGACTTACGTAGATATGGAATGGAATACTGGTCATGGTTTTTTAGGAATGGGGTTTAAGTTGGAATCTACCACTAATTCATTGCTGTTTAAAATGGATGCATCAATGAATCGTGTTTTAGTAACTAATTGGGAAGAAGCTAATGCTTGCAATGCAGGTAATTTTAAGTTAAGGTATGAATTGAAATGAAGCAAATTCCATTAATTGTTATTTTAGGGCCTACGGCTAGTGGGAAAACAAATTTAGCTGTTCATTTAGCACATCGATTGGATGGTGAGGTAATTTCGGCTGATTCTCGGCAAATTTACCGTGGATTAGATATTGGTACAGGTAAAGATTTACATGAATTCGTGTTAGATGATTGTGCAATCAATTATCATTTAATCGATATCCTAGAAGTAGGAGAGTCTTATTCCGTAGCGCATTTCAAGTCGGATGCTATCAAGGCAATCGAAGAGGTGGCAAATAAAGGAAAAAAGCCCATTCTTTGTGGAGGATCAGGATTATATTTGGATGCATTACTTTCCAATTATAAATTTTCCCATGTCCCAGATTTTTTAGAAGAAAATCAATTTCTAAATAGAGATTTTATCGTTTTTGGTTTGAATCCCCCAGTAGATATTAGGAGAGAAAGATGTGCATTTCGGTTGAAAAAGAGAATAGAAGAAGGTTTAATTCAAGAAGTAGAAGAATTATTAGCACAGGGAATTAGTGCTACTGATTTAAAATGGCTGGGGTTGGAGTATAAATGGATTGTTAATTACGTAGAAGGGAATATAAATTTTGATCTATTTCAAAAGGGTTTAGAAATTTCTATTCAGCAATTTGCCAAAAGACAAATGACATTTTTCAGGAAAATGGAGAGGTCTGGAATTGATATTCAATGGATTCCATTTGATTTTAGCCTTCAAGAACGTTTGGATTGGCTGATTTCGAAAATAAATTTTAAGTAAATTGTGTCGAAAGGTTGCATAAAATGAAAAATCACCTTACTTTTGCAATCTCATTACGAGACAGAGAGTTGGCAGAGTGGTCGATTGCGGCAGTCTTGAAAACTGTTGACTGTTACAGGTCCGGGGGTTCGAATCCCTCACTCTCTACATAAGCGCATCTTTAGATGCGCTTTTTTTATGTCTTGGAATTTGGAATATTTTAATCATAATCTAATACCTGACAACTAATTACTTAATAATTAATAATTATTTTTGTCTATGAAGCTTTTCCTTGTTCCAACCCCCATCGGTAATTTAGAAGATATCACCTTGCGTGCGATTCGAGTATTGAGTGAGGTTGATGCTGTTTTAGCAGAGGATACTCGCAATACGGGTAAATTATTGAAACACCTAGAAATATCGAAACCTTTGTATTCGCATCATTCGCACAATGAACATGTTGGTGTTCAAGGTGTTATTAAAATGTTAGAAGCAGGTAAGAAATTAGCCTTGGTCTCAGATGCGGGGACTCCAGGAATTTCAGATCCTGGATATTTATTGGTCAAAGCTTGTTTAGCTAAAGGGATTGAAATTGAAAGTTTACCAGGGGCAACTGCATTTGTTCCTGCATTAGTCAATTCAGGATTTCCGACAGACCGTTTTGTTTTTGAGGGTTTTTTACCTCACAAAAAGGGACGTCAAACCCGATTTAAAAACTTAGCTGATGAGGAGCGAACCATTATTTTATACGAATCTCCTCATCGAATCATTAAAACATTGGAACAAATCGTAGAATTCATTAGTCCTGACCGTCAAGTTTTAGTGGCTAGGGAAATCACCAAATTGCACGAACAAATGCATCGCGGGAAAGCGAATGAAGTTTTATTGTATTTTCAAACAAATCCAGACAAAGTAAGGGGAGAGTTGGTAATTGTAATTGAAGGAAAATAATGAAAAAAATCTACCTATTCATTTTATTTTTAATCCATTCGGGATTAATCTATGCTCAGTTAAGTGAACAATCGAGTATTTCATTGGTGACTGTTGCGCCTGGGACAGAATTATACAGCAAATTTGGACATAGCATGATTGTCATTCAAGACCCAGTTATGGGTATTGATAAGGCATATAGTTACGGAACCTTTGATTTTGGCACAGATAATTTTTATTGGAAATTTTTGAAAGGAACTTTGCCTTACACAATTTCTTACAATCCATTTGACCAAGTAGCAGATTATTATGCCAATTACGAGCATAGAAGTTTATTTGCACAAAAATTGAATTTTAATTTGGAACAAAGAAATTCCATATACAATCGACTGGAAACTAATTTGTTGCCTCAAAATAAGGAATATGCTTATAAGTTTTTTTATGATAATTGTTCCTCCAGAATCAGAGATGTGTTTGTGAAAGAAAAATCCATTAGTATTCCATGGGTCCGCTTGGATTCTCTTCAAAACTTATCTTATCGGCAATGGATGAATAAATATTTATCCTTCAATAATTGGACCACATTTGGTATGAATTTAGCCCTAGGGGCAAGATCTGATGTTAAAGCGGATGCCAATCAATCTTGTTATCTACCTGATAATTTATTTTATGCATTGAATTTTGCGAAAAATGGTAACAGTCCTTTAGTTAGTTCAATTATCCCATTATATGAGGCACCTTTGAAGAATAAAAATCCCATTGATTTTACAGGCCCAGTAGTTATTCTAGGTTTGTTTATCGTCTTATTATTGGTTCTTTCACTGATTCAATGGAAGTTTTTACCGCAATTAGATTATATCATATTTACCATTTATGGAGTGTTTTCTTGGTTGATTTTGTTTTTAGCGACTTGTACAGACCATGAAGTGATGTCTTGGAATGCCTCGATATTAATGCTTTTCCCACTGAATTTTCCTGCTGTATTTTGGTTTGCCAAAAAGGGAGCATCCCAAGTTTGGAAAAAGTACTTGAGAATAATTTTTATTATCTCATCATTGGGTTTTGTATTATCGAGCTTCTTTTTTGGCGGCCTGTTTTTTGTTGGAGCACCTATCCTCATTCGATTGTATTTTTTAAGTTTGACAAAATCTTCTCTTTAAGAATTAAATCATCACCTAGCTTTAAGTTTTTTAAATAATGCTATACCTCTGGAAATTAATTGTTTTACCGATTTTTTTATTCTTTAGTTTTTTTACTTTTAGTCAGGAAGTCTTTCCTCCTACAAATAATAAACCTCAAGCACAAATGACCCCCATACAGGGCAATTTGTCTATTGATGGTCATCTTTCGGAAAAAGAGTGGAATTTAGCCGAACCGATTTATTTGAATTATCAAGTTGAGCCCTTTCAAGGAAACAAAGCAACTTTTAAAACCGAGGTTCGGTTGTTGGGAAATAAACAATTTTTATATGTCGCAGCCATTAATTACGACACAATTGGAAAAAAGAATTTTCGTTCACCAAATTTAAAAAGGGACTATAATTATAGTGATAATGACCTTTTTGGAATAGCCATTGATGGCTTTAAAGATCAAAGAAATGCCATTGTTTTGCAATCTAATGCGTACGGTGTTCAGCGGGATTTATTATCTTTTGACGATCGACAATATGACGTGGATTGGGATGGCTTATACAAGGTTCGTACACTTAGAACAGATTCTTCTTGGGTAGCTGAATTTGCCATTCCTTGGCAAACCTTGCGTTATCCCAAACTAAAATCAAATGTATCCCAAGATTGGGGTTTGAATTTTTTTAGAGTTCGACGGTCATCCAATGAAGTAAGTGTTTGGTCACCACATCCTAGAGCATTCAGCGCATTGAGAATGGATTATGCAGGTTTATTAAAATCCATAAATCCACCCAATATTTCAGCTACTAATTTTCGTATTGTACCTTATTCTATCGGTTTGAGTGATCAGGATAATGGAACTGAAGTTGGTTTTACCAATACCTCTTCTCTTAAGTTCGGTGGTGAAATTAAATGGGCAATCAACCCAAACAATATTTTAGATCTTACCGTTAATACGGATTTTGCCCAAGCCGATGTAGACCGTCAAGTAAATAATATCAGTCGGTTTTCTGTATTTTTTCCCGAAAGACGCCAATTTTTTTTGGAAAATGCCTCACTTTTTGGAGTAGGACTTGCGCCTGTGGATGAGATTTTAGGTGGTTCTATGGTGATTCAGCCTTTTTTTAGTCGCACCATTGGATTGGATGAAAATGTTAAACCTATTAATATAAAAGGAGGAGCTCGATTTGTTCATAGATCAGATGGGCAAAATTTCGGAGCTATTTTAGTCCAACAAGGTGCTGGAGATGGTGTAGATTTTACCAATTTTGGTGTAGGTCGTTTTTCTCAGAATTTTGGCAAGCAAAATCGCTTGGGTGGAATTCTTACCTACAAACAAAATCCGCTACAAACTCAATCAACTTCTTCAGTTGATGCATTTGTTCGTTTTTCCGATGTATTATCTTATTCTGGTATGTTGAGTATCACTCAAGATTCGCGAACAGGAAATTCCGCATTGGCACAATACAACCAGTTTTTTTATCGCACTAATCAGTTAAATGCTTATTGGACCCAAACAACGGTGAACAAAGATTATTTACCAGCGATGGGATTTGTTTCTCGTACCAATATTCTATCTAATTCTCAAGGAGGCTTTTACAACCTGAGGAAAAATTGGTTTCCTAAATGGATTAGGAGTGTAGAACCCGGAATTTATACGGAATTTTATCACAGTTTAAGTACCTCTCGATTAGTTGAGCGGAAAATTTTATTTTCGCCATTTTGGTCTAATTTACAAAATGGCGGAGTCATTGGAATTTATGGTGAATCAAGTTTTCAAAATTTAGAGGAAAATTTTAGTCCTTTAGATATTAAAATTGAAAAAGGGCAGTATCATTATTTTAGACAAGGTCTTGTGGTTTCTACCGACCGAAGTAAAAAGTATTCATTTCAAGGTAATTATGATTTTGGGGGATTTTATAATGGATATTCCAATTACTATAATATAAAATTTAATCTTGCGCCTATTCCACATCTTAATTTTGGATTCACTTATGATCGGAATGAATTTAAAGCCGTAGGGTTACTTAAGGAATACAAGAACGTCGATTTGTTCATGATTGAATCAAGAATAGCCTTAAATCCAAGGGTTCAATTGATTGGATTTTATCAACAAAATACACTGAATGATTTACATGTATTAAATATTCGATTTTCCTACGAGTATCAACCACTATCATTCATTTATTTAGTATTTAATGATTCAGATTATTTAGGGTCTGATGCCACTTTGCAAAAACAATCTCGATTTTTAAGTAAAATTTCTTTTTTAAAACAATTCTAATATGCAAACGATTGAACTTCGTAGTGATACGTTTACTTTACCGACTCAAGGAATGAAAGAAGCAATGCTTTCTGCACCTTTAGGTGATGATGTTTTCGGTGAAGATCCAAGTGTTTTGGAATTAGAAAAGAAAATGTCTCAAATGTTTGAAATGCCAGCTGCTTTATTTTGTGCCTCGGGAACAATGACGAATCAGATAGCTATTTCTGCTCATATTGGTAAAGGACAAGAAGTTATTTGTGATGAACTATCCCACATTTATTTGTATGAAGGAGGGGGAATAATGGCCAATTCGGGTGCTTCTGTAAAACTTTTGAAAGGGGATTTGGGAAGATTAAACAAAACGCAAATAGAAGCATCGATTTCTCCAGATGATATTCATGCCTGTGAAAGTGCTTTAGTAAGTTTAGAAAATACCGTCAATAAAGGCGGTGGTAGTTATTATTCTAGCGAAACTTTAACAGAAATTTCAGAATTTTGCCGATTGAAATCTATACCTCTTCATTTAGACGGTGCTAGAATTTTCAATGCAATGGCTGAAAGTGGTCAAACACCTAAGCAATTTGGACAATGGTTTGATTCCATTTCGGTTTGTTTATCGAAAGGTTTAGGTTCGCCTATTGGCTCTGTTTTATTAGGTTCTGAATCATTTATTAAAAAAGCTAGAAGAATTCGCAAGCGTTTAGGTGGAGGATGGCGTCAGGCGGGTATTTTAGCCGCTGCGGGAATATATGCTTTAGATCATCACGTCTTGAGATTAAAGGAAGATCATCTTCGGGCTAAGAAAATTGCAGAGGTTTGTAGTAAATTATCTTGGGTAGAAAGTATAGTACCTGTTAATACCAATATTGTGATTCTAAAGCTTAAAGAAGGTATTTTAGCTTCTGAACAAGTAGCCAAATTGGCTAATCAGGGAATTAAATGTGCGCCATTTGGTTTAGGTTTTATTCGATTTGTAACACATTTGAATTTCGATGATCAACAATTGGAGGCCTTTGAAAAACAAATCCAATTGGTCAAATAGTAGAATTGTCTTTAATTCTTCTTTTGTATAAAATTCAATCTTATGCAAAGAAAAGCGTTTAAAATGTTCTTAATACCTGGAAATGAAGAAGAATATCTTCGTAGACATGATGAAATTTGGCCAGAATTATCGACTTTATTAAAGGAAGTTGGAATCTGTAATTATTCTATTTTTCTTGACAGAGAAACTTCTGTATTATTTGCCTATTTAGAATCAGAAGACTTGTCGAAATTAGAAAGCTTACCAAACCAAGAAGTTATGAAAAAGTGGTGGGCCTATATGAAAGATATCATGCTAGGTAATCCAGATAATTCACCCATTTCTGTCGATTTAGATTCCATGTTTTATTTGGCTTAATCATGAAAAAATCATTTGTATTTTTGATTTTGGTGCTATTGATGAATCCAATTCTATTCGCTCAATTTGATAAAAACGAAACTTTGTCAAAAATGCATTTGGCAAAATCATATTTTAAACAAAAATGGCCAGATGTTGGTAAAATGATTCCAAGGCCTGATCGTATCAGACCTTCCAATATTTGGACTCGTGCTGTATTTTACGAGGGATTAATGGAGTTATACAAGATAGATCCTAAGTCTGAGGATTTAAAATACATGGTCGATTGGGGTGAATTTCATCATTGGGGCTTAAGAGATGGTGCTGTTAAAACTCGTAACGCCGATAATCAAGCCTGTGGGCAAGTTTATTTAGATTTGTTTTTGATGAACAAGGATTCGGTTAGATTAAAACCCATTAAAGAGAATATCGATAATATGTTGATAACGGATAAAGCGGATGATTGGTCATGGGTAGATTGCTTACAAATGGCGATGCCCGTTTTTTCAAGATTAGGAACAATATTTAAGGATAATCGTTATTATGAAAAAATGTATGATTTGTATGCTTTTACCAAAACCAAACATGGAAAAAAGGGATTATTAAACCAAGTAGATGGATTATGGTATAGAGATAAATCTTTTGATCCACCTTATATAGAGCCTAATGGTCAAAATTGTTATTGGTCTAGGGGAAATGCGTGGGTGTATGCTGCTTTGGTGAGAACTTTGGAGACAATTCCTAAAAATGCACCACATAGAGAAGAATACATTCAAGATTATTTGGCCATGACAAAAGCAATAGTAGCCTTGCAAAGAAAAGATGGATTTTGGAATGTAAGTTTGAAAGATGAATCGAATTATGGAGGGCCGGAAGTCACAGGTACAGCTCTGTTTGTTTATGGCTTAGCTTGGGGAGTAAATCATGGGTTTTTACCTACGAAGAAATATAAAAAATTGATTAATAATACTTGGTTCGCTTTATTGCCAGTGGTACATGTAAATGGATTTTTGGGATTCGTGCAGGGAACTGGAAAGGAACCTAAAGATTCACAACCCGTTACATACGAATCAATCCCTGATTTTGAAGATTTCGGTTTAGGTTGTTTCTTGTTGGCAGGAGTGGAGACGGTTAGGATGAACAAATTAGGTAATAGGTAAAAGGTAAAAGGTAAAAGGTTGTATTTTTAGAAGAAGTAAACCCTATTCTATTACCCATTACCTATTACCTTTTACCTTTTACCTATTACCTTTTACCTTTTACCTTTTACCTATTCTTAAATCCTATTTCCCTGGCGTTAAAACAATATTTCTATATTCCACGGGTCCATGGTCACCTTGAATCATGATTGGTCCTGGTTCGCCTTCGTTGCTATCAATAGCACCACCAGTGATTCCTGGAATTTCTTGTTTGTTGATGATGGTAATTCCATTACAAACAACTGTTACCAATCGGCCAACCAATGTTATGTCATAACTTTGCCATTCACCCGCTTTTTTAGCTGGATTTACCAAGGGCTTGATAAAACCATAAAGAGCGCCTAATTGGTCTTTTACTGGCTCCATTCCATAACTGTCAGAAACTTGTACTTCGTATCTTCCACGTAGATAAACGCCACTGTTACTATCTTCTGGATAACGGAATTCAATGTGTAATTTAAAGTCTTTAAATGTATCTGTCGTGCGAATATTAGAACCAGATTTAGGGCTTGTTAAAACACCGTCTTTTACAATCCATTGATTCGTTGCACCCATTGCTTCCCAACCTGTAATGTCTTTTCCATTGAATATTTTAATAGCTTTGCCCCAAGTAGGTTCTTTCAAGTCAATTAATTTAGGTGCACGAACAGCTACCCAAGTGTAAGTTTGACCTCTTGGACTTTTCATGGTACCTGTTAATTGATCTCCTGAAAGAGTCCCTTCTACTTGTAAATCGGTTTCTGAGGGCTCCCATTGTGGTGGGATAGAAAAGGATATTTTATTGTCTGTTACATTGATTTTTGAAATCGGTCTAGCACTTCCTCCATCTCCTACAAAATGTCCGACGAAAGTTTTTAATCCTGAGTGACTAATTTCTAACCAAGAAGGCGATTTTTTAGATCCAGCATTGACGGTAATATCCCAACGACCTTCAATGGGTTTGGGACCATATTTTTGTTGAGCGTTTGAGGAATAATTAGTTAACAATATAGTTACTAATAAAAAAGTAGCTCCTTTTAAAAATAATGAGGAGTTAAAGAAAGTGTTTTTCATAATTAATTGTTTTGATATTATTCAAAGATAAATAAAACATTGAATTATGCTATGATGAATCCTATCAATAATTCACTAATTGAAATAATTATAGTTTATAATTATAGAATTTACAAATTCCTTGTACTATTAATTTTTATACCAAAAATTGCTTTAAGGGAATGTTAAAATTTATTCCAATCTTACATTTTACATGTAAACCATTTTAGTTAATTATTTATCATTCCTTCAGATATCCAGGATTGAATTTGTGTGATTTCGAAGGAGCCTAATTTGGAGGTGCTTGATGGCATTGGTTTAAAACCAATGGAATGACTGATTGATCCATATAATCGTCCATTTGAAGCATAATTTTTTACACTGATATAAGAGTTTAAATCGATTCCTGCAGAGGGTGAATTTCCACTATGACATCCTGTACAATAATTTTTCATAATCGGAAAAATGGTAGTACTAAATGATACTCCTATTGTGTTACAATTGAGATTGGAGTTATTGCACCCATTATTTTTTGCGCCTTGTTGAATCCATTTTAAAACGAATGCTTTATTTGATGAACTGAATTCTGCTGCTGGGGCTGGAGGCATTCGATCTTCTCCTTTTTCATTTAAGCATTTATATAGGGCGCTGGAACTTGGCGACTTTACATTTACTTGTCGTACAATATTCGAATAATTAGTTAAAATGACTCCATCTTTTTTAGATACCGCATCATGGCATCCACCCATTGAACAATTGGACGTGATAAGAGGTAGAATATTTTATTGAAAATAGACCGTATCAGGGCTACAATTGACAGAAATTATTGGTGGGGTGTTTTTATTTGTCGTATCCGTGATGATTGATTCAATAGCTGAAGGTGAATTTTTGTCGTTTAGGCAAGAAAAAAGTGTAAAAACAATAATTATAAGAAAGGTGTTTTTCATTTTTTTGTATAAATAATTTTACTAGACACCTTGATAACCTCTGCTATTTTGGCGAATACAATTTTTGGTATGCTAATTTTGTAATCAACTAATTGGATTTCAAATTGACAACTCAATGTCAATGTATTTCCTGTTGAAAGGATTGTACCCTTCAATTCAATGGGTCGCGTGATGCCATGAATCGTGGCTGATCCCAAGGCTTCTATGGCATACGTGCCTGGTAAAGTTAAATCCACTGATTCCTTGATTTTTCCCTTGAAAGTTGCCGATGGAAATTTTTCGCTTTCTAGGTAATTTTCATTAAAGTGTTCTTGCATTAATTTATTGGGGAATACAAAATTTGTGATGCGCATTTGTACTGCAACTTCGTTTGTAGCAGTATTAATGATGCTTGAAACTGATTTGTTTACGGCATCAATGTCTTCCAGAGGAGTTTTTGAAAAAAAAGAGACCTCGCCAGAATTGGTCATGTACAATTGCCCTTTGGATTGCATACCAATCAATAAAAAGGTTAAAACAAGAATTTTTTTCATTTGATTTTTTTAGTTTCTAAACTGAATGTACGAGCAATGTTAAAGCCATAAAAGATATCACCTGCGCCCCAACTACCTGTGGTTTGTCCTATAAAATGCTTTTCAGTCATGCCTTTTGAATTGGTAAGGTGCAATTGAAATACGTGTCCACCTGTTTCTATATCAAAACCGATTGAAAAGGAATCTTGATAAGGGTAAGGAGACAAAGCATTTTTTTCATAAGTTTCTTTGTTTACGATATTTTTGTAATACTCAGCTGAAATACTGAAGCGATTGGTGATTTTATATCGTCCGCTTATGCCCATGGATATAAGGTTATTGTCTAGGTAAATAGACTCTGATTTATTGTTATGCAAGAAGGTTGGCATGATTTGAAGCGACAGTTTCTCATTTATTTTACGCGCAATTAATAATTGCCCAAAATAGGATTGTCTTTGTAAATTATTCTGATATCTCATCACATTTCCAATAGAAGTGGTGTAGCCACTTGGCATGGTGTTAGTTGTCAAACCACCGTACAAGGTTGCTGTGATGGGCATTTTATTGGATTGCGCGAGGATTTTATATTTAGAATAAAAATCATAAGTTTTTTCAATAGTAGATCGACCGGCACCGACAAGCCATTTATCAGTGATCGAATATTCGATTCCAAGACGAATTTTTGCCTCATCTAACCCAAAAAAGTTGTCAATAAAACCAGAATTGACAGATCCAAATCGGTGTGAAATCCAAAAATTCAAATGTTGTTTTGCTAGTGTTTCAACAGTTTGGCCATTGATTAATCTGGTACCTTTAAATGTAGCTTGGGTAAAAGTAATTTTTTTTGCATCCTCTTTAACAAGCATGTCCAATAAATCATCTTATGCAAAAAGAGAAGTACTACAAAACAACAATAGAAATATTTTTTTCATTGGATATTAGTTCGTTCGAAAATTTTGGTGAATAAGTATAATTGGAATTGAAAGAAAAATTTCGCTAGTTCTATTTTTCAATTGATGTTATATAGAAACAAAATTCTATAACGTAATATCTAATAATTTATTTTAAAAGTATCTGACCCTACAAGTCAAGCGAGGCCAGCGTTTTGTGCTGGCCTCTTGCTTAATATTCTCTGCCCAAAGGCCCATTTGTGGAGTCGGAGGGATTCGAACCCTCGTCCAAACCTAGAAATCAGTAGCTTTCTACACGTTTATTTGCTTTTAATTTTCGATCAAAAACAGGTCAGCAACCAACCACATTTTCAACTTATCCTCTGTTTACTAATCAGTTGTTAGAGAAATTCCACTGATCGACTCTGCATGTCGACGCTCAGATACCCTCCTCGGCAGAGTTTGGAAGAGGCTGAACGATGGCACTTGATTAGTCTATCAGACTAAGCAGCCATGGCATACGAAGTATTGCCAGTTGTGTTTCGAAGGTTTTTTTAACAGGAAATGCCTACAACTCCCGACGTGCTTACCACCAATCTACTTAAGCTGTCAAAACCGGTCGACCCCAAATAAATTATGAGTTATGAATTATGAGTTATCAATTTACTTTTATTCCTTACTCACTTTACGATAATTCAAAAACAAAATTACAATACTTAACCCATAATTCATAACCTATAATTCATAACTCATAATTCATAATCCATAACTCATAACGGTAGTTCAGTCGTTTGTTTAATCTCATCCATCACGAATAAACTATTAATATGGGCAACCGAAGGTAGAACTGCCAATTTCTCTTGGTAAAACTTGTTGTAACTTTCTACATCAGCACTTACAACATTTAAATAGTAATCAAAGTTTCCAGAAACTAGATGACAAGAGATAACCTCGGGAAATTGTCGGATCGCCTCTTCAAATTCTTTGAAATTCTTTCTGTTTTGCTTCTCTAATGTAACTTGGCAATGCACCAAAAGTCCTAAATTTAATTTCTTTCTGTTCAACAAGGCAACTTGACCTAAAATGTAGCCTTCATTCTCCATATTTCGTATTCTGTCATGTGTCGGACTTAAAGATAGGTTGACTTTAGAAGCAATTTCCTTTAATGTGACCTGACTATTGGATTGAATAATCTTTAAAATTTTATAATCTAATGCATCTAAATTTAACTTCATGCCAAAAATATTTACTGTAAATTAGTATTTAAACACTAATCTAAAGAAAAAAATTCTACAAATTTGGATTTTTAGTGTATATTTTT
>Ga0114962_10001099_pt1 | contig 23541 bp, 24 predicted proteins | sample C_130820_MF_Meta_FD_87017 | JGI IMG/M metagenome (GOLD analysis project Ga0114962, IMG submission 87017) | Freshwater microbial communities from Lake Croche, Canada to study carbon cycling - C_130820_MF_MetaG | ecosystem: Environmental > Aquatic > Freshwater > Lake | place: Lake Croche, Canada... | reverse complement strand
TATTCAGGACATCATCAACGTCCTCTTCCGTAAGATGCCCTATGAGTCCCTAGAGGGAGTGCATATCAGTGGTGAGGAGATCTACGCAAATACGCCGAACTGGCTGGTTTCAGCCAACGAGGAGGTGGTGGCAGAGGAATTCGTGACTGAGGAAGCGCTGCACGGGGAAGGACTTACTGAGGAAGGGACTCCCGCCGTCGAAGTGAGCGAAGGGCAGTAACACTTTCCCACCCCCCCAACCGATAACGAACCATGGCAGGAGGAGGAGGAGGACTAGAGAAGGGCGAGCCTGATTTTCAGATCGCCCCGATGGTGGATGTTCTGCTGGTCATCCTGATCTTCTTCATGGTGATCACCTCGGCGCAGGTCCTGAATGTCGACAAGTCGATCAAGCTCCCGATCGCAGCGGAGGCAGCCAAGAAAGATGACTCCCGCTCTGAAGCAATCGTCAATGTCCGCTGGGACCCGGATGCAAACCGGAGCGTCTTCAATTTCAAGGATAGGATCTATACCAAGGGGGCTGATCTGGTGGAGCCTTTCAAGGAGGCCAAGGCGTATGGAGATAAAATGGCCGCCTCCAAGCCGGGCCAGAATCCCGAGTTTCGCATCGTGATCCGCGGCGACCGGGAAGTGCCGGCGCTCTTTGTCTCCCAGGCGATGAATGCTGCGGCGGAAGCCGGCATCTCGGACATCTCCTTCTCTGCGATGAACCACGACTGAGCTCCAACCCATGAAATCATTTGTCAACGAAGATGACGGGACGATGGGCTTCCAGATCGCCCCGATGGTCGACGTGGTCTTCGTGATCATGCTCTTCTTCATGGTCATGGCAGGGGCGGTCAAGGTAGAGAACGAACTCTCCACCAAGCTTCCCGGATCAGCAGAGAGCTCATCTGCAACCGAGTTCAACGACGAGACCATCATCTCCATTTCCGACGAGGGGGAGGTGTCACTGAACGACGAGCCCTTTGACTCCATCACGAGCACCGATCTTCCTCAACTCCGGGCCACCCTGATGCGCCTGAAGGAGAACGCTGACAACGCCCACCAGCCGGCTATCGTCACCATCGTCAGCGATGCCCATGCGAAGTACAGCCGCACGATTGATGTCCTTAATGCACTGGCGTCCGCCAAGATCAGCAACGTCACATTCAATGTAGAAGATGAGTGATCCCGACACACACAAGGAGGCCTCTCCTTCAGAGCCCCTGGTTCCTCATTCCGATCATGCGGAGCATACCGCACCGGCGGAGCCTCATACGTTTAAGAAGAATCTCTGGCAGCGCTGGATGGCTTGGAGCGGTAGTTTCTTTGTCCTCAGTGTCCTGCTGCACATCATCCTGATCGGCGGTGCCACCCTGCTGGTGGTGCAGGTGGTTCAGTCACGCAAGGAGAAGATGAAGTTCACGGCGCCTCCGCCAAGCCCAGCTGGTGCTGCCGAGCACAAGGTGAAGCCCTCGAAGAAGGCAGCGGCGGCGCCCGCGGTATCCAAGCGGATCACTTCGACAGCTGCCAATGTCTCCATCGCCCTTCCTGCCATGGAGATGAACTCGACGGGACCCGATGTTATGGCTTCGGTCATGAGCGGCCTTGGCTCGGCCGGACTAGGCAGTGGTGCCGCAGGAGGTGCCGCCGGCATGGCCTCCATGCCGCTAGCCGGCCTTACTTCCTTCGGATTTAAGGGGGGCGGAGCACCAGGGGGATTGGTTGGCCATATCTTCGACCTGAAGCAGACAAAGGATCGCCAACCCACGGAGATCAAGGATGATGGGCTTTTTAAGGACCCTCATTTTGCTGATGATAAAGACCACCCAGACAAGTGGTTCAGTTTATTTAGACAATGCCAAAGCGACCCGACTATGCACAAAAACCTCGCTGATGGAGTTTTGAATGAGGCCAAGGTGATCAATGATTTTCTATCCAAGGGTTGGGATAGAAGCGTGCTGGAGAAATTTTACGAATCTCCTGATCCGATAACGACTTATCAGTTCTGTATTTTGAATTCCGGACAAAAGGCTGCCTTGAGTGCATTTGGAGTGCAAAATCAGATGAAGATCAATCACCTTTTGATCCACTACAAGGGGACGGTTACTGCACCTCGGGATGGTACTTTCCGATTTATTGTGTATATGGGGAATGGCTCTATGGGTATTCGATTTGGTGAGGAGGTTGTCTTTGGTTCATTTAAAGGGCTGATTAGCCGTAGTTCTTTTAAGCAAGCGACGCCGGATAAAACCCGTATTTATCCGGGGTGGGGTGCGAATGAGGGTCCCTGGTTCAATGTGCAAGCGGGCAAGAAGTATCCCATGGATGTCCTTATGGTGGTGGGGGGAGAAAGACCTGGCGATGGAGGGTTCAATTGCATCGTGCAGATGGAGGAAAAAAACCCTCCCACGCCTTATCTTCCCTCGGATTGGCAGTGGTTTACCAAGCAGGGTCTTCAATATCAGACCCCTTCGTCTCCGTGGCATGATAAGATCTGGTATCGCTACCCTCTCTTTAATGTTCAAAAAGGTTTACCTAAACCGCCGCAGTTTGTAATGCCTAACTCCATGATGCCCGCTATTGATCTCTCAAAGCCTGGGGGTGCGGACCGTCTGCTTTTGTGGAAAAGTGCTGGTCCGGACCCGAAAGTTCCTGATTTTGCTCCAGAGCCTCTGGTCTTCCCCGGAACGAAATAGGAAAAAAACACAAGGTTGAACTCCATCTAGTCGTCGTATCTGAAAGCCCCTTCTTGACGCTGGAGCCACTCCTTCTCTAGCGTTTCCCTCTTGGATGAGTAAATCAGTAACCATGTCTGTCCCTTTTAGGACGCTTTTCACTGGGGTATCGGCGGTCATGCTTCTACTGCTGGTCTCCGCACTTCATGCCGAGTCCGAGGGGTTGGTGAAGTCGGAGGCCATCACGAATACACTGATTTCTTTCGGAACGGCCGCAGATCATCTTGCAGCCGGCGATGAGCTGGTCTCCTCGGGTGACTCTGAGAAGGCGATCACCACCTATCGGTTCATTGCCAAAACCTATCCCAAGAGCAGGGAGGCTCCCGAAGCCCAGTTCAAGCTGGCCAAGCAGCTCAACAAAAAGGGGAACTTCGAAGCTGCTTTCAAGGAATACCAGGTCCTTCTCCAGAAATATCCTCAGACACCGAACTTCGAAGAGTCGGTCGCTGACGAGATCAACATCGCGAATGAATTCCTGAAGGGTATGAAAGTGAAGTTCCTCGGGATCCCGATGGTTCCCTCGATGGAGAAAGCCGAGGAAATGTATACGGCGATCCTCAAGGTTTCGCCCTACAGCAAGCACGCTCCAATAACGCAGTTCAATCTCGGCCTAGCGCTTCAAAAGCAGGGTAAGGCCCAGGAGGCGATCTCCGCCTACCAGAAGGTTCTCGATAAGTACCCCAACTCTGCCGCCTGTGATTCTGCCGCCTACCAGGTCGGCTATGTCTACCAGCAACTCGGGATGACGGGACAGTCACAGGATCTCTCCGCTCTCAAGCAGGCTCAGAACAATTATCAGGATTTCCTGCTGCAGTATCCCAACAGCGAGAAAGTCCAGCAGGCCGGCCAGAACATGAAGAAAATGTTCTCCAAGGAGTCGGCTGATACGTTACGCGTCGCGCGGTTCTATGACTTCAACAAGGATTTCAAGGCCTCCTCGATCTATTACAATGATGTCATCCGCCGCTTCCCCCAGAGTGAGGAGGCGACTGCGGCCAAGTCCCGTCTGGATGAGTTAAAGGCCCTTTACGGTGAGGATAGCCTCCGCGTGGGACAGGAGCGTCCTGAGAACGGAGAGCGTCTTGCCGAGCGTCGACGGCTTCAGGCGCAGGTCGAGTCGACGGCCCTTGCGAATTATGATGGTCCTCCAAAAAAGGATTTCGTTCCGGAGGAGGCGCCGCTGCCTCAACCCAAGATGAAGGGGGATCTGCGCGATACACAGCCCTTACCCCTGCAGGAGCCTCCGGCGCAGATACCTGCTCAGAAAACTCCTCTAGCGCCATGATGACGAATCTCCGAATCCTACTTCTTTTCCCGCTTCTCCTGGCTCTTGGCGGATGCGGCTATCATCTGGGAGAGATCAAGCCAACGCCGATGCGACGTGTCTCGACAATCGCGGTAAACACCTTCAAGAACTCGACGCTCATTCCCAGACTCGAAGCGCAAACGGCTGATGCCGTCGTGAAGCAGTTTCAGAAGGATGGAACCTATCGGATCGAGTCTGCAGATAGGGCGGATGCCATTGTCGAGGGTACGATTACTAGTGTGGAGAAGCAACCGATGCGCGTCTTCTCAAGCAACGTGCTTCAGACCTCAGAGTTTGAACTGACGCTGAGGGTCGCTTATCGGGTGTTCGACCGTGTTTCCGGTGCCGAACTGATGAAGGGCACTGCCACAGGGGTCACGCCTTTCTTCACCGAATCCGATCTCGTCAACTCAGACCTTGTCACCACTCAGAACATGAATTATCCGATTGCTGCTCAGCGCATGGGGGAGAATCTGGTGAGCAGGGTTTCGGAGGGATGGTAACACAAAAAAGCTGAAAAGCTGAAATTTGAAACCTGAAGACTCAGAGTCGGGGAAAGGATCGGGGTTGCCTCCCCTGACGCTAGTGGCCACGCCGATCGGCAATCTCGGTGATCTCACGTTGAGGGCGATCGATGCATTGCGCTGCTGTGATGGAGTCATTGCCGAGGATACCCGCCGGACGGCCCAACTTCTTGCTCATCTGGAGATTCGCAAGCCTCTCATCAGTTTCCATGAGCATAATGAGGAGAGGCGCTTGCCGGAATTAATTTCCCGCCTAAGGAGCGGTGAGAAGCTGTGCCTGGTGACCGATGCGGGAACTCCCTCGGTGAGTGATCCAGGATTTCGTCTTGTCAGGGAATGCATCGAGGAAAGCGTGGAATACACCGTTCTCCCCGGTCCTAGTGCGGTCACCACGGCACTTGTTGGAAGTGGCCTCCCCCCTGTCCCGTTCCATTTCGGCGGCTTTCTTCCCTCGTCGGGTTCGGGCAGGCGATCGGAACTCCGCCGCGCTATCGGACTTGGCATGACGGGAATCTACTTTGAATCACCCCATCGCCTGGTGGCCTGCCTTGCAGATCTTGTCCTCTTATCTCCAGAAAGTCGTCTGTGTATCTCCAGGGAGCTCACCAAAATCCATGAAGAATACCGTCATGGCACGCCGGCAGAACTGGTTGCCCATTATACTGAAAACCCGCCACGCGGGGAGGTCACGCTGGTGATCTCTCCCTCCGCTGGAAACGCTGAAGAGGTTAAGGAAAAGAGCCGTAAAAAAAACTATTCCGAAAAGACACCCATGCCGCGGAACTTTTCGTAGCGTTGTTCCAGCAGCTTTTTCATCGGGATCTCCTTCAGGGCCGTGATAGCAGCCGAAATTGTCTCGGTAACTGTCGCGTAGATGAGTGCAGGATCGCGATGTGCTCCTCCCAGAGGTTCCGGGAGAACTCCATCGATCAAGCCGAACTCCTGAAGATCATCGGCAGTAAGTTTCAGGGCTGCTGCTGCCTCCGGAGCATGCTTACGATGCTTCCAGAGGATAGCCGCGCATCCTTCCGGGGAGATGACTGAGTAATAGGAGTTCTCTAGCATGAGGACCCGGTCCGCCACGCCGATGCCGAGGGCTCCGCCGCTTCCACCCTCGCCGATGACGAGAGAAATGATCTGCGTCTTGAGAGACATCATCTCCCTCAGGTTGACGGCGATAGCCTCCGCGATATGCCTCTCCTCCGCCCCGACGCCCGGATAGGCGCCCGGTGTGTCGATGAAGCAGACGACTGGTAGCGAGAATTTCTCTGCCATCCTCATGAGGCGAAGGGCTTTCCGGTATCCCTCAGGATGGGGACTGCCGAAATTGCGGAGAACATTCTCCTTCACATCGCGACCCTTCTGCTGGCCGATGATCACGCAGCGGTGGCCTCCGATACGGCCTATACCTGCAGGCATCGCCTTGTCGTCGCCGAAAAAGCGGTCGCCGTGGAGTTCCACGAAGTCGGTCACGCAGGCATCCACATAATCCAGAAAATAAGGGCGCGTGGCGTGGCGGGCGATCTGGACGCGCTGCCAGGGTGTCAGGCTGCCGTAGAGTGCCTTGCGTTCCTTATCGAGATCCTCGCGGGCGGCGACCAGCAGTGGATCCTCGGAGCTGCGCTTCTCGGCGAGATCGGCCACGCGGCGTTCGAGATCGGCAATAGGGAGTTCAAAGTCGAGGGGTTGGACATTCATGGAAAGAAAGGAGTTGGCGTCTGTGAAAAAAGGTTCAGTGGATGATGACCGGAGTGTTCCGTGAGACGAGCGGAAAAATCTCAAGAAGATCCTCTTTGGAGAGCACATAGCCCCCTGGCATAGGCAGTGGAGATGGTGTCGGTGTTGGAGAGGCATTGGTCCCAGTCTGAGTGATTGGGGAGGGCAATTGGGGGCTTGGTGTAGGGATTTCAACACCGACAATGGAGGAATTCCCCGCCAGAAGAATGATCCTCTCGCTTTGGGCGTAGGCCTTGTCTCCGAAAGCGACTCTTTTGTTTCCAGCGTTGGCAATCTTGTCGAGGATCTTGGTGTTCACGGCAGGGAGGGCCTTCGAGGGTGCACCAGGGGATGAGAGCAAAGTGTATTCTTTCACGAAGATTCCATTATCGAGAAGAGTCAGGCTCTTGGCTATACGGTCGAGTTCCAAGGAGGTCTTTAGGGAGGGGATGACGAGTTGTTCGCCGATCTGGAGGCCGATACCGGACAGGCTATTGGCCTTCTGGATCACTTCGGCATTCGACTTCTGCTTGGAGGCGATTTTGGCTAGCGAATCCCCTTTGACAACCGTGTAGGTGATGACTCCGGGATTCCCGGAGGCTTGGAACAGCAGGCTCAAGTTTGCAGAGCCAAACTCCTGACGTGCTTCCTTCAGAAGTGGGGACTGGGGATGGGATTCGATCCAAGCCTTCAATCCGTCACGTGCGCCAATACTGTCACCGCTTGCACGGAGCGATTTTAGTCGCTGGAGTTCATGGGCTCCTGGATCAGGAGTCGGAGTTGGCGTGGCTGCGATGGCTGCGGCCTTTTCTTTCTTCTCCAAGCGCCCCGGTTTGATAAAGAGTTGATATCCGAAATAGCCGGTTGATCCAAAAATCATTAAGCCAAGAAGAAGAAGGGTTAGTGTTTTGAAGGTTCGCATGAGATTAGTGTCAAGTTTCAGAGGAGGCCGCGCCGTTTCCATTCCGCAAGGTTGCTGCCGGCGGAACGTTGGATGAGGTCCATGGTGAATTTCATCAGGCAGACCTCCCATCCCTCATCAACCCCCTCAATGAGGGTATCCATGGGATCGTCATCGCTCCGGAGCTGCTGTGTCAGCCTGTCAATCAGGTCATCCTTGGATTCTCGGAGAATGCTCTCCGAGAAGTCCGTCTTGCGGAGGGAAAACCCATAGCGGAGAAAATGGAGATCCTTCTGTTCCTCCATCCATCCGGCGAAGTCGCGGGCCCTTTCGCCGAATCCCTCCAGGATCAGCTTACTGACGTACTGGGGCGCGAGAATTCTGGGCCGCTCAGCATGGATCATCCCCTGACGGAGACGTACCGTTCCGACTTCGTCCATCGGTTCGGTGACGAGTCGGAATCGAAAACTGGTTTGTCCATAGGTCTCGATCGCATTGCTGGGAGCCACCACCACGCGGGTGTTCTCCATTGCGTAATTAAAATCATCTGCCTTGATCATCAATCTGTGCTTTCATCTTAGGCCTTCCTTGGGAAAACGTCAAAAGAACGATGCCCCTGCGATTTCTGTCGGGGATGGTGCAAACATTGCATTCCAAGCAGTCCTCGATTTGACACACTTCCCTTTTCGGGTTTCCATAAGGGGATGAAGCATTTTCTTCCCATCCTATTACTCCCGTTCCTTTTCCTAGGAGGCTGTGCCCAACTGAACCAACGAGCCACCTATGATCAACCCGCCTACAAGCCCAAGGATCCCTCTAAGGTCGTGGTCAAGGTCTCCCTCTCTAAGCAGATGGTCTATGTCATGGAAGGCAGCCGTCCTCTTCTTGTGACGGCATGCTGTGTCGGCATGCCATCCAAGCCCACCCCCAAAGGAAACCTCTACGTGACCCGTAAGGAGCGAAATAAGCGTTCAGGCAGCTATGGATTTGCCGTGGTGAGGGATGCCATTGTTCCTTGTGAGGCTGGCAGCGCCAAGGGCCGGTATGTCGGTTATCCGATGCCTTATTGGGTTGAGTTCGCTCCCGGCTATGGTTTTCATCAGGGATGGGTCTGGCCTACTCCCAAGACGCACGGTTGTGTCCGCCTTCATGCCAATGATGCTGGAGATTTCTGGGAGCTGACCCGTGTTGGTACACCAGTGAAGATTGCCAATACCCAGCCAGAAGATGCAACTTTGGGCGCCAAGACTCCCCGCCCGCAGGATTATAATGACCCAGACCTCCCGAACGCGGAAATGACTTCGCCCAGTTACTTCCAAAAGATCAAGGCTGCGGTCTTGCAGTAGGAATAACGTTTGAGCATTCCTCCTGCAGCCTCTGTGAAAGTGAACCTCCGGACTCCGGAGGTGATGGCGCGAGTGCAGGAGCAGGTGGAGCATCATTACTATAGCAGTCTTGTTGAGAGAGTTCGTGCAGACGGTTCCGTCCTGATTGCTGGGAAGACGACTCTCCGGTTGGCCAAACAGTTCGGATTCTGCTACGGAGTCGAGAGAGCCATTGATTTGGCCTATGCGGCACGGAAGGTCTTTCCAGATGCCCGTCTCTTCCTGATCGGCGAGATTATTCACAATCCCGAGGTGAATGCACAGATTGCCGCTCTTGGGATTCGGAATCTTCTGGATGAGTCGGGCCGTCCCCATGTGGAGGATCTGGGACCGGATGATGTCGTGATTGTGCCTGCCTTCGGCACGACCGTTCCTCTTGTTGAGGAAATCAAGAGTCATGGCTGCAGGATTGTCGATACCACCTGTGGCGATGTCATGAGCGTTTGGAAAAGGGTCAGGCAGAATGCCACTGAGGAGGTCACCTCCATTATTCATGGCAAGGCGTCGCATGAGGAAACGCGCGCAACTGCCTCGCGCGCCCTAGGTAATGGCAATGGGCGTTACTTGATTGTCCTGAATCTTGAAGAGGCCGACCGTGTCTGCGACTACATCTTGGGTAGGGTCAGACGAGAGGAGTTCCTGCGTGAATTCGAGAGCAGATTCTCCGAGGGATTCGACCCCGATCTTCATCTCATACGTATTGGTGTGGCAAATCAGACAACGATGCTTCGGGAGGAGACCGAAGCAGTGCAGAGAAAGCTCAAGGAGGCCATCACCCTGCGGGATGGTAGCGCCACGAACTTTCGACTCTTTGATACGATCTGCGGCGCCACCCAGGAGCGGCAGGACGCACTCAAGGAACTGCTGATTCAACCTCTCGACCTGCTTCTTGTCGTGGGTGGTTACAACAGCTCCAACACAACCCACCTGGCTGAGATGGGTGAGCAGAGCGTGCCGACCTATTTTATCCGGAACCAGGAGTGTCTGGAGAATGCAGACTTGATTCGTCACTTTGATCTGCATCAGAAGAAAGAGATCTCTTCCGAAGGCTCTTGGCTTCCTCAGGTAGGAAGTAATGCACGGATCGGAATCACGGCGGGTGCCTCCTGTCCGAATAATCTGATCGAGGAGGTTATGCTCCGGGTGCTGAGTCTTCGCGACGAAACTCTCCCTGGCGCCTGAATTTAAGAATGTCTCGCGCGGAGGCGCAAGGGCGCAGAGACTGGAAAAAGGTTGGTGAGGTGGCCGATATGAAATATTTAGCTCCATTCCTCTCTGCAAACTCTGCGCCTCTGCACGAGTCATCTTTTCTGTTCCCATGATCCTGACATCACAACAGATGAAAGAAGCCGAAGAACTGGCTTTTCGGAACGGGGCTACTCCTGCCGCTCTCATGGAGATTGCAGGTGAGGGGATTGCGAAGTGTATCGGACAATTCTTTCCTGAGCCCGGCACCGCCGTTCTTTATTGCGGGAAGGGGCATAACGGAGGCGATGGGCTTGTCTGCGCTAGGCATTTGCTCAGCCAGGGATGGAAGATACTGATCCGTCTTGCCGCTCCAGATTCGGAAATGAGTGAACTTTCGAGGCTGCATCTTCTGGCACTTCATGGGGCCGAAGTCATCGATTCCATCTCGCAAATCAGTGGTCCGCTTTTACTGCTAGATGGATTGCTGGGTATCGGTGCTTCCGGTGCACCGCGCGGCGCTGTCCTTGAGCTGATTCGCGAGCTGAACGCTCTGCGCAGAAAAGCGGGAGGCTATACCATAGCTATAGATCTTCCTTCCGGTCTGGATGCCACGACCGGAGAGATGCCCGGAGAGTGTGTGCAGGCCGATCTGACCGTCACATTAGGTGCTGTGAAAACAGCACTTGTTGCTGATGCTGCCACGGCTCTTGTGGGTCGTCTCGCCTTGGTTGAGTTGCCCGGAGTTCCGATCGAGGGTGGTGATCCTGCCAGTATTTCTACGGCATTAGATCTCAGGCATCTTCTCCCAATACGGGACTATGACTCCTACAAGGGAACATACGGCCATATTGGGATCTTGGCTGGATCTAGTGGTTTCTTGGGTGCTGCACGGCTTTGTTCCGCGGCGGCGGTCCATGCCGGGGGAGGACTGGTGACTCTCTATGCTCTTCCAGATTGCCAGAATCTTCTGTCTTCTACCTGCTTCCCGGAGGTGATGGTCCAGCTGATAGCCTCCTACAGTGACATCCCAATAAATAAACTGGATGTACTCGCTCTGGGTCCCGGCCTCGGTGCTGAGCATCACGAGGAACTGAGGGGACTTATCCGCGATAGCCAGATACCCTGCGTGGTCGATGCCGATGCACTCAATGCAGTTGCTGTCGATCCGTTCCTACTCTCTCAGTGCGTCGCTCCCCGTCTACTAACGCCCCACCCGGGTGAGATGGAGCGTCTCTCTCCCCGCGATGGGAGAACACGCAGGGATTGGGCAACGGATTTTACAAAGAAATATCCGGTGACGCTCCTGCTCAAGGGGGCCAGAACGATTGTTGCGGAGCGAGGAACTCCAGCCATCTTTAACAGCACCGGCAACCCGGGCATGGGAAGCGGAGGAATGGGAGATGTCCTGACGGGTGTCTGTGCGGCCTTGATCGGCTCGGGGCATTCTTGCCGTGATGCTGCCATGCTCGGAGCATGGCTCTGCGGACGTGCCGCCGAGATCGCGATATTCAACGGTACGGATTCCCAGGAATCACTTACTGCCACTTCAGTCATCTCCCATCTGGGCGCTGCCTGCTTCTCACTCCGAAACGGCGATTATTGACTGACGCGGAAGATTAATTTGGAACTCAGGAACTCAGGAAAATGAATTCAGAGGATTTTAACCATGGAGTTCATGAAGGAGAAATAGCGGTCTTATGATGTTTGCTGATAAAAATCTATTTCTTACTTTCTCCATTCCTGAGTTCCTGAGTTCCATATTAATCCTGCAGTTCCTTTAGAGCCTTGATCGTAAGACCGGCATGCTCGGCCGGTTTGACCTTGGGGAAGATAGCGACAATCTTTCCCTTAGGATCAATGACGAAGGTTGTGCGTTCTGTGCCCATGTACTTCTTTCCGTACATCGACTTCTCCACCCAGACTCCGTAGGCCTCTACGATTGATTTGTCGGTATCGCTCAACAGTGAGAAGGGGAGGTCGAATTTGGTGATGAATTTCTCATGGGATTTCACCGGATCGATGCTGACACCAAACAGAGCGGCTCCTGTCGACTGGATCTCTTTCCATTCATCGCGGATCCCGCAGGCCTGCGTAGTACATCCCGGTGTGTCATCCTTTGGATAGAAGTAAAGGACCACAGAACGTCCTTTGAGATCAGATAGTTTTAGCGGAGTACCAATACCGTATTCTCCTCCAACAGCTGTGGTAGAGAATGAAGGTGCTTTGTCGCCTACTTGGAGTGATGTGCTCATAGCATTGAAGGGTTGATGATTTTTACTATGGAAATCAGGAAGATAGGAATGAAATCTCCCGCAGAGGCAGAGAGACGCTGAGGAGGAATAAATTCACAGGGATTAAGGGGATGAAAGATTCTATATTACCATTTCTTTGCGCTTCTGTGTTTGCTTGCCCAGCCGTTGCTTTGCATCCGTTACGGCTGCATGATAAATTTTCAGTTCTTTGATTCCTCCGAGATAGGGGGAAGGAAGCGGACGCGTCGATCGTCTCTGGGAAGACGGATGGTGAAGAGCATTCCTTGACCCATAGCGCTCTGGATCATGATCTCGCCGCCATGGGCTCTGACGATGCGCTGGACGATATGGAGTCCCAGCCCCGAACCGTTCTCCTTGGTTGTGTAGTAGGGTTGGAATATTGTGCTGATCCTAGATGGATCGATCCCACCGCCTGTGTCGCCGATACTGACCCAGACATGGGAGTCGTCGCAGGCCGTGCCGATTCGAAGATGTCCCTTGCTTCCCATTGCCTGGAAGCTATTTCGGATCACGTTGTAGAGAGCCTGTCGAAATTGATCCGGATCGAGCGAAACCAGGGGGAGATGTTTGCCGGGAAAGAGATCTACCGTGATGCCGCGATCCTCCACTTCGGTACGGAGGAATTCGACAGCTTCCAGAATCAGGGCATTGAAATCTGTCGGCTTGCACTCCGGGGGAGCGGGTCGTACTGCCTTGAGGAACTGGGTGATAATCTGGTCCAGACGCTTCACCTCCCCACGGGCCAAGGATACGGAGTCAGCCAGCTCCTTCTGATCAATCTGGGAGAGGGAGGGCTTGTTCAGTCGACGCTGCAGAAGCTGGAGTTGGATGTCGAGAGAGTTGAGGGGATTGCCGATCTCGTGTGCCACACCCGCTGCAAGTAGGGTAACGGCCGAGAGGCGCTCGCTCTCGATCGTTTCCTGAGTCTCAAGACGCTCCTCGGTGATGTCGCGGAGAATGATGGCGCGTCCCACCAACTCACGCTGGGCTATCTCTTTTTCGTCGCTCATTAGCGGACTCACATAGAAGTTCAGAAATCGGTGTTCCGGATAGAAGACTTCCAGATCACGGCTCAAGACATCTCCAGGGCGCGCCACCGACTTGAGCTCCAGTCCAGGAATAGCATCCGCCATGCTCCTGCCTATATGTTCGACGTCGTTCATCCCGAAGAAAGAACACGCTGCTTTGTTCATGTAGATGATGTGATCCTGAGGGTCGGTAACGATGACCCCTTCCAGGATGGCATTAAAGATGGTCTCCAGGAATCCCTTCTCCTTCGAGAGAATCTGGAGGTAGTGGCCGATATCGGCCGGCTCCACGAATCGGATCCGCTCGACAAGCCTGTCGATGAATCCAGCATTCATCAGTTGGTTTTGCTGGGAACCGCGAGAAGATCCTCGAGTTCGGCAACCCTGCGTTCGAAGAGGACCAGTGCCGCGTTGACCGGTTCGGGTGAGCGCATGTCCACGCCCGCTTCTGCCAAGGTCTCGATCGGGAACTTGCTGCCGCCACTCTTCAGAAATCCAAAGTAGCGCTCTGTATTCCCTGTCTTTAGAACCTGATCGGCCAGAGTGATCGCGGCAGAGATGCCAGTGGCGTACTTGTAGACATAGAACGCACTGTAGAAATGCGGTATGCGTAGGCACTCCAGCTCAAGCTCCTCATCGATCATAACTCCGGTTCCAAAGTAGGTGTCCAGAAGAGAGCGGTACATCCTGCGGAAGGTCTCGAGTGTTAGGGCAGCTCCCGATTCCTCAGCGGCATGGGTGATTTTCTCGAATTCCGCAAACATCGTCTGCCGGAAAAGCGTCCCGCGTAGGTCATCTATCTGACGGTTGATTAGGTAGGCCCTCATGGAGCGTTCCTTGGTCTCGGAGAGTAGGTGCTCGGTAAGTAGGATCTCGTTGAAGGTCGAGGCGACCTCTGCCAGGAAGATCGGGTAGTGGTAGTTCTGGAAACTCTGGGTTCTCCGGGAGTACCAAGTGTGCATCGAGTGACCTGCCTCATGGGCCAGTGTGTAGATGTCAGAAAAGACATCCTGCTTGTAGTTCATCAGGATGTAGGGAGGCCCTTGATAGGTCCCATAGGAAAAGGCGCCGCTGCGCTTGCCCTTGTTCTCGTAGCGGTCGCACCAGCGCTCTTGGCGGAGACCGCGCGAAAGCGTCTCCGTATATTCCGAGCCAAGCAGGTGAAGCGATTTCACAACCATGTCGATCGCCTCATCGAATGGGACATCGCTTTGTACAGCCGAGACTAGCGGTGCATAGGTGTCGTAGACATGCAGATCGGGGAGATTAAAAAGCCGCTGACGCAGGCCGTAGTACTTGTGAAGGACGGGAAGTCGTGAGCGGACAGCTTCGATCAGGCTGTCATAGACGGCGACCGGGACATTATCAGCGAAGAGTGAAGCCTCGCGTGCTGACGAATAGTGGCGGGCCTTGGCAAGGAAGACATCACCCTTGATCGAGCTGGCGAGTGAGCTGGACAGCGTGTAGCGATGGGCTGTGAACTCCGTATAGAATTTATGGAAGGCCTCCTTGCGAACAATGCGGTCAGGGCGTTGGAGCAGGGAGGAGAAGCTGCTCTGGGTTAACTCAATCTCCTGTCCCCGGTCGTCGCCAACCATGCCAAAAGTCATGTCGACATTCGTGAGTTGGGAGAAGGTCTCGTGGTGGCCTCCAAGGACCGGCATTGATAAGGAGATCAGGCGCTCCTCCTTATTACTCAGAATATGGGGCTTGAGCCGGCGGAGGTTCTGCAGGGAAATCTGCCAGTTGGCAAGTTGCGGATCGGCTAAAAACTCCTCGAACATCGCATCGGGAATCTCTTGGATCTCCGGGGCGATCCAGGAACTGGTCTCGCTGATCTTGGCACAGAGTGATGCAAGGCGTCCGTCCCGGTCGAGGGCATCATCATTTGAACTGTCCTCGGAAAGACGCAGACCAGCGTATTGGTTCAGACGCTCACTAGAGCGATCCAGGGAGGATTCAAACTCGAGGACCTTGGCGAGATCCCCTGCGCTATTTGCTAGGGTTCCCTTGAAGGTATTGATCTCTTCGTAGCGTGAGGCAAGATCCGAGAACTCGGCCTCCCAGGCCAGATCATCCTGGAAAATAGGTGTGAGATCCCAGGTCTCAGCGGCAGGAACTTCGGCACGGCTTTTGAGCTTGGAGACAGTCGAATCCCCCGTGAGATCCGTGATCCAAGCGATCCCATGACTCCTGCCGTAGATGAGAGACATCAGCTGTTATTTCTGAGCCTTACCCTGCGAGGCAACGGCTGCTGCCGCTGCGGCAATAGCCTCTTGGTCGCCGAGATAGTAATGGCGTATCGGGTTCATATTGTCGTCAAGTTCGTAGACAAGCGGAATGCCGGTCGGGATGTTCAGGGCCAGCACTTCCTCCTCGCTGAGATTATCGAAGTACTTCACGAGAGCGCGGAGGGTATTACCATGGGCGGTCACTAGGACCTTCTCGCCACGCTTTACCGCAGGAGCAATCTCGTTGTGCCAGTAAGGTAGAACGCGGTCCACTGTATCCTTGAGGCACTCGGTGAGAGGGAGTTCCTCCTGTGGCACATCCTTGTAGCGGGGATCATGCCCGGGGAATCGCTCGTCGCTTTTTTCCAGGGACGGAGGCGGAACATCGTAGCTGCGACGCCAGATATGGACCTGGTCTTCTCCGAACTTTGCAGCTGTTTCCGCTTTATTCAGGCCCTGCAAGGATCCGTAGTGACGCTCATTCAGGCGCCAGGAAAGCTGAACGGGAATCCAGAGCTCGTCCAACTCATCCAGTATCATCCAGTTGGTGCGGAGGGCGCGCTTTAGCACGGAAACAAACGAACGGTCGAATTTGTAACCTTCCTTCTTAAGAAGCTGACCGGCCGCCTTGGCCTCATTCAAGCCCTTGGCATTTAGATCCACATCGGTCCACCCGGTGAAGCGGTTTTCTTGGTTCCAAGTGCTTTCGCCGTGACGGATGAGAACGAGTTTATGCATTTGATTTAATATTACGCAGAAAGATCACTTCTTGAGAAGAAGGGGCTTGGGATTTAGAGGCGATGCGGTGTTGCTATTTGTCCTCTTGCCCCCGCTAGTAATGCTCTGCTGAAAAGCGAGCAATGTCAGCGCGGAGCGAACCAGGAATCCCAAATTTCTAGCTCAGGCTTTAACCCGTTCGATATGAGCTCCTAGGCCATTCAACTTCTCATCGATGGCCTCATAGCCGCGGTCAATATGGTAGACACGGTTAATTTCGGTCACTCCATCAGCCGGTAGAGCGGCCAGAACAAGGGCTGCAGAGGCTCGCAGATCGCTGGCCATGACAGGGGCGCCACTAAGGCGCTCGACTCCGTGGATGGTGGCGCGGTGGTCGGCAAGATCGATGTTTGCTCCCATGCGTTTGAGTTCCGCGATATGCATGAAGCGCTGTGGAAAGACGGTCTCGCTGACAACGCTGGTGCCCTTCATGGTCGCAAGCATGGCACAAAACTGAGCCTGCATGTCGGTGGGAAAGCCAGGGTAGGGGATGGTCTCAAGGTGGAGCGGCTTGCTTGAGCCATTTGGTGAGATGGTGACGGTATCGCTCGTATAGGTCAGCTCGAATCCTGCTTCCTTAAGAGCATGAATCACGGCGCCAAGATGGTTCGGTTCGGTCCGGGTGATCGTTACCCGCGTTCCGGCAATGGCACCGGCTACAAGAAATGTTCCCGCCTCGATACGATCAGGGATGACGGTGTGATTTGCACCATGGAGTTCGGTGACTCCCTCGATCTCAATGTGATGGGAGCCGGCTCCTGAAATTCTGGCTCCCATGGCGCTGAGAAAGCTGGCCAGGTCGACCACTTCGGGTTCCTCGGCGGCTCCCTCGATGACGGTGGTTCCTTCCGCCAGGACTGCTGCCATCATGATGTTTCCGGTGCCAAGGACGGTCGGGCCGTGGCGTCCTCGCAGATTGACGCGGGCTCCCTTGAGTTTCTCGGCATGGAGCAGGATATCTCCCCCTTTGACTGTCACCTTGGCCCCGAGAGCTTCGAACCCTTTCAGATGAAGGTCGATGGGACGATCACCGATAACGCAGCCGCCGGGTAGAGAGACCTTGGCCGACTTCTCACGGCCAAGAAGGGGACCGAGGACACAGACGGAGGCTCTCATCTTCCTAACGATCTCGTAGGGAGCCTGCGTGATGATCTTCTCGGCGCGTATCTGGACCACGCCGCTGGCGCGCTCGACCTCGGCACCCAGGCTGCTGAGAATGGTGAGCATGTAGTGGATGTCACTTAGGTCGGGAACCCTATCGATGACGCATTTTTCCTTGGTCAGTAGGGTGGCGGCCAGGATTGGCAGGGCGGAGTTCTTGGAACCTCCGATGCGAACTTCACCCTCCAGTCTTCTGCCTCCGTGAACGAGAATCTTATCCATAATGCGTTTCTTTTTTCCTGATCAATTGCCCTTCATCGCTTCGATAAAACGCAAGATTCCTTGGTAATCGGGGAGGGCGGTAATGTCGCGATAATTATGCCCTGCAAGGCACGTCATGACCTCATCCGACTGGTTGATTCCGATCTCCAGCAGTAGGTGTCCTCCGGGGGTAAGGCGCTCGTAGGCTAGGGGTGCCAGTCGGCGAACTAGATCAAGTCCATCAGTGCCACCATCAAGTGCCAGCAAGGGGTCGTGTTGCACCTCTCGGCTGAGTGTGGAGATCTCTGCGGAGGGAATGTAGGGGAGGTTGGCAGTGATCAAATCAAAGGAGTTTTGCCCCAATGACTCAGGAATGAGATCCGCTTCGTGAAAGATGATGCGATCGACTCCGAGCAGTACTGCATTCTCTCGTGCCAGCGTCAGGGCTTCGGAGGAAATATCAGTAGCGCTTATCATGGCTTCGGAACGCTCCAGGGCTAGCGTGAGGGGAATCACGCCACTGCCTGTGGCAACATCCAGAATAGAAGAATTCTTGGAGCCTAGGTTGGTGTATGTCAGAGCGCGTTCGACCAACTGCTCGGTCTCGGGGCGTGGGATCAGGGCTCTAGCGTCGCTCTTGAAGGTGCGGCCGCAGAACTCGATGGTGCCGAGGAGATGCTGGAGAGGGATGCCGGTGCCGCGCCTGCGGATAAGATCCCTTAGTGGAGCTCTCTCGGTCTCGCCCAGAGGCCTGTCGAACTGCAGATAAAGATCCATGCGCTTGAGACCCAGGACATGGGCTAGCAGATGCTCAGCATTGAGTCTCGGTGACTCCACTCCCTGCTTGCCCAGGAACTCGGAGGCTCCCTTGAGCACTTCCAGCAGGGACATCATGGCAGTCGCCATGTTACTGGGAGTCCGATGCTGCCGAGGCCTCCAGACGCTGCTGGGTGTCGGCGGCCCCGATGGCGGCGATCAGGTCGGCAATCTCTCCCTCCATGAAGCGGTCGAGATTGTAGAGGGTCACTCCGATGCGGTGCTCGGTGAGTCGGTTTTGTGGGAAGTTGTAGGTACGGATCTTCTCCTCGCGTCCCCCGGAGCCAATCTGGCTCTTGCGGTGGGCGGCGTATTTCTGAGCCTCCTCCTCGCGCTTCTCCTCAAGCAGTCTCGAACGCAGGATGGTGAGGGCCTTCTCCTTGTTCTTCTGCTGGCTCCGGCCATCTTGGCAGCGGACGATCTTGCCCGTGGGGATGTGCATGACCTGGACGGCCGAGTCTGTTGTATTGACCCCCTGACCTCCAGGACCGCCTGAGCGGCAGACCTCGATACGGAGATCCTGAGGGCGAAGCTCAAAATCAACCTCTTCGGCCTCGGGAAGGACAGCGACTGTAGCCGTGGAGGTATGAATACGACCCTGGGCCTCGGTTGCGGGAACGCGCTGAACGCGGTGCACCCCGCTCTCGTAACGGAGTCTGCGGAAGACATCGTTGCCGAAGATCTGGAAGATCACTTCCTTGAAGCCGCCGGCATCGTTAGGACTGGCCTCGATCAGCTCGTAGCGGAGTCCTGCGGCCTCTGCATAGCGCGTGTACATCCGGTAGAGATCCCCGGCGAAGATGGCTGCCTCGGAACCACCGGCGCCGGCACGAATTTCGACGATGGCGTCGCGGTCGTCGTCGGGTTGGGGCGGTAGGAGCGATACGAGGACGATCTGCTCGAGCTTCGGAATCCTGGCATTGATTTCCTCGATCTCGGCCTTGGCCAGCTCCGCCATCTCAACGTCGGACCCGGAGGCCAGCTCCTGATTCTCGACAAGCTGGGCCCGGCAGCTCTCCATCTCGTCCCAGGTGGAGATGAGTTCCTTCACCCGGGCGTGCTCCTTGAGAACCTCGCGGGCTTTCTTGGCATCGTCGAAGAGGGAGGGATCGGTGATCTCCTTCTCAAGCTCCACGAAGCGCTGACGCCTCTTGGCAATCAGTGGTTTAAAATCAAGATTCATGGCGTTTTTTCCCGATCAAGGATATCGGGAGCCGCCCGGCACCGGCCCATTCCGGTGCCAATCGTCCTCCCGACTGGTGGTCGGGAAGTAGTAAGCTAGGCCTTGGCGGCGAGCTTCGGCTTGGTCGCGCGGGTGGCGCGGACATTGCCGTAGCGGCGTGTGAACTTCTCGATACGTCCTGCCGTGTCGATGAACTTCTGCTCACCGGTGAAGTAAGGGTGGCAGGCGGAGCAGATACCGATCTTGATATTATCACGAGTCGAGCGGGTCTGGTAAGCGGTGCCGCAGGCGCAGATGATCGTAGTCGGGTTGTAGTTGGGATGAAGACCGGCTTTCATAAGAGTTGGAGAGAATGCAGGAACCAGACTCGGAAGGCAAAAGGAAATTTGGGGAATTATCCGATACTCGCCCGCCACTCCCGGTAAATAAGGGGTGAGATCTCTGAGGGCTTGATCTCGCTGCGCCCTCCCCAGAAGACATTCGTGTAGAGGAGAGGGATGCCAGCTTCCTGAAGATGGCGATCCATGGCGGCCTTGTGCTCGAGGACGCGTTCCTTGTCGGTGCCGTGTGCCACACCCATGATGTTCACGTTGTTGAACTCCGGGCCACCCTCGCGCCAGTAGCAGTGAGTCATGATGTCGTGTCGGCCGATCTCGGCTCCGGCCTCCGCTTCGCGGCCGGTAGGGACGGCCCAGTGGAAGAGTGCATTGAACCTTGTGACGCGCACCCCAGTGGCAGAGGGCTTCACATGCTCCAGGAAAGTCGAGAAGCGGCCTAGGAGCTTGCGATCCAGGAAGGAGCGGGCGATATCGTAGAACTCCCTGGGGGTGACACCTGCTGTTTCGGCTCTCTGAATCCAGGGAAAGGAAATGATCTCGTCGGGTGTGAACTCGCGCTTGAGTTCTAAGAGGACTCGCCATTCCAGATCGGTGAGATGAACGACTGCCGGGCTCATCATCGTGGCCGGTTCTTCGGAGCGTTCACCCGGAAGGGAGTTCTTGCGGCGAACATGTCCGACTCCCAGAGTAAATATTCCCTTGGCCTGCATGATGCGATAAGCGTCAGCGCCGATCTTCTTTGCTAACAGTTCACAATGCTCCGTTAAGGAGAAGCCCGCTGGGACTTTGAGGGTGGTCCAGAGACGAAAGGCTCCTCCCTCGATGCGTGCATCGGTGGAGCGCACCACGACATGGCCTGAGAAGGGATCTTCCTTGAAGAGGAATTCAAACGCAGCTTCGAGCTTCTCCTCGGGGACGCGCCAGGCAATAAGGGCGCCCTCGGCAAGGTTGTTCGCAATCAGAGTCTGACGAACCCGGCGTATGGTGCCTGCCTCTAGCATGGCGCGGATTCGAGTCAGGACTGTCTCCAGAGATTGGCCTGACTGCTCCGACACTACGGAAAAGGGATCCTCATGGAATCCGGCGATCTTGTCTTCGGATATCGCGAGGATGGCAGCGTTGATGGGGTCGTTGTGCTCGACGGGAAGCATAGAAAAAATGGATGAAGGATGAATTATGAATGATGAAATTCAGAGAGCCATAAAATGATTCTTCCCTGAAACTCCAAGTTATGCCTTTCCAGATTTGTCACTTGATGGCTTCCGAGAGGACATCGAGGACGCGGTCGATCTCTTCGATGGTATTGTAGAAGTGAGGGCTGAATCGGAGCCAAAACCCATGGTCACGGGTCTTTCGATAGGATGCCGAGATACTTGATTGCTCCAATATCGTGATCAGTTCGGCAGGATCTTTGGCAGGATAACGCGTGGTGAGGATACCGGAACGGAGAGGCTCGTGGCTCCGTGGTGATAGAAACTCGAATCCGAGCCCTTCAAGACCAGCTTCCAGACGATCACGACGCTCCAGAATGAGTGCTGAGATACTACGAATTCCCTGCTCGCGGATGAGATTGATCGAAGCCCTCATCCCGTAGATGCCCGCGACATTGAGGACGCCCGGCTCGTAGCGGCGTCCCCCCTCCTCGAACTCGATCGTCCGCTGAGCCAGGAAGTCGGGGGACTTGATATTCCAGGAGCCCAGAAGTGTGGGGCGGCAGGTCTCGAAATGTTCCTTGGCCACATAGACGATCCCGGCAGCTAAGGGGCCTAATAGCCATTTGTGGGCATCGGCCGAGAGGAAGTCGACCTCACGCGCCGGGGTGGGGAAGGCTCCCAGTGTCTGGATGGCATCGAGCGAAAAAAGGATGCCTCGCTTGCGAAGGAGAGTGCTAATGGCAGAAATATCGATCCTCCAGCCAGTCTGGAAGTGGCAGGAGGCTAGGGCTACGAGTCGCGTAGCCGGTGTGAGGACTGCCTCGACGCTCTCCGTAGTGATCTTGCCCAGGGATTCGGTCTTAAGCCACTTGATCGCGACACCACGGCCCTGGAGGTTAAGCCAAGGATAGACATTGGCCGGATAGTCGTCGCCGTAGATGACGACTTCATCACCGCTCTTCCAGTCGATGCCGTTGGCAAAGAGGCTGAGTCCCAGGGATGTCGGGCCAAGCAATGCTATCTCCTCCGCCGAGACGCCCAGAAGGTCTGCGGAGTCCGCCCTTGTATGGGCCACTTCCTTGAGTACCCCTCCGAACTCCTGCTGATCCTCGCTGCTAGAGTCGATGTAGCTCTTCATCGCCTCCGCCGCGCAGGCAGGCAGGGCCGTCACTCCTGCATGACCAAGGAAGATACGCTTCTTGGCGACGGGAAAGAATTTCAAGCGCTCCGCTTCGCTAGAAAAAGAATTCATCGGATCTTTTCCACGCTTTCGGTCGATGTCTCCTGAATCATCTTCCAGAACTGGTCGGTCGTTTCCGCCTGATCTCCGTTATCCTCGGCGTCGTTCATGGGGAGTTTCGAGCGAAACAGGAAATCACGGATAGTGTTTTTGTGCAGGACCCGGTGAATCAGGATCCCCTCGGTATGACGCTCGAAGTAGATCCGGTGATCCCGGCAGCGGAAGCGGTGGAGTGTGCGCCCGTCTCGCTGGATCGTGCTGAAACTGGCTTCATCCAGGGAGTTGAGATCCTCGGGGAGAATCTGAAACTCAGCAAGCAGGTCGAGCTGGAGGTCCTTGGGAAGGGCGCTCATCTCGGAGGCGCTCACGGGGTTGAAGATGACTTGAAACACGAGTGAAAATAATAGAGGAATCAGGAAAAAAGCACAGGGATAAAGGTAATAAAAGGGACGCTGTTAGCTCTTCCCTGAATCTTTTTTATCTCCTTAATCCCTGTGAGATGTTCTCTCCTCAGTGCCTTGTTGAATGCAGATGAAAATCGCGGCGGGGATCGTTGCGGAAGGACTCGGCGTTGAGCGAAACGACGACGGTCGATTCGTGTTCGTAACCGAGGATGTTGATCATGCCCGTCTGAAGCACAAAATGACGCCCCTCGATGGGAGGAAGCTCTAGCCAGCGTGCGATCAGGACACGCAGGACATGGCCATGTGCGAAAAGAACCACATCATCCCCAATTGCCTTGGAACGGGCAATGATCCTGTCGCAGCGCTCTCCAACCTGTTCGGCGGAGTCGCCGTTCGGGGTCGGATGGGTGAAGACGGTCCAGTTGGGATCCTTCTCTCGGATTTCCTTAGTGGTGATCCCCTCGTAGTCGCCGTAGTGCCACTCGGTCAGGTCCTCGGTTATTTCTGCTTTCTCCAGCAGTCCGGCAAGTTCGCAGGTACGCCGCGCCCTTTTGTAAGGACTGCAGAGGACTAGCTTGAAGTCCCATTCGGAAAGCTTCTGCTTGAGCGCAGCGGCTTGGCGCTCTCCTTCCGAGGTCAGGGGGATTTCAGTGTAGGAAGTATGTCTGCCGTTTTTGCTCCACTCGGTTTCACCGTGGCGGACAAGAACGATCTGGGGGCCTGAGGAACGCATGGTGGGGAAAGGATGAAGTTTGAATTAAGAATGATGAATCGGGAAGAGGGGATGAAACCTGAAACTTGAATGCTGAAAAGAACGAAAGAGAGTGAAGATGAGGTTTCTTCTCGTTTCCGTCTTTCTATAACACTTCCCGGAGGCGTTTGCTTTCGAGATTGCTGAGAATGATCGGGGTCTTGATGCTTTCGAGATAAAGTTCCCAAGATGTCGAATCCCTCATCGTCAACCTCGCTACGGCATGCGTATTTACGATAAAACT
>Ga0114962_10001098_pt1 | contig 23549 bp, 19 predicted proteins | sample C_130820_MF_Meta_FD_87017 | JGI IMG/M metagenome (GOLD analysis project Ga0114962, IMG submission 87017) | Freshwater microbial communities from Lake Croche, Canada to study carbon cycling - C_130820_MF_MetaG | ecosystem: Environmental > Aquatic > Freshwater > Lake | place: Lake Croche, Canada... | reverse complement strand
AAGCCCTTAATTTTAGTTTTTAAGGAATAGCGTATCATTAAGCGTAACTTTAGTTTATAAAAATGATAAATGCAATTAAATTCTTTTTCAAGTAACTTATTACTTTCCATTTTTTTAATTTCAACAATCGCTATTTGGATAAGTGGTATTAAACTTACTAAAGCAATTGATGCCATTACGACGCATTATAATTTAGGGGAAGCCTTTGGGGGAATGGTGTTTTTGGCAATTGTAACCAACTTGCCAGAAATTGCAATCACTTCTGTTGCTGCCTATCACCATGATTATGATATTGCCATTAGTAATATCCTAGGAGGCATTGCTATTCAGACAGTAGTGCTTGTGCTAATAGATATTTTTGGGGTGGGAAGGTCCGCTCCTTTGACTGAAAAAGGACATTCAAAAATTTTGATTGTAGAAGGGGTGTCACTTATATTTATTTTATGCATGGTGATTATAGCAAGTCAATTCCCGGCATCCTTGTTTTTTGCGAGAAGCACGCCTTTTGAATGGATTATCTTAATTATTTGGTTAGGGACCATTTTTTTAACTTCAAAATTTATGGGGAAAAAGAAAACAAGTTTTGCTAGCCAACAAACAATCAAAAATAATTTACGTTTCCCGTCAAAAAACTTTAAGGGTACTACTATTGCAGCAATCCTTGTTTTAATCATTGGTGCCATCATTACCCTTTTTGCTGGATGGACATTAGAAGTAACTGGCGAACAACTTGCCAATAGATGGGGAATGAGTGGTGTTTTATTTGGCGGTACCATACTTGCCCTTTGTACTGCTCTGCCTGAAATATCTACCGGTATTGCTTCTGCCAAAATCAGGGATTACAATATGGCAGTAAGTGATATTTTTGGTGGCAATGCTTTTTTACCTGTCCTTTTTTTAATGGCATCTCTAATTGGAAATGACGCAATACTGCCTCACCTTAAACCCTCAGATATTTATTTAACAGTATTAGGTATTATACTTACAGGTATTTATATGATTGGAATGGTTTTACACGCTAAAAAGCAAATTTTAAGAATGGGTATTGATTCCTTAGTGGTGGTGATAGTATATTTATTAGGACTTTGGGGTTTGATCACCTTAATTTAGTAGAGACCGCCCTTAAATGGTTCAAATTTGCCATTGGTGTAAATAAACAATATATAATCTAATTTGTCTTAATTTTGAACCATAATTTAATCTATGAAAAAAATAATCTTTTCGCTTTTACTAGCAAGCCCACTTTTTATTTTTGCACAACAAAACAATTTTGCTGTAAAACAAAATTTCCCCATTAAAAGTAATGGCGGCTGGGATTACATAACCGTGTATAAAAATAATTTATACGTATCCCATGGCACACAAGTAAATATTTTAAATAAGCAAACCGGAGATTCAGTGGGTATTATTGAAAACACCACTGGCGTGCATGGTATTGCATTTGATCCCATTCAAAATATAGGGTTCACTAGTAATGGAAAACTTAATAATGTATTTGCATTTAATGTAAATACCCATGCGATTACGGCTACCATCCCAACAGGAGAAAATCCAGACGCCATTATGTATGAGCCATTCACAAAAAAAATTATTACTTGTAATGGTCGTAGTAAAAATTTAAGTTTCATTGATCCAGTTTCTATGAAAAATATTGGAACAGTAGATGTAGGTGGAAAACCAGAGACTGCCGTTTCAGACGAAAAAGGAAATGTATATGTAAACGTGGAGGACAAGAATGAAATTGTAAAAATTGATGCAGTTAATTTAAAAGTATTAGGTCACTGGAGTATACTTCCTGTGGAAGAACCTACTGGACTTGCCATTGACTTAAAAACTAAAAGATTATTTGCTGCAGGTGATAAAAAAATGGTAGTAGTGAATTTTGAAAATGGACAAATCGTTACTACGCTTCCAATTGGCGAAGGTTGTGATGGGCTTGTGTTTGACAATGCACAAAAATTAATTTTCACTTCTAATGGATCTGGTACTTTAAGTGTAATTAAACAAAATGATGCAAATAAATATACATTGGCTGAAACGGTAACTACACAAAAAAGTGCAAGAACCATCGCTATTGATGAAACAACTGGATTGGTGTATTTACCTGCTGCACAATTTGAAGCACCTGCTGCTGGGGCACCAGAAAATAAAAGAACTCCAGTAATACCTGGTACATTTAAAATAATGGTGGTGGGTAAAAAATAGTTTTATACAATAGCTTGTATAATAATACGGAAAAATAAAAGTAAGCGAATCGCATGTTAAAATATATAGGGATCCTGTTTTGTTGTTTATGTTTTCATCTTGTAAATGCACAAAGCATTAGTGGTAAAATAACAGATAAGGAAAATGGGAAGCCTTTACAAGGGGTTTCGGTAAGTATTGCCAATACAAGTAAAGGCGTATTAAGTAATGAAACGGGCAATTATAATTTAACGAATATCACAGGTGGTAAATTACATTTGGTCATTACCTATACGGGTTATTCAAAAATTGATACCATTATCAATATTACAGAAAAAGAAAATCAATATTTTGATTGGTCCATGGAAGCAGAGAAAGGCGAACTAGAAGAAGTGATTATCGTATCCTCTTCCCGCACCAATTCCAGAATTGAGGACCTGCCAACAAAAGTGGAGGTATTGGGTTCCGAAGAAGTAAAAGAGGAAAACGGTATTAAACCAGGAAACATTGCAAGCTTACTAGGGGATATTGCAGGTATTCAAATTCAGCAAACAAGTGCAGCTACAGGAAATGCAGATATGCGCATACAAGGTTTACAAGGAAAGTACACACAAATTTTAAGAGACGGAATGCCTTTATTTGGAGGTTACGCTGGTAGTTTTAGTATTTTACAAATACCTCCTTTGGACTTACAACAAATAGAATTGGTAAAAGGAGCTAGCTCTACTTTATATGGTGGTGGTGCCATTGCGGGTATGTTAAACCTAATTTCTAAAAAACCAAAATTGGGGAAGCCCGAAAAAAGTTTAACACTAAACTATTCCAATTTAAACGAAGCCAATGCCAATACTTTTTTCGCAGGCCGAAATAAACAAATGGGTTATACATTATACGCAGGTACTACACAACAAAAAGAAATGGATGTAGATAAAGATGGTTTTTCGGATGTGCCTAGTGTAAAAAATGTTTTTGTGCACCCTCGTTTTTTCCTTTATGGTAAAGACAATTCCACTTTAACATTGGGCTATACATTTAATTATGAGAATCGTAATGGTGGAGATATGTCTGTTTTAAAAGGGATTAAAAATACAACGCATCAATACTTTGATCAAAACAAAACAACAAGGAATACGGCGGATGCGGTTTGGGAAAAGAAATATGAGGATGGTGGCATGTTAACAGTAAAAGGAAATTACAGCATAATGGATAGAGATATTGCTACCAATACTTTTGGAATGGGTGGCAAACAATCTAGCTGGTATAGTGAATTGGCCTACGCTAAAAAAATGGATGCACATACTTTAGTAATGGGCGTAAATTTTAATGGGGAAGCCTTTACTAAAAAAACGCCGGATAGCAGCTTCTTACCCAACACGGCGTTCAACACCATAGGTGCTTTTATACAAGACGATTGGAAAATGAATAACGCTTTTACTTTACAATCTGGTTTAAGGATAGATCAAAATAATGATTATGGAACTTTTGTATTACCTCGCTTGTCTTTAATGTATAAAGTAAATCCTAAAGTTACCATGCGCATTGGTGGAGGCGAAGGATACAAAACTCCAAGCTTGTTTAGTTCAGAAGTAGATGAAAGAGATATTCCTAATATCTTAGGATTTGGACAAAATATTAAATCGGAAAAATCGCTGGGAGCAAACTATGATGTCAATTATAAAACTAAATTAGATGATTGGGAATTAACCCTAAATCAAACTTTCTTTTATAATAAAATAGACAATCCTATTACCTATCAGTCGGTGCCCATTAATTACTTGACACAATATGGGATTACAGCGCCTGTGCATCCATTTTATATTTTTGCAAACGAATCCAAAGCACTTGAATCAAAAGGAATGGAATCATACGTGCAGGCAATTAAAGGGCCCATGGAATTATATGCAGGTTATGTTTATACCGATGCAAAAAGAAATTACAATAGTGTAAATCCAAATTTACCACTTATTGCAAAACATAAATTTGCAACAGTATTGGCTTATGAATTTAGTAGTGCATTCCGCGCAGGAATCGAAGCTTCATATACCGGTAAACAATATTTAGACAATGGAAGTTCCACCACTCCTTATACTTTAGCGGCCATCATGTTAAGGTACAATATTGGGAAAGCAAGTTTTGTTTTAAACTGTGAGAATTTATTTGATGAACGTCAAAATAAAAACGGCTCTATTGTAAGTCCTCCATTTACCAATCCAAGTTTCCCTGAAATTTGGGCACCCATTGATGGTCGTGTAATCAATTTATCCATGCACCTAAAGTGGTAGCATAAAAATAGCTTTTTTAAATAGGTGTTTATGGTTAACTTAGTTATACTAATAATTACCTATGGCTAATAGACGCAACTTCGTAAAACAAATAGGTTTAATGGCAGGTGCATTTTCCGCCAACAGCTTATTTAATCAGGCACATGCTGCCGAGTTTGAGCATATCAATTTATTAAAACAAGACATAAGCGCCAAAGACCTTGCTATGGACGAGGATTATTGGAGTTTTATTCAGCAAAGTTATACCACAAGTCCTGCTTTAATTAACCTAAACAATGGAGGCGTAAGTCCTAGTCCACGTATTGTACAAGAGGCGGTAGAACGGTATAATAAAATGACCAACGAAGGTCCTTCCTATTATATGTGGCGTATTTTGGATCAGGGACGCGAACCATTAAGGTATAAATTAGCGCAGTTAGCTGGCGCCGATGCCGAGGAAATTGCAGTGAACCGAAATGCAACCGAGGCGTTGAACACGGTCATCTTTGGCCTAAATTTAAAAGCAGGAGATGAAGTAATTGGTACCAAACAGGATTATCCCAATATGATTAATGCATGGAAGCAAAGGGCACAGAGGGATGGTATTGTATACAATCAAATAAGTTTTCAATTTCCCATTGAAAACGGTGAAGAAATTGTGGCTGGTTTTGAAAAAGCGATTACGCCTAAAACAAAAATTATTCATATCACCCATATCATTAATTGGATTGGACAAATACTACCTGTTAAAAAAATTACGGATATGGCCAAGAAACATGGTATTGAAACCATTGTGGATGGGGCGCATAGTTTTGGTTTATTAGATTATAAAATTCCAGACTTAGGTTGTGATTATTTTGGAACCTCTTTACATAAATTTTTATCTGCACCCATAGGAAGTGGGATGTTATGGATTAAAAAAGAAAAAATAGAAAAAATTTGGCCCCTAGTTTGTAATGACAAACCCAATGGAACCGATATCAGAAAATTTGAAACCCTTGGCACACGGAGCTTTCCCATTGAACAAGGGATTGGCGAAGCCGTTAATTTTCAAAATGGAATTGGCAGTAAAAGAAAAGAAGAACGTATTCGTTATTTAAAAAATTATTGGGCATCTCGTGTTCAAAATATTCCTAAAGTAAAAATTCATACTTCATTTAAAGATGAATATGCTTGTGCTATTTGTGGGGTGAGTGTAGACGGGATGACACCAGGGGAATTAGATAGTGCATTGTTTACTAATTATAAAATTCACACGGTAGGTATAGTTTGGGAAAATATAAGTTGCGTGCGTATCACGCCACATGTCTATACGCGTATTCAAGATGTAGATAAATTAGTAATGGCAATTGAAACCATTGCAAAAAAAGGGAAATAGTTAACAGCTTTAGGTTAAAACGTTTGCGGAAATTACTTTTTTAGTTAGCCATATATTTGAAAATGAACCTTTCAATATATGGCTATTTTTTTTGTGCAAAATTTTGGAAGTATATTATTTGCTTTACGCTGCTCTTGTTTTTTTTAAAAAGTCAAAGTCAACAATTCCAACAAATCAAGGTAACATCCAATTTAAGGTCGTTGGATCCCAATACAATCAACTGCAATGGAGGCTGCATAAGTTTAAATAAAATAATTATAGATTGGACGGCAGGAGATGTTGGCAATACTATAAAATACAATGCAAAGCCGTTTATAATTATATCAACCGGCTATTTACAAAATGATTATGATGCTTCGGCGCTGTTTAGGACAATGGGAAATTTTGGCTTGCAAATTAAAGTTGGCCCCAATCCATTTACAAATAACATTCATATAAGCTGCGCACAAACAGGTATGGATATCATTTCCATAGCACTATATGATAATGTAGGAAATGGTTTCAATTTAATAAAAGGTCCTTTTTCGGGATTACTTTTTGAAAAAAATATTTATATCCATCAATTAAGCAATCCTATTTGCTATTTAAAAGTGCATTATATAATTGCCAACAAATATGAACTAAGCAGGACATTTAAACTTATTCAATATACTTTATGAAAAAATTAATACTGTACTTATCATTTTCGTTGGCCATAATTAATTTAGTAGTAGCACAAAATACAAAAGGAATTCATTTTCAGGGCATCGCTCGATCCGAAAATGGAATCATCCTTGCCAATAAACAAATTACTTTAAGAATTTCTATTTTGAATGACACAACCCAATCTGATATTGAATATCAGGAAATAAAATCGGTTACAACCAATGTGCTTGGATTATTTTATACCAATATAGGGGTGGCCGAAACGGGCAAAATAATGACTACCGGTTCCTTTGAAGCAATACAATGGCAACAAGAAAATAAATACCTTTTAATAGAAGTAGATCCTAATAATAGTTTACATTTTTTACAAGCAGGTTTTGAAAAAATAAATTATGTTCCGTATTCCCTATATGCCCAACAAGCAAAAACCTTAACCAGCATTTTACCTATAGACCTAGGGGGCACTGGCGTCAACAATACAAATGAATTATTATTAAAATTACATTTAGAAAAAATAAACAATACACCTGATAGTCTTAAACCTATTAGCAATCCTGTTATGGTTATATTAAATGAAAAGCTGAAAAAGTTGGATACAATTACCTTAAGCAACAGAATTAATTTAAAACTAAATGCGATTGATACCCTTAAACTGTCTAGTAGAATAAATCTTAAATTAAATAGTGTAGACACTTTAATTTTATCAAACAGGATTAATGGGAAGCTTAATAGCATGGATACCATTGGTTTTTACAATCGAATCAATACCAAACTAAATAGTGCTGACACCATTAACTTATCCAATCGGATTAACCAAATAAGTAGCAACCAATCTAATAATTATTATGGTTTTTTTTATGATACAGCAAAACAAATTGCATTGCAATCCACTGCGACTGCTGTTAAATTTAATTTTCAACAACTAACAAACAAAATTAATATCAATAATAACAGCTCAGGTAATCCTACTAAAATTACAATTGTTGCGGCAGGTATTTATATTGTAAACTATCATTTACAATTTATAAAATCTGATGCGGGCACCGATGAAATCATTGTTTGGTTAAGAAAAAACAATGCCGCTATTGCCAATACCAACAATACATATAGTATACAAGGATTGGGCATAAAAAATAATATGAGCAATAATTTTTTATTGGAGCTTGCGGCCAATGATTATATCGAACTCTTTTTTAGTGTCAAAAATGTAAACAGTATTTTACAAGGCACTGTTTCATCAACCGTGACACCATCTCGACCTGCCACACCATCCGCCAGCATTAGCTTGTATAGTGTGCAATAAGAAAAATAATTTATCCAAATGGTTGGTCAATGGCAACACTTTGCTTTGTGAAAAAATGGGGGCCATCTTCACTTATATACAAACAGTCTTCTAATCGTATTCCAAATTCACCAGGTATTGAGATGGTTGGTTCATTGCTAAAACACATACCAACTTGAATAGGGGTTTTATTTCCTTTTACAAAATTAGTCCACTCATGGCCATCTAATCCAATACCATGACCAGTTCGATGAGGCAATCCTGGCAATTTATAGTTGTGGCCAAACCCTGCATTTTCGATTACTTTTCTAGCAGCCGCATCAACTACTTCACAAGCGGCGCCAATTTTAATGGCAGCAAAAGCAGCATCTTGGGCTTTCTTTTCTAAGTTCCAAACTTCTATTTGACGCGCCGAGGGTTTACCACATACAATGGTGCGAGAAATATCAGACTCATACCCTTCACAAGTAGTACCCCCATCTACTAATACAATGTCCCCTTCCTGAATGGTTTGTGGCACAATGCTTCCATGAGGGAGTGCAGAATATTTACCTACAATCACCATGGCACCGCCCGAAAAACCAATGGATCTAAACGCTTTTGCAATATTGCCACTAAATTCCGATTGTGACATACCCGGTTTTAAGGTTGGGAAAGCAATTTTATAGGCCTCAATGGTTGCATCATTGGCAATTTGCAGTAACGCAATTTCTGCTTTGGATTTTATCATCCTACAACCAGCCGTAATAGGTGTAGCATCTACAATTTCAAATCCAGTGGCAATTTTTTGTACGCCATTGGCAATAAAAAAACGTACTCTTTCTTCCATCCCAATCTTATGATGCACTACTCCACGGTCTTTAACGGCTGATAATATTAGTGCATAGGGACTTTCATGTTCTTCCCAACAACGCAGTTCGGTACCAAAATCTTTTTTTATCAATTCTAATGCGCGATCCTCTTCAAATTTTGGACAGATATAAATGATATCGCCTTTAGCTGGAATAACCACTCCAAAGGTTCGCTCACTTTGTCCCCAACGCATACCTGTAAAATAAAAAAAGGATGTAGTGCCCTCTAAAAAAATAGCATCCATTTTATTTAATGCCATCAATTGTTGTGCTTTTGCAATTCTAGACTTTCTTTCTTCCACCGTAATAGGAACAATATTGGGTTTAAAAGTAGTGTCCAAAACAGCTGGCAAACTTGGTTGTGCCATCAATTTATTTCCAAAAGGAATACTTACAGCACTCAAACCAGCCAATCCTAAAAATTTTCTTCGATTGTATGACATATAAAAAGTTTTACCATTTAAAGATATTACTAATTTAATTACACATAAAACTTTAAATTTAAACATTGAATTCCTTTGGAATTTTACCACATTTTAAATAACGATTGCTTTGAAATTATTATCACTAACATTCATCTTATTTTTTTTAAGTTTAAGTTCGCTCCTTACCGCACAAAAAAAGAATGCACAAATTCAATATCATATTCATCAAGCAACAGATAGCATTATCATTGATGGGAAAATGAATGAAGAAAGTTGGAAAAATGCACAAATAGCCACTAAATTTGGGATGGTCTTACCGATGGATACAAGTGTTGCCAATATACCCACGGAGGTAAGAATGACTTATGATAAAAAAAATATTTACATTATTGCTACCTGTTATAAACCTGCCGTTGGAAAGGATATGGTTGAATCTTTAAAAAGGGATTGGAACTTTGGAAAGAATGATAATTTTATTTTATTCATGGATACCTATGGTGATTTGACCAATGGATTTGCTTTTGGTAGCAATGCAGTTGGTGCTCAGTGGGATGGCACCATGTATGATGGCGGAAGTGTAGATTTAAACTGGGATAATATTTGGACCAGTGCAGTTTACAATGATGCTACTAAATATGTTTGGGAAGCAGCCATTCCATTTAGTTCTATCAGGTATAAAAATGGAATAAAAGAATGGGGTATAAATTTTAGTAGAAACGATTTAAAGACCACCGAAAAATCAAGTTGGGCGCCCATGCCAAGAAATTTTCCTACTGCATCACTATCCTATACTGGAAATTTAGTGTGGGACAAGGAATTGCCGGCACATGAAAATAATTTTTCTTTGATACCTTATTTTAAAACCAGCTATGGTAAAGACTTTGCCAATGCTGATGGCAGTAAAATAGCAACACCTGCTAGTTATGGAAGAGAGATTGGATTGGACGCAAAAATTAGTTTATCCTCATCATTAAATTTAGATTTAACAGCCAACCCCGATTTTTCTCAGGTAGAAGTAGACAGACAAGTTACCAACCTAAGCAGATTTGAATTATTTTTTCCTGAAAAAAGACAGTTCTTTTTAGAAAACGCTGATTTATTTTCCAATTTAGGATTTGCCAATGTCCGTCCTTTTTTCTCAAGGCGTATTGGATTGAACACACATATTGACTTTGGTGCAAGGATGAGTGGACGTATTGATAAAAATTGGCGCATTGGAGTGATGGATATGAAAACAGCGGAAAACACTAGTGATAATACTTTAGCACAAAATTTTGCAGTAATAGCAATTCAGCGAAAATTATTTAAAAAATCAAGCATTGAATTATTTTACATAGATAAAGCAGGTTTGGATTATAAAGCACTTATAGCTGCAAATCCAAACTGTAATTGTGCTTTTCAAGATCCAGGTGCTCCCTATAATAAAAATTTGGGGGTAGAATATTTAATTGCACCATCCAATAATTTATGGTCTGGTAAAACCATTTTTATTAAATCTTTTTCGCCAAATAAATCTGGCAATGACTTTTTAAATGCGGGTAATTTACAATACAGTAATAGAAAATGGATTGTATCCTGGCAACACGAAATTGTTGGTAATAACTTTAATGCCGAAGTGGGATATGTTCCAAGAAACAATTATATAAAAATAGCCCCTTCCATTACAAGGTTATTTTTTCCAAAAAGTGGATCCATCTTAAGTCATGGACCACAATTTATGGGTACCTATTATTACAATATGGATCTTGCAAGTACCGATAACACCAAACTATTTACCTATTTAATAACGTATAGAGATAAGAGCACCATTGCTGGAGTGGTGCAAAATGATTTTGTAGAATTATTAGCTCCTTTTGATCCCACTCGTTTAGGTAAACAAACACTTGCAGCGCATACCAAACACAGTTGGAATACGGTAGGGTTTGATTGGGTGTCTGCTCCACAACACAAAGCCACTTTTGCATTGTCAGCAAGGACCGGTGGCTATTATGCAAATGGCGACTTGCTAAGTATTACTGGTGATGTAGGTTATAGAATTCAACCTTATGTAAATTTTGATTTTGCAGTTACCTATAATAAAATAAATCTACCACAGCCTTGGGGTAATAATAATTTTTTGCTTTTGGGCCCAAAAGTAGATATTACCATGACCAATAAAATATTTTTTACCGCCTTTTATCAATACAACGAGCAAACAAAAAACATTAACTTTAATACTAGATTCCAATGGAGATACAAACCAGTCTCTGATTTATTTATAGTTTATACCGACAATTATTATATTGGACCAGTATTTATAAAAAATAGGGCAGTGGTTTTAAAGTTTACATATTGGTGGAATAAATAACAACTTATGAAGAAAAGTATTTTTTTGTTTTTGTCTATTTTTTTGTGTGTACTTACGCATGCACAATCAAAAAAAGACATTGCCTTATTTGTTGACTCCATCATGTCCAATTATAACAATCCTGCTGAACCTGGAGCAAGTGTACTGGTGTTGAAAAAAAATAAAATTCTTTTTGAAAAAGGATATGGTGTAAGCAATATTGCAACTGGAGCGCCAATTATGCCAAATACCAATTTTAGATTGGCCTCTGTTACTAAACAGTTTACGGCAATGTGTATATTATTACTTGAAAAAAGAGGTAAACTTTCTTTGGATGATTCTTTGACTAAATATTTTACTAGTTTCCCAGAATATGGTAATGGCATAAGAATAAAAGATTTACTCACGCATAGTGCTGGTTTATTGGATTATGAAGATTTAATGCCTGCAAATCAAACCATTCAGTTGCATGACACCAATTGTATGCAACTAATGTATATGACTGATAGTTTATATTTTCCTACTGGTACAAAATATAAATATAGCAATACCGGATATGCCATACTTTCTTTGATCGTTGAACAAGTTAGTGGAAAGTCATTTGCTCAATTTTTACAAGAAAATATTTTTAAAAAAATGGGCATGAAAACAACGGTTGCATTTGAAGAGGGTAAGTCGGTCGTGGCCAATAGAGCATATGGACATAGTTATAGTAATGGAAAATGGATACAAACAGATCAAAGTTTAACAAGTGCAGTTTTAGGAGATGGGGGAATTTATACCAATGTGGAAGAATATAGTAAATGGATTAAAGCACTATGGTCTTATAAATTAATAAGCAAAAGCATGCAAAATCGTGCATGGACAAAAACCAATTTGGACAACGGAAATACCATTGATTATGGATTTGGATGGCATATAGAAGAATTTAAAGGCATTACGCACCCATACCATGATGGCAGTTCAATTGGATTTAGAAATTCGGTGGGCTTGTTTCCTGATCAAAAATTAATGATTGTAATTTTAACCAATCGCAATGAACACGATCCTATCGAGGAAGTACATAAAATAGCCTCTTTTTTATTAAAGTAATGTATAATTAATACAGACTTATTCTAAAAAAAGCATGCTTGTATATCAGAATCATTAAATTGTAGCTTAATAATTTTTTATGAAAAAAATTGCCAGTATTTTATTTTTAGTATTGATGATTACTGCATCCAATGCGCAGGAAAAATCAAAAAAAAGTGGTAGTATCCTATTGCCAAATGGATGGGCATTAAGTCCTGCAGGGAAAAGCTTAGCCTTGGGTGATCTTCCTTTAAATATGGCTATTTCAAAAAGTAAAAAATGGATGGCTGTAACCAATAATGGGCAAAGCACTCAAACTATCCAATTAATAAATACAGCATCAGATAAAATTGAAGACAATATTGTGGTGGATAAGTCTTGGTTGGGCCTAGCTTTTAGCAATGATGAAAAAAATTTATATGCATCAGGTGGTAATGACAACTGGATTTTACAATATGCCATTAAAAACAATAAATTAGTTTTAACCGACTCTATTAAGCTTGGTGATAAATGGCCTCATAAAATTTCTCCTGCAGGTATGTGTATTGATCTTAACAATACCTTATTTGTAGTTACTAAAGACGATAGTGCATTATATAGCATCAACTTAAACTCAAAAAAAATTATTTCAAAAACATTGTTACCTGCCGAAGGTTATACTTGTATTTTAGCTAACAATAAAAAAGAGTTATACATCTCTTGTTGGGGTGATAAATCAATACTAATTTATAATATTACAACCGGTAAAATAACCCAGCAAATTCCTGTGGGTAGCCATCCGAACGATTTATGCTTGTCAAAAAATGGAAATTATTTATTTGTTGCAAACGCAGACGACAATAGCGTTTCAATTATTAATACAAAAACAAAGCTGGTTGTAGAAACTTTAAATGCGGCTCTTTATCCAAATGCACCTTCCGGGTCAACGACCAATGGCGTTGCATTAAGTGAGGATGAAAAAACATTATACATTGCCAATGCGGATAATAACTGTTTGGCCGTTTATGATATTTCGGCGATTGGTCAAAGTAAATCAAAAGGATTTATTCCAGTTGGATGGTATCCAACTTGCGTAAAAACAATTGGCCAAAAAATATATGTAACAAATGGTAAAGGATTTACTTCATTTGCAAATCCATTAGGACCAGACCCTTATAGAAAAAATGCCCAATTGGGCGTTCAAAAAGGATTGTTGAAATCAGAAAATGATGTTCAGTACATTGGGGGATTAATGAAGGGTACACTAAGCATTATCAATACGCCTTCTGAAAAACAATTGGGTTTATATTCGGCCGCAGTATATCAAAATACACCGTATACAAAGCAAAAGGAGCAGGTTTCAAATGCTGAAATAGGTTCTGTAATTCCACAAAAAATAGGAGACCCCTCGCCCATTAAATATGTTTTTTACATTGTAAAAGAAAATAGAACCTACGACCAAGTATTGGGTGATTTGCCATTAGGCAATGGAGATACAAGCCTGTGTTTGTTTGGTGAAAAAATTACACCTAATCAACATGCATTGGCAAAAGAGTTTGTTTTATTGGATAATTTTTATGTGGATGGGGAAATTAGTGCAGATGGACATAACTGGACTTTAGGAGGTTATTCAAATGACTATCTAGAAAAAAACTGGGTAACCAGTTATGGTGGCAGAGGAGGCGATTATGATGCAGAAGGAACAAGGGCTATTGCCAATAATAAAAATGGATTTATATGGGACTTTGCAAAAAGAGCAGGCGTATCTTATAGAACCTATGGGGAATTTGCTGATGATTATAAACCTAATTTGCCGGTGTTAAAAGATCATTATTGTACTTACTTTACTAGTTGGGATCAAACGGTAAGAGATACAACAAGGGTTGGCCAATGGAAAAAAGATTTTGATTCTTTGCTAGCAAAAAATGCAGTGCCAAGACTTAATACATTAAGGTTAATCAATGACCATACCGAAGGAATGCGATTGGGAAGACCCTCGCCCTTTGCTCATGTTGCAGACAATGATTTAGCCGTAGGCATGTTTGTAGAATATTTAAGTAGGAGTCCAATTTGGAATGAGTCCGTAGTATTTATTGTAGAGGATGATGCACAAGATGGTCCTGACCATGTAGATGCACATCGAAGCCCGGCATATATTGCTGGTGGATTTGTAAAACGAGGTTTTGTTGATCATACGCCTTATACAACTACTTCATTTCTTAAAACCATTGAAATGATATTGGGCATGCAACCCATGAGTCAATATGATGCTGCTGCAAATAGCGTTTGGAAATGTTTTGATAAAAGTCCAAACAAAACTGGATTTGTGGCCAAGCCATTACAGTGGGACATCAATGAAAAAAATACACAGCATACAGCGATGCAAAGAAAAAGTGAATTATTTAATTTTAAAAAGGAAGACAATGTAAATGATCATGATTTTACTGAAGTATTGTGGAAAGGGTTAAAGGGTGAGAATGCGATTGTGCCAGCACCTAAACGTGCCGCTTTTTTAAAATTGAAAACCACAAAAGATATAGACAACTAAAAAGCGGATTGATATTAGTATTAAATAGGCAAAGGATTTATCTTTTGCCTATTTTTTTTATAAATGAGTTAACTTTGTTTTACTAGGCATAGTCGCTATAATATTTAACTGAAAAGGATTTTATATGAAGCATTCATTACGAATAAGTATTTTTTTAACTTTCATTACTACTATGTTGCTGTCTTGTGGTAAAAAACAAGAAAGTATCCATCCAACGATTGAGAAAATTACTCAGTCTGTATATGCATCAGGGACTGTTAAAAGCATTGACCAATACGAAGTATATTCAAAAGTAACCGGACTTGTAAAAAAAATATTAGTAAAAGAAGGCGAATCCGTTAAAAAAGGACAAGCCATAATTGAGTTATCAAATACCACCCAGTCTTTGACTTATGAAAATGCTAAATTATTAGAAAATTATTCTGCTGATAATGCCAATCAAGAAAAATTAGTACAAGCAAACAATGAAGTTGAACTTGCGAAATCTAAAATGGACAATGAGGCATCACTACTAGACAGACAGAAAAAATTATGGGCAAATGAAATTGGTACCAAGAATGATTTAGAATTAAGAGAACTATCATTTAAAAATGCGCAGACCTTATACAATGCTAGTTTATTAAAATTAAATGACCTTAAAAAGCAAATTGCACTTCAATCAAAGCAAACAAAAAATAGTGCTGCAATTTCTTCCAATTTACTAAACGACTATAATGTTGTAAGTGAATTAGATGGAAAGGTGTACAGTATTTCAAAATTAGAAGGGGAAATGGCATCACCACAAACTCCCATTGCCATTATTGGAGATGCAAATAATTTTTATATTGAAATGCAAGTAGACGAATATGATATTGCTAAAATGGCCAATGGTCAAAAGGTTTACATCACGATGGACAGTTATAAAGGAGCTGTTTTTGAAGCCATTGTTAGTAAGGTATATCCACTCATGAATGGAAAAACAAAATCATTTAAAGTGGATGCCAACTTTGTAAACAAGCCCGAAAATTTATTTCCCAATATTAGTGCGCAAGCAAATATTGTTATACAGGTTAAAGAAAAAGCGTTAACCATACCAAGAAGTTATTTAATAGACAATGAATATGTTTATTTAAAAAACAAGGAAAAGCGAAAAGTAAAAGTGGGCTTAATGGATTATGAAAAAGTGGAAATAATTGCTGGTATTACAGTTGAAGATGAGTTAGTTAAAACAATTCAATGAGAACTAGGCTACTTTTAAATATTGCAAAGTCTCTTTTAATGGCAAGGTGGAAACAAACCTTGGTAGCAGCTATTGGCGTAACCTTTAGTATTACTATGTTTATTACTTTATTAAGTTTTATGTCCGGACTCAACGATTTGTTAGATGGACTTATCCTTAATAGAACACCACATGTAAAACTTTACAATGATATTACCCCTAAAATTGATCAACCAATCAATAAATTAGCAAATAAAAATGAACATAATTTTATCGGTTCCATCAAGGCTGATGCAAGTAGACAATCTATTTATAATAGCAATGCCATCATTCGTGCAATAGAAAAAGATCCGAGGGTATTGGGTTTGTCTCGTAAATTAACTGCACAAGTTTTTTTTAACGACGGGACCATTGACATCACAGGAAGTATTTTTGGTATTGAACCTGAGCAAGAAAGTAAATTATATCATTTTGAAGAATACATCACAAGTGGAAATGCTGCTGATTTAAATAAAGTAAACAACAGTATTATATTAGGAAAAGGATTGGCAGAAAAATTATTGGTAAATATTGGCGATGCAGTTCAAATTACCACATCCAAAGGAAATGTCTTTCAATTAAAAGTTGTAGGCACTTTTCAATCAGGCATCAAAGATTTTGACAATGTACAGAGTTATGCTTCTATCAATACCGTACAAAAATTATTAACTGTACCGGATGATTATATAACTAGTATTCAAGTTAAATTAAAAGATATAACCCAGGCACCAGCCATTGCAAAGGAATATCAACAATTGTATCAAACAGATGCAGAGGATATTCAAACGGCCAATTCTCAGTTTGAAACTGGTAGTTCAATTAGAACCCTTATTTCTTATTCGGTAGGAATTACTTTATTAATTGTGGCTGGTTTTGGAATTTATAATATTTTGAACATGATGATTTTTGAAAAAATGGATTCCATAGCCATTTTAAAAGCGACTGGTTTTTCAGGTAAAGATGTCAAAAGGATTTTCATTTATATAGCTGTTACCATTGGCATTTTTGGAGGGCTAATGGGACTCTTGTTTGGATTTGGACTTTCTGCCATCATAGATCAAATTCCATTTAATACTGCATCATTGCCTACCATAAAAACATATCCAATTAATTACAACCCCAAATTTTATATGGTTGGCATCGTATTTTCATTTATCACCACTTACTTTGCGGGTTGGTTTCCTGCCAGAAAAGCAAGTAAAATTGACCCAGTGGTCATCATTAGAGGTAAATAACATGGAAAAGATTTTAGAAGCAAAAAATATTAATAAATTCTTTCACGACCCCGTTCGCATACAGGTCATTGAAAACCTGAGCTTTAGTATCAACAAGGGAGAATTTGTTTCGCTTACTGGCAAGTCGGGTTGCGGCAAGTCTACACTATTATATGTTTTATCTACAATGGATACAGACTATGAAGGGACTTTATTGATTGATGGCGTAGAAATGCCTAAAAAAAATGAAGGATTTTTAGCTAAAATTAGAAATGAGAAAATTGGATTTGTATTTCAGTTTCATTATTTGATTAATGAATTTAATGTTTTAGAAAATGTGATGATGCCCGGTTTAAAATTGGCAAAATATAGCAGGGAGGAAGTAGAACATCGTGCCATGGAAAGATTAAAAATTTTAGGGATTAGTGACTTAGCATTAAAAAAAGCAAATCATATTTCGGGTGGCGAAAAACAAAGAGTAGCAATTGCACGTGCACTAATTAATGATCCACATATTATTATGGGTGACGAACCTACTGGGAACCTTGATAAAAAAAATAGTGATTTGGTGTTTGATATCTTTAATCAACTTGCAGATGAATTTAAACAAACACTACTTATTGTTACACACGACCCAAGTTTTGCCGAACGCACCCATCGCATTATTAAAATGGAGGACGGAAAAATAATTTCTTAAGCCTAATTTAATCCTTTTCTTTTTCTAAAGCTTGAGGGATTCTCCCCTGTTATTTTTTTGAATATTTTATTAAAATAGGAGAGGCTCTCAAAACCTGTGTCATAGCAGGCTTCTGTCACATTCGTATTTTGCATTAATAGTTTTTTGGCATGACTTACGCGATATTGATTTACAAAATCTGTATAGGTTAGTTTAGTAGCTTTTTTAAAATACCTACAAAACGCGGCTTCTGTTAAATTCACTTTAGAAGCAATGTCAAAAATTTTAATGGGCTCTTGAAAATGTGCTTCAACATATTTATAAATTACATGCATTCTTTCTTGTTCTTTTATTACAGCATGAGCTGCAATGGGTCTTGTATTTAATAAAGTATATTCTTTGCTGATAGCAAGTATTTGAAATACTTGAATTAAAATTATTAATTGCTCAAAAGAAGAAAGTCCATTTAATTTTTTTAATAAATCACCTGCTTTGTTTTTTGTGTCTCCAAAAAATGCGATACCTGTTTTAGCGCGCTCCATTAAATCATAAATCAATTGCATTTCAGGTTGTTTGTAAAAAGAGTCCTCATAAAAATATTGTCTACATTGTACAACCACAGTTTCAACAGTAGTCTTTACACCATAATCAAAATTTAAATGAGGTATATAAGAACCAATCAAAGCCAAATCGCTTCCTTCATAAGTACTTATATGATCCCCAATATGTCTAATGCCTTTCTCGGCTTCTACATATACCAATTCAATTTCGGGGTGAAAATGCCAATAATAAACCTCATTTAAATTGGGGGTAAGCAATATTCTGAATGAACTGCCTTCATCTGGCTTAATATTTTCTAAACTTAACTTCATTGATACTTAAATGACTAACAATAGACTAATTTAATAATAAAATATCAATATAGAGCAAATAATGGCCAATTTAGGAGAAAATCCGGGCTCCTTATCCGCCGTAAATTTATCTTATCAAATCCAATTTATAAAACCAAACCTGATTGCTATGAATAATGAACAACAAGGTATGGTGCCTACCATGGTACCAACGATGACGCCAACAATGGCAACACCTAATAGTAACGCGCATAAAGACATTCCAGGAAATCCATCTACTGCAAAAAGTAGTGCTAGTAAATTAAACGACCGTTCAAATGGAAAGCCACTTCGTGTATTAAGTGAGGAAGATTGGAATTTTTGGATACACAATGGATACATAGTAATTAAAAATGCCGTGCCTCGTGAACAAGCTTTAGCCACTGCACAATTTTTATGGGAGTTTGAAGAAAAGGATCCAAACAATAAAGAAACTTGGTACACTGCACCTAGAGCGGAAATGAAAATGAAAGAGTTGGCAGGTACCGGCATGGTGGAGTGTTATAATAACCAACACCAATGGAACAATCGACAAATGCAAGGAGTGTATGATGCCTTTGTTGATATTTGGGGTACCGAAAAATTATGGGTAACCATTGACCGCGCCAATTTAAATTTTCCGATTCGTCCAGGTCATGAATACAAAGCATTTATTCATTGGGATTATGATCCAGAAACTAAACCAGTAAACGTACAAGGTGTATTAGCTTTGGCTGATCAGACCGATGAAAACATGGGAGGCTTTCAATGTATTCCTGAGTTGTTCAGGACCTATGACACCTGGAAACTAACACAACCCGAAGATAGAGATAGATACAAACCAGATACAACAGGTTTTACCCCTACAAAAGTAAAATTAGAAGCGGGAGATTTATTGATATTTAATAGCTTGGAACCACATGGTATTAGAGCCAATAACAGCGAGGACAAAGTGCGTATTGCTCAATACATTTCTATGATGCCTGCCGAAGAGGATAATGAAGCATTAAAAGAATGGAGGGTGAATTCATGGAAACACCGCATTGCACCAGAAGGGTATGCCTTTCCAGGAGATCCAAGAAATTGGGAACAAACAAAATATGATACTGCAGTATTAAGTGATTTAGGAAAAAAATTATTAGGGTTAGAAAAATGGTAAATTTATAAATGAGTAATAATAATATACCCTACACTAAGCTCAACAATGGTATTGAAATGCCTTTGTTGGGCTTAGGTGTTTATGACATGTACCAAAAGCAAGCGGAGCAAGCGGTAGAAACGGCTATTGAAATTGGTTATCGACTGATTGATACAGCCAGTATGTATAACAATGAGGTTGAAATTGGAAACACACTCAAAAATAGTGGCATTAAAAGATCAGCAATATTTTTAACGACCAAGTTAAATAATACGGATCACGGTTATGAACAAACTTTAAAAGCTTTTGATCAAAGTTTAAGCTTACTTAAACAGGATTATGTGGATTTATATTTAATTCACTGGCCCATTAAAGAGGGTCGTAAAGAAAGCTGGAAAGCCTTAGAAAAAATATACGCAACGGGTCGCGCCAAAGCCATTGGGGTAGCCAATTACACCCTTCCATTTTTAAATGAATTAAAAACATACAGTAGTATTGACCCTGCTGTAAATCAAATAGAATTTACGCCTTGGTTATTTGAAAAAGAAACATTTGAATATTGTAAAAAAAATGAGGTACAGCTACAATCTTACTCCCCCATTACAAGGGGCATAAAATTCTCAGATCAAAGACTCATTGCACTCACTGAAAAATACCAAAAGACGCCTGCACAAATTATTTTAAACTGGAATTTGCAATTAGGGGTCTCTACCATTCCTAAGTCGGCTCAAAAACAAAGGCTCCAAGAAAATTTTGATGCCGCTAATTTTACTTTAGATGCTCAAGATGTTGAATTTATGAATACATTTAATGACGGATTTCGCATCTGTGATGATCCAATCATTTTTTTATAAATAATAATCTATCAAAAAAATAAAACCATGAAAAAACTGATCATATTATTAATGTTGGCAATTACCGTGTCATCGGCACAAGCTCAACAAAGAGTAGGAAAATTAAAACATATCGTACTTTTTACTTTTAAAGCAAGTTCAACACCAGCGGAAGTTGAAAATGTAGCTAAAACATTTGCAGCATTATATGGTAAAGTGCCGCAAGTAAAAAAAATAGAATGGGGCATTAATATGAGCCCAGAACATTTGGACCAAGGATTTACACATTGTTTTACCCTTACTTTTAATTCGGAAAAAGATTTAGCAGATTATCAAAAAAATCCTGATCATATTGCTTTTCAAGCAGTACTAAAACCACATATGGACAAAGTGTTTGTGGTAGATTACTTTGTGGAGCCTAATAAATAATTCCTAATAAATAATTTTTATGTCTGTAATAAAGAAAAAAATAGCAACCATATTAAAATATGGTTGCTTGTCTTTATTGGTTATAATTATTATTGCATTTTTTGCATTGGCAGAAAAAGACATTCCTAAACAAGTCCTTGTAAAAAAATATGCGAATGGAAATTCTAAATTCATGCCAATTATGGGCATGCAAGTTCATTACAGAGATGAGGGTAATCCCAAGGATACTATACCCTTAGTGCTTATTCACGGTACCTCTTCGTCTTTGCATACTTGGGAAAAAATTACTGCTATTTTAAATGATGCCAGTCATGACAACAAACGGGTGATAAGTTTAGACATGCCTGCTTTTGGATTAACCGGACCCAATTTAGAAAACACTTATTCCTATGACAACTATAACCAAGTTGTAGATTCTTTATTAATAAAATTACACGTAAATAAATGTATAATTGGAGGCAATTCATTAGGAGGAGGCATTGCATGGCATTTTGCAATTACCCTTCCCCAAAAAGTAAGTAAATTAATATTGATTGATGCGAGTGGTTACCCTAAAAAAAATGAAAAAGGGTCCTTGGGTTTTAAAATCGCTCAAATGCCTGTAATTAATAATTTACTGCTTTACATAACCCCTCAATTTTTAGTAAGAAAAAGTTTAGAAGATGTATATTTTGATAAAAATTTGTTGGAAGCAGCTACCGTAACTAGGTATCATGAACTTTTACTTTGTGAAGGCAATAGAAAAGCAGCATTGTCTTTATTTAAACATCCATTTGTTCAAAACACAGCATTGATTAAAACCATTGAAGCCCCAACCCTTATTTTATGGGGTAAAGAAGATGGATTGATTAATGTTGAAAATGCCTATCAATTTAATAAGGATATTAAAAATAGTCAATTGGTAATTTTTGAAAAAGTAGGGCATGTACCTAATGAAGAGGCCCCTCAAAAAGTAGCAGCGGCTATTTTCGATTTTATAAAATCGTAAAATATATTGCATTATAGCTCGATTAAAGAATTGGCTATCAGAAATAAAAACTAATTTTAAGTCATAAATTTTTTACAATGAAAAAATTAAAATTGCTTTTGAAATTGGGGGCTTTTATTTGTTGTTTATTCATTGGTTTCAGTGCCAATGCACAAATGCCTATGACAGCATTAATAACTGATTTACGCGAAATAGATTTAAATACAATTGTTTATGATCCAGCCCACCCCAAAGCAAGTAATGCCGGTGGTTTAAGTTATGCCGATGTAGAAGGCTCTCCTTTTTTAGACGACAAATGGAGTCCTGCAATTATATTTTTTTCCAATGGAGAAAAAGCTAAAATAAGCCAAGCGAGATTAAATTTATATACCGATGAGATTCATTATTTAAGTGCAGATGGCTCGGAGCTCGTTGTAAATAATGATGGTATCGTCCGACTTGTTTTTTTAAATAAAAATAATATAACACAACCCACAGCTAGTTTTGCAAAATTATTTAATCATACTACTGGCAATGGTACCAGATTTTATAAAGTATTAAATGCAGGCCAATATCAGTTGATATTATTACAAAAACAATTGGTAAAAACAAGCCCTTATGATCCTATTCAGGGAAAAAGCATAAGCAGTTTTTATAGCAAAAAAAATTATGCTATTTACAATGAAGGTAAAGTAATTGCATTAGATGATTTAAATAAGAAAAGTATCGTGGCAGGTTTAGCAAACGATCCAATTATTGAAGATTTATTAAAAGAATCTAAGTCTAAATTAAAATCTGAAAAAGAAGTTGCGGATTTTTTAATTGCCTTTAGTGCAGCAAAAGCAAAAAAATAAAACTACTTTTTATTTAAGCTTGGATTAATTTTGCAATCGCAAATGCAGCTGAAGCTGCAGTAGCGCCAATAAGCATTACTTTCACGCCACCCCACCAAGGGTTTATACCTGTCATTTTACTTTTAAAGAAACCAAAAATAAATAAACAGACTAGTGTAATGCCGGCAGAAATTTCTAAGCCCTTAATGGCATTGTCAACAAAAAAATAGGGTGTTAATGGAATGAGGCCACCTACAATATAGCTAAGACCAATATTTAAAGCACTTTTGCGTGCGCGTTTAGGATCTGGTTCTGTAAGTCCAAGTTCAAATTTCATCATAAATTCAACCCACCTTTTGTCATCCTTGATTATTTCCTGCGTGGCTTCTTCGGCGGTATCTTT
>Ga0114962_10001097_pt1 | contig 23552 bp, 19 predicted proteins | sample C_130820_MF_Meta_FD_87017 | JGI IMG/M metagenome (GOLD analysis project Ga0114962, IMG submission 87017) | Freshwater microbial communities from Lake Croche, Canada to study carbon cycling - C_130820_MF_MetaG | ecosystem: Environmental > Aquatic > Freshwater > Lake | place: Lake Croche, Canada... | reverse complement strand
TTATACAAAGTTTTTTAAATCCTACTACAAATGAATCGTTTTTACAAAAAGAGTATGATATTATTGAATACATATTGTCAAATTTTGAAAATTATAATATTTTTTTCTCTCAAAAACTGAAAGATATTAAAGATATTTCTAAGTGGGAAAGACAAATATTCATAAAAAAAATATCACCAAAATCTTTTTATAATTTATTTAAAAATTTAGAAGTTATTGACAAAGTTTTTGATAAAATTCAAAATGATCATACTATATTAACTTATTTAAATAATAATAAAGATACTACTAATATAAAAAACTCGTGTTTTGAATTAAATGAATTTATTAATAAGTATTTAAATTTAAATATATCTAAAGATATAGACCAAATTCAACAATTTGATTTAAACTTTTTTAATTCTGGTATTGATAAAGATTTAGATGAAAAAACTAAAATAATAATAGAATCTGAAAAAAAATTAGAAGCAATTAAAAATTATTTAAATGATTTAATAAAATTTAAAGAAAAAAAAAATAAAACTAATGATTATATTAAATTTCATGAAACAGAGAAAAATAGTATTAATCTAATTACTACAAATCGTCGTTGTAAATTATTGGAAGATGTACTTCCATTAAATGAAACTATTATAAAACTTACATACATAAATGTTATTCAAAACGAAAATCAAGAAGTAGAATTTGATTTTACAATTAAAAAAGGAATTTTTGATTATGTAAAACAAAGTGTTTCAAATATTTTTATTAATAATAGTCAAATTAATAATTTATGTAAAAATATAACATCTACTAAAGTAAGCATGAAAAACCAAATCTTGTTTGTTTATAACAAGTTTGTTGAATCATTTGGAGAAAAATTTCAAAAACAGCTAGAAAATATAATTGAATTTATTACAAATATTGATATGATTTATGGTAAATCTACTATTAGTAAAAAATATAATTATTGTAAGCCTAATATTAAACCCGCAGATAAATCATTTGTTGAAGCAAAAAATATACGCCATTGCTTAATAGAACTTTTACAAAATAATGAATTTTATGTTACTAATGATATTACAATAGGAACTGGTATATTAGATGGTATTTTATTATATGGGACTAACGCAGTTGGAAAAACTAGTTTGATAAAAGCTTTAGGTATTGCTATTATAATGGCACAATCTGGTTTATATGTTCCTTGTAGTGAATTCAATTTTAAACCTTACAAATATATATTTACAAGAATATTAGGTAATGACAATATTTTTAAAGGTCTTTCAACATTTGCTGTTGAAATGTCTGAATTACGAACTATTCTAAGATTAGCAAACGAAAATAGTTTAATTTTAGGAGACGAACTTTGTTCTGGAACTGAAATTACATCAGCTATAAGTATTTTTGTTGCTGGAATATGTAAACTAAGTATACAAAAAGCTAGTTATATATTTGCCACACATTTACATGAAATTTCTAATTATGAAGAAATAACAAATATTACAAATTTGAAATTGAAACATATGTCAGTAGTATATGATAAAGAAAATGATTGTTTAGTTTATGACAGAAAACTTAAAGATGGAACTGGAAATAGCATGTATGGATTAGAAGTGTGTAAATCATTAAATTTACCCGACGATTTTTTAGAGAAGGCTTATGATATTCGTATGAAGTATAATCCAGAATCAGCAAGTATTCTTTCATTAAAACAATCACACTTTAATGTTAAAAAAATTGTTGGAATTTGTGAAAAATGTTGTGTAAATATGAGTACAGAAGTTCATCATTTAACACATCAATCAAACGCTGATGAAAAAGGTTTTATAGATATTTACGGTTATAAAGTTCATAAAAATAATGTTGCTAATTTATTAAGTTTGTGTGAAAAATGTCACAACGAATTTCATAAAATTGGTAAAGACAAAAAAGTAAAACAATACAAAAAAGTTAAAACTACTAAAGGATTAATATTACAAGAAAATTAAAACAATAGAAGTACCAACCTAACGACGAAAAATAAAATAAATTTAGATAAATTTAGATAAATTTATTTTTTGCGACTACTACTGTGTTTTTTTTTTCTGTGACAACGATTTTTTGTACCTCGTGCTGTAACCATAGAAAGTCCTTTTTTAACACCTTTTATACCTAAATCAAACCCTGATGCTAGTGTTCCATAAACACTTCCGATACCTTTTTCAACAACAGGAGCTGATTTTACAGCAACATTTTGAACAGTTGAACCAACATTCTTTAATCCTGAAGCAACTACTGGTATAGCCTTAGCAGTAGTTTTTCTAATATTTCTAAATAAATTAGATTTATGTTGTTTTTTTTTGTGATAAGTTTTACGAGTTTTTGTCATTATAAATTATACGAATAAAATATTTACTTTGAATAATATAAATGAATAAAGAAATTATTACATATATTATAAATGTTTTTGTTGTAGTTGTTATTATATTTGGAATAATAACATTTATTAATGTTTATGATGTTAAACTTGAAAATACAAATATTAATAAACAATTAAAAGAAGTAGTTACAATTGAATCTATGGAAAATTTAAATACAAATTTAGATGTAAATCAATTTAGTGCTTTTTGTAAAAGTCATACTGGTTATAGCGATAAATTAGACATATCATGTGGAAAGTTAACAAATACAAATTGTAATTTAGTTGATTGTTGTGTTCTACTTACATCAGACGGAAATCAAAAATGTGTAGCAGGTGATTATAGTGGTCCTACATATAAGACTACAACAAATGGTAAAAATATTAATATTGATTATTACTATTATAAAAATAAATTTTATACCAACCAAAAAAAAAGATGAAACAAATAAAAAAATTGATTATAATTTAAAAGATATATAAGAATAATATACTAAATATATAAAACAATGATAATTCCTATTAAATGTTTTACTTGCGGTATGGTTATAGCAGATAAATATAGATATTATACTGAAGAAGTGCGTAAAAGAAAATTAACAAAAACATTAGAAGTAGATAAAGTAATTTATCTTACTGCCGAATTTCGCAATAAAACCCCTGAAGGAGAGGTTTTAGATGAATTAAATATGAAAAAAATGTGTTGTAGAAGACATTTCCTTACACATGTTGATATAGAATAATTTCTTTAATTAATATATAAATATGGTTCATAATAAAAAACACACTAAAACAAAAGGTGGCATTTTTTATAAAATGAAAGGTTGTTCTAAAAAAACTCATAAAAATTATTTAGGTGGAAAAATAATTGATGCAGACCTAAATTTTGCTTATCCTTATACAGGTTCATCTGTATCAAATCCTTCATTAGCTTATACAGGAAAAGGAGGCACAGCTTGTAGCAATGGCATAACCCCTTCTAATTTAGCATATCCACAAAATATTAATGGAAACAATCCTAATTATCCTTCTACAGGGCCTCCTTCAGGTGGCTTTAATTTATTAAATCCTTTACAAATTCAAAGAGGTGGTGGTAGTTGTCAATCTTGTAATTTACAAACGGGAGGTACATCTCATCGTTCAGGTTGTAAATGTAGTATGTGTAAAATGAAAGGTGGTGGTTGTGGGTGTGCTTTACAAAAAGGAGGTAAATATCATCATGTAAATTGTAAATGTAAGACATGTAAAATGAATGGTGGTGGTTGTGGGTGTGCTTTACAAAAAGGAGGTAAATATCATGATGTAAATTGTAAATGTAAGACATGTAAAATGAATGGTGGTAATTGCGGGTGTGCTTTACAAAAAGGAGGAACTTGTTCTACAAGTAATAATGGAATACCTTATCCTGATGGATTAGTTGGTTCTGATTATAATAATCCTATGAATTTACCTGGTGTAAATCATATATCAGGTGATGCTAACTATTACGCAAATAATTTATACAAAAGTGTAGACCCACAAACATCAATGCAAAATATTGGTGCAAACCCTCCCTTTTTAGGAGTTCCAACAGTAGGAGGAAAACGAACAAGAAAAAATAAACATTTACATCGTGGAGGAACTTTATCTAATTTTTTAGGACAAGACTTTCTTAATCTTGGAAGACAATTAGGATACGGTGTTGGAAGTGCGTACAATGCCATTTCGGGTTATTCAGCAGCTGTAAATCCATTGCCATGGAAAGGTCAATTACCTAATACTGCCAGTTTGTCTGCTATAAAATCCATATAATTTTTTTCTAAATATAATTCATAATGAGTTTACCTAAAACATTAAAAGAATTATGTGCTCCTTCATTTATATATTTTGTAATATCAATATTTGCTTTGATTATAATATTTTTTCAAAATTTAGGCAATACAAATAGTTACTCTATAGGTTCATTTTCTTGTAAAGTTCCTAATACAATTATTGTATTTATTGTTAAATTGATTTACATATTATTTTGGACTTATATATTAAATTTGATATGTAAAGATGGCAATTCTGAAATATCATGGTTATTAGTATTGTTTCCTTTTATTTTATTGTTTATAATAATTGGTATTATTATGATGAATATGTAAAAAAATTAAATTTTCATTTATCTACTATATATATAGATAAATGAAAATTAAGAACGGAATTGTTATCAAAAATAATGGATGGAAATATATATCAATAAAGGGAACTCCAAAAGAACGAGGTTATGCGTATGGTTACTTATGTGCTGATGATTTTAGTGAAATAAAAAAAATGCTTGATTTTTACATGTATGAATCTTATGGAATGAAATGGGATTTTTTTATTGATAAAGTTAATGAAGATTTTTATATAATGACTAAAAATGACTTTCCTGAATTTTTTGAAGAAATGGTTGGTATTGCGGAAGGTTTAAATGCGAATGGTTGTAAAAGTTCTACAGAAGAAATTATTGCTTGGAATTTTTATTTGTCTATACCTTATTGGTTTCAAACTGTTATAGAAGGAAATTGGAAAAATAAAGAAGGAGGTGCTTCTGATAAATGTAGTGCTTTTATTGCTGTGGGCAAAGATTGGACTAAAGATGGCAAAATTGTTGTAGCTCATAATTCATTTTCTGAATTTATTGATGGACAGTACTCTTATATTGTTTTAGATATAAAACCCGAGAAGGGACATCGTATTATTATGCAGACCTCTCCTTGTTGGATATGGAGTGGTACAGATTTTTTTGTTACTTCAAAAGGTATTATTGGAACTGAAACCACTATTGGTGGGTTTTTACCATATGAAAAAAAAATACCAATTGGTTATCGTATTCGTAAAGCAATGCAGTATGGAAATACTATGGATGATTATGTTAATATTTTATTAAATGGAAATTCAGGCGACTATGCTAATTCTTGGTTATTTGGAGATATTCATAAAAATGAAATTTTAAGAATTGAATTAGGTTTAAATTATCACAATGTTGAGAGAACCACTAATGGATATTTTATTGGATTTAATGCTACTTATGACCCGCAAATACGAAATTTAGAATGTATCAATCAAGGTTTTTTTGACATTAGACGTCATCAAGGTGCGAGATATGTTCGTTTATCTGAACTTATGGATGAAAATAAAGGTAAAATTAATATTGATATTGCTCAAAAAATTATTGCCGACCATTATGATGTATATCTTCAAAAAGAAAATAAATGTTCTAGAACAGTGTGTTCTCATTATGATTTAGATGCTAGAGAATTTATGTCTATGGCTGGTAGACCTTTACCTTACGCACCACACGGTGCTATTGATGGTTTTGTATGTGATTCAACAATGGCAAAAAATATGACAATATGTGGTAGATATGGAAATTCTTGTGGAACACCATTTGTTAAAGATGAATACATCAAAAAGAATCGTCAATATGAAATGTATGGACCATATTTACATGATAGACCATCACAATCATGGACTGATTTTACTATATCAAAACAATTTGTTTCTGTTACACGAAAAAATAAAAATACAAAAAATATAACAAAAAAAAAAAACAAATTACTTTTTTAGAGTCACGCATATTCTCAAAAAAATTATAATCTTAACTCTTATGTTTTTGTAATCTATATTATTTTGAGAAAAATATAAAAAATGATTAAGGCTTGAACAAGTGTAAATTCACCCGCTTTACACACGCAAGTTTTATATATAATATATAATATATATAATATATAATATATATTATATATTGTTTGTTAAAATTATATTATAAAAAAATATGACTAATATAATATAAAATGGATTCAATATCTTGGAAAATTATAGATAAATATTTTACTGATAACCCTAATAATTTAGTAGCACACCATTTAGAATCATACAATAATTTTTTTAATTCAGGTATAAACAGAATTTTTAGTGAAAATAACCCAATCCGTTTTATTGAAAGAGAAGAAGAAGGTGAATCCGCAGAAAAAAGAAATGAATGTCTTCTTTATTTAGGGGGTAAAAATGGTTCTAAAATATATTTTGGTAAACCAATAATTTATGATGATAATTTTACACATTATATGTATCCTAACGATGCACGATTAAGAAATATGACATATGGTATAACGATACATTATGATGTTGATGTGGATTTTATTTATTATAAAGGTGATACAAAAGTTGAACATTCAATAACTTTAGATAAAATATTTCTTGGAAAATTTCCCATTATGTTACAATCAGATTTATGTATATTGAACACTTTGAATAAGAATGTTAGATATAACATGGGTGAATGTAAAAATGATTATGGTGGATATTTTATAATAGATGGAAAAGAAAAGGTTATTATATCTCAAGAAAAATTTGCTGATAATATGATTTATATCAAAAAGTATAAGGATGATGAATTATACAGTTATTCTGCTGAAATACGTTCTGTATCTGAAGATGCTTCCAAGCCAATTCGTACTACATCCATAAAAATTGTAGCCCCGTCACCATCTTTGACAAATAATCAAATTGTTGTTAGCGTTCCAAATGTAAGAAAACCAGTACCTTTATTTATTTTAATGAGAGCACTTGGTGTAGTTTCAGATCAAGAAATTATTCAAACATGTGTTTTAGATTTAGATAAAAATACAGATTATATTGATCTTTTTATACCATCAGTTCATGACGCAAATAAAATTTTTAATCAAGAAACTGCTTTAAAATATATTGCTTCTTTTACAAAAAGAGGAACTGTTTCTAGTGTTATTGAAATTCTTTCAGACTATTTTTTACCTCATATTGGTGAAATAAATTTTCTTGAAAAAGCTTATTTTATTGGATACATGGTTAATAAATTATTGAAAGTTTTTACAAATCAAGAAAAACCAACTGATAGAGATAATTTTCGTTTTAAACGAGTAGAATTAACAGGAACATTAATTTATGATTTATTTCGTGAATACTATTTAATACAAAAAAAATCTATTTCTAGAAAAATTGATGAAGAATATTACTATCATAAAGGTGAATATAAAGATGATGATGAAGAAGTATCAATAACAAAAAAAACAAATAAAAAAAACACACATCAACTTACTGAAGCTAACAAATACAAAGACAATTTTGTTGGATTAATAGAAGCTAATTTTAAAAACTTTTTTAAAGATCGTGAAGTTGAAATTGGATTTAAAAAAGCTTTTAAAGGTAATTGGGGTTCAGAAGCACATACAAAAAGATTAGGAGCTGTTCAAGATTTAAATCGTTTAAGTTATTACACATTTATTTCACATTTAAGAAAAATTAATTTGCCTTTGGATTCTAGTGCTAAAGTTATTGGTCCTCGTTTATTAAATAGTTCTCAATGGGGTTTTATAGATCCAATTGATACACCTGATGGTGGAAATATTGGCTTACATAAACATTTGGCTTTAAGCACAACAATTACTAGTGGAACATCTGGAATACCAATGATTAAATGGTTGAGAATAAATACACCTTTAAAAATTATTATGGAATGTAGTAAAGAATATCTTGCTGAAAGTTCAAAAGTTTTTGTAAATGGAAATTGGATTGGGGTTATTGATACACCTATTCAACTTATAGATATGTTAAAATTGTATAGAAGAAATGGAATAATACCTACATTTACAAGTTTTTCATTTGATTTTGAACACAATGAAATTCATATTTTTACTGATGGTGGCAGATTAACACGACCGATTTATTATATAGATCAAGGAAAAGTAAGTTTTAATAGAAAAGATATTATTGATTTATTAAAAACTCAAACAATCACTTGGGAACAAATCGTTTCAGGATTAAAAGAAAAAACAGATGACAAATTTTCATATAAATTAAATAAAATTTATCAAGTAAATGAACTTTACCCTAGTATTACTCAAAATATTGATAAAATTGAAGAAGAATTACAAAAAAATAAATCTGTTATAGATTATATTGATACTGCAGAAGAAGAATCTGCTTTAATTGCTAATGATGAAGATGAAATGAAAAAAAGTAAATATTATACACATATAGAAATTCATCCATCTTTAATTTTAGGTGTTATGGGAAATCTTATTATTTATCCTGAAAATAATCCTGTTACTAGAAATTCATTTTCTTGTGGACAAAGTAAACAAGCTGTTTCTGTTTATAATACAAATTATACTTTGAGAATTGATAAGATGGGTGTTGTTTTAAATTATGGTCAAACACCATTAATAAAATCACGATATTTGGAGTACATTAATAATGAAGAAAATCCGTATGGTGTTAATGCTATTGTTGCGATTATGGCTTATACTGGTTATAATGTAGAAGACGCAATTTTAATAAATGAAGGTTCAGTAAATAGAGGAATTTTTAGAACAACTTATTATTCTATGTACGAATCAAGAGAAGAAACTTCAAAAGTTTCGGGATTAACTAATTCACGATTTGCTAATATTGAAAAAAATAATGTATCAAAAATTAAACCTGATTATGATTATAGTTTGCTTGATGAACACGGAATGATAAAAGAAAATACTCCTTTAAATGATAAAACTGTTTTAATTGGAAAAATTACTTCAGACCCTGAAAATAAAGATAGGTTTATTGATGACTCAGTAAAACCTAAAAAAGGACAACTTGGTTTTGTTGATAAATCTTTTATTACACAAGGTGAAGAAGGTTTTAATATAGCAAAAGTAAGAATAAGGGAAGAAAGAATACCTGCTATTGGAGATAAAATGGCTTCACGGGCAGGTCAAAAAGGCACTCTTGGTCTTATTATTCCTGAAGAAAATATGCCTTTTACTTCTGATGGTATTCGTCCTGATTTAATTATTAATCCACACGCTATTCCTTCTCGTATGACTATTGGACAAATTATAGAATCATTGTTTGGTAAATTATGTGTTAGTTATGGAATATTTGGAGATTGTACAGCATTTCAGGTAAAAGGACCTAATTATTCAACTTATGCTCCTCTATTGGTAAAAGAAGGATTTAATTCAACAGGAAATCAAATACTTTATAATGGTATGAATGGCGAACAAATTGAAGCGGATATTTATATAGGTCCTACATATTATATGCGTTTAAAACACATGGTAAAAGACAAAATTAATTACAGAGCTACTGGACCTAGAACAAATCTTACACGACAAACAGTACAAGGAAGAGCGAATGATGGTGGTTTAAGAATTGGTGAAATGGAACGAGACGGAGTGTTAGCTCACGGTATGTCTTATTTCTTAAACGAATCATTTTTAGTAAGAGGAGATGAATATTATATGGCAGTTTGTAATAAAACTGGTGCAATAGCTATTTATAATGAATCACGTAATTTATTTTTGAGTACTTTTGCGGATGGACCTATTCATTTTCATACAAATCCTAATGGAAATATGAATATACAAAATATATCAAAATTTGGTAGATCATTTAGTATTTTAAAAATACCTTATTCTTTTAAATTATTGATTCAAGAATTACAAACAATGAATATTCAAATGAGAATAATTACAGAGGATAATGTTGATAATTTATTGAGTCTATCTTACTCTAATAATATTAATACATTATTACACCTTGATAAAACAAATGATTTAAAGATGGATATTACTAATGTTCAACAAGAAATTAAAAAAATAATTTCAAATTCTAAATTTATATCAAAACTTTCCAATGAATCACCCGAATTACCTAATATTCAAGGTTTAAAAACAAACGAATTACCGCAATCATATATTTCAAATTTATCTCCTGATTTTTCTCCAGCTTCTCCACCAGCTTCTCCACCAGCTTCTCCACCAGCTTCTCCACCAGCTTCTCCACCAGCTTCTCCTGCTTATGCGACAGCTTCTCCAGTTTCTCCAGTTTCTCCAGCTTATGCTCCATATTCTCCAGCTTATGCTCCAGCTTCTCCTACTTATGCACCACAAACACCTAGCCAATCAATATCAAATGAAACAACTAATAAAGAATCAATTTTAGAAATTGAAAAACCAAAAGAAGAAGAAAAAACCGAAGAAATACAACAATCTGACAAAATACAAAATGATACGGAAACTAGAGAGAAAAAAGTAATTATAAAAGAAATTACACAAAATAATTCAGAACCCAATTCAACTTCTTCACAAGAAAGCAAAAAAATAACTTTATAAAAAAAATGAATTAAATATAAATGAATATCATAATATATAATATAGAATAATATGACTAGTCAAAATTCAAGTAGTTTAATTTCGTCAATTTATAATTCAAGAAAAAATATTCTTGAATTAGTAGAACGACAAGGTTATAATATTTCTGATTACTCAAATTTTAGTGTAAATGAAGTAAATTCTATGAAACAAAATAATCAACTAGACATGCTTCTAGAAATGAAAGAAGAAAATCCTACTACAAAAATAAAAAATAAAATTTATATCAAATATTATTTAACAAAAATGATTAGACCAGCAAATATTCAAGAAATAATTGATGATTTGTTTAATTTAGAAGAAATACTTACAAAAAATGATACTCTTTACATTATTATAAAAGATGAAATAAATGAGACTATTATGTCAGAATTAAAACAAATTTGGGAAACAGATGGCATATTTATTGTAATTGAAAATATTAAACGATTACAATTTAATATACTTAAACATAGTTTTGTACCAGACCATCAAATTATTAATGATAATGAAGTCAAAGAAATTATGATTAAGTACAATATTACAGACAAAATACAATTGCCTGATATATCAAGATTTGACCCTGTTTCTCGTGCTATATGTTTACGACCTGGAATGATATGTAAAATAATACGACCTAGTAAAACAGCAATACAAACAAATTATTATCGCATTTGTATATAAAAAACAATAAGTAATAAAAATATATTAGAGTAAAAATAATCTAATATATTATGGAGATTACGATTCCACAAAAAGAAGGATTTACAGTTTATACAAAAAAAGATTGTTCATTTTGTGAAAAAATTAAGGTTTTATTAACAACAAAAAATGAAAATTTTTTTTTAGTTGATTGTGATAACTATTTAAAAGAGAATAAAAATAATTTTTTGTCTTTTATTTATTGTATAGCAAATAAAGAATGTAAAACTTTTCCTATAGTATTTAATAATGAAAAATTTATTGGAGGTTATACTGATACAAAACTATATTTTGAAAATATAGAAAAAACAAAATTAGATTTTGATAATGAATGTTTTTAATTTTACTTATATATATTAATGAACTTACAAAATATTCCACAAATAAATTTAGAACAAGGTTTAAAAAATGAAGAAGAATACAAAAATAAACTTAATGAGCTTCAGGAAAAATTACCTAGTATATTAGAAGATTTTAAAAAATACTATATTTTTTACAATAAAAATCCTAGTTATAATGAATATCAAAGTATTTTTGAAGGAATCAAAGGAAATTTGACAAACATTATGTCACAACTTTTTATTATATCAAATAATGTTCAAGTAGATACTGATAAAATAAATAAATACTTACATAAATTACATATTGCTATTGAAGAAGAAAAAATTAAAAATCGTAAATTAAAAAAACAAGCGGGAGGATTAAAAGAAAAATATAATAGCTCTGATATATTAATAAATGAATACAAAGATATTTACAATATGTATTATTTAAGAAACTTTACTATATTTTTGGGAATAATATTAATAACTTTTTTAGTAACTAAAATTTTCAAAAAAAAATAAATTTAAAATAAAAAAAATTTATATTTTAAATTCTATATTTATGTTTTCATATATTTTTAAAAAACCTACTATAATTACAAACAAATTAACTAATTATCTTAAACAACAAAATGATAAGTTATCATACAATATACACAAAAAAAACTTGATTAAACCTTTAATTATGACAACATTACCTTTAATTATGACAAAATTACCAATAATTAAAATGAATAATGATAATAATGATAATAATGATAATAATGATAATAATGATAATAATGATAATAATGATAATAATGATAATAATGATAATATTTTCCCTTGTGTATTTTATTTATTAAGCATATTTTCTCTTGGTTTCTATTCAATTAAACTTTACCTTACAAATAAATAAATTTGTTTTCTATTTATACATATATTACAAATGTCAGAAAATATAATGGACCATTGTCAAACAGCTAAAGAAAAACCTTCTTTAAGAGAAGCACAAGGTTACTCTGGAATAACGAAAGAGAAATGTATAAAAATGGGTTTTTGTTTTGACGATTCAATACCAAATGTTCCTCATTGTTTTAGTGGAACAAACCCAACAAAATCAGTTGTATTAGATTTAGAAAGTTTAAGTAAAAAATATGATACATTATTGAATGAATATAATCAAGTACAAGTTGATTATGTAAATTATTTATCTATATTACCTAAAAATCTTTCTCAAAATAATCAACAATTTGCTACTATAAAAGGTTCTACATTTTGGGGAACAAAAGATTTACAAACAACTAATACAACTACATTAGAAGAATGTAGTGCTCTTTGTTCATCTACAAGTAGTTGTAGTGGTGCAACATTTAACGCAACGGCATATGGTCAACCATTTTGCTGGTTAAGAACTGGTGATGGTACTATTTCTACTGGTCTTGGAGGAAGTGATGAGTATGCTGATTATGCTATTGTTTCAAAAGGAAAACAATACTTACAAAATTTACAAATATTAAATATTCAATTAACTGACATAAATAATAAAATTTTAAGTATAATAAATCAAGCTGAGCCACTTTATAATGAACAAGATAATCAAAGAACAACAAAAGGAGAATTATTAAAAAAAAATTATTACAAATTAGATGGTGAAAGAAAAAAAATTAATGAAATTATACACGAATATGAAAGTTTAGATGAAGGACAAATTAATGGTAATTTAAAAATATATAGTTATTATTATTATTATATTTTATTGTTAATTTTAGTTGTAATACTTTTATTTGTGTTAGGAGGCTTTTATTTTGGAAATAAATCTAATGAAAATATTATTGCGAGTGGTGGTGGTATTTTGAATAATAATACTTATATTTTTATATTTTTATTAATATTAATAAGTTTAGTAGTTTTTTTTTTAAAAAAATAGCTTTTGTTTTCTTGTAAATATATATAATGACTACATCTACAAATCAATTAACTAGATTAACAAATCAATATAATAATTTATTATCTAAATATCAGTCTGTTTATCAAGAATATATTGACTCTTTAAATAATAATACTGGTAATTCTTTAACAACAATACCTAGTTCAGCGTTTTGGGGAACTTCATCATTGTCTGAATCTCAAACCTCTACAGCAAACGATTGTTTAAATAATTGTTCCGCAAATACATCTTGTTCTGGAGCAACATTTGATTCAACAGGTTCTAATTGTTTTATACGTTCTGGAAGAGGAGACGTAACAAAGTCATCAAGTAATCAAACAGCTATAGTACCAAATTCTTTAAATTATAGTTATCAATTACAAATGTTAAATACTCAATTATTACAAGTAAATCAATTAATAACAGATACAATAAATCAATCTTATACAAAATATCAACAAACACAAAATCAAAATAATGATGAATCTCAAACCCTTCAACAGAATTATGTTGTTTTATTAAATGAAAAAGCTCAAATTAATAGAATGATTAATGAATATGAGATACTCAATGAAGCTCAAAATGTATCTAATTCTAATGTTACACAATATTATTATCGTTATATAATGTTACTTATAATAACATCTATTTTAATTTATGTATTATTCAAGTCTTATACAGGTGATTCAGACATCAAGGGAATGATTTTAGTTATATCTATTTTATTATTCATTTTAACATTTATCCTACATTACATAAATATTTATGTCTTTTTTTTCTTGCTAATTGCGAGTTATTTAATTTTCCGTTAATAAAAACAAATAAACAAATAAACAAATAAACAAATAAATAATTTTATTTGTTTATATTAATGACTACTATAGCAAATTTATTTTCAAATTTTGATGATTTAATAAAACCAAAATCTGTAGCTGATAGTGCTACTGCTTATACTAAACACAAATATAGTATGGTTAATCCAACACCATCATTAAGTCAAGGAGATAAATTTAAAAAATTTCAAAAAAAAATTAAACGAAGTTTAGAGACTAATACTTTAATTGAAGGTTTTGAAAGCAATAATCACACAACAAATCCTTTTTCTCAAAAGGTAAATAGAAATGATTTATCTCATACAACTTTATTAGATCAAACTAAAAATGTTTTAAATCAAACTCATATTACAACAACTCAACAATCAAACTTGAATAATTTAAAACAACAATATGATAATATTTTAAACCAATATAATACACTTATTGCTGAGATTAGTGGAGAAAGCACTGATTATATTAATCGTGTAAGTAATAATAATCCTTATTTGAATAAAAATATACTTTTTACAACTGGACACGTTTGTTATGTAACAAATCAAGGTATTGTTAAATATATTCCTAATATGGATATTTGGAATAGTATAGCTGGAATAAATGGTTGTCCATCAACATCTATTTTAATTCAAGTAAATTTGCCTTGGTTACCTGAATATAATAGTCCTGGTGTAATTATACCAACAAATCCTCATTTGATAACAGGAACGTTTATGGAAACAAATCAAAGTTGTGGTTATGAAGGTCAAAATGTATTTGTAAATACTTTAGTAGAAAATCCGACATCTAGTTATATAGGTTGTTATAATAATAAACCTCCTGTTACAACTATTAAGTTTAATCCTATAATGAATTCTAGTAATTCATCTAACGGCTATTATGCTTATGCGTCAAGCGTGTATCAAAATAATAATGATTTTACAGGTCCATGGCATGCTTTTGATAATGACATAAACACTTTCTGGCATTCTGCGGCTGATAGTGATGATGCGATTAATCATTTATATGATATAAATACAGGTGTTTATGAAGGAATTTCTGGTGTGACTTTTATAAATTCAAGTGGACAACAAGTAACTATGATGGGAGAATATTTACAATTAAACCTACCTAATTTAATCCCTTTAACAAGATATGATATTCAAGGAAGACAAGATTGTTGTGGTGACCCTAATGGTAGAGACCCTAATACATGGTATATTTTAGGAAGAAAAAATAATGATTGGTATGAGGTTGATTATCAATCAAATATATCATTCAACATGAAGATGAAATCATTTAATGTTTTAAATCCTCAAAGTTATGAGGATTATATAATTTTAATTACACTTGTTGGTGGTGAAAATTCATACTATAGAAGTTGTGTTCAAATTAGTATTTGGGATTTATATACTAGTTCTGAAGTTGATTTTGATGACTCAAATAGTGGTATGATATTTAATTCAGAATCTGTAGGTTATGTTACTAATGAACAATGCCAACAATATGCTGTTAATCACGGTTTTAAATATTTTGGTCAACAAGATGCTCAAACAGATGGAACATCTGCGTGTTTAGTTAGTAATGATATGGCTCACATAAAAATGTATGGCGAAGCTTTTAACTATACAAGAATACCTTTGTGGGCATCATATACCAATAATTCTGGTATTACAGCATTATTAAGTAATTTTGGTTCTATTTTAGTGAATAATAGTTCAAATACGTCTGTTTATTCTTCCCCATCAGATTCTGCGAATCCTGGTAATTATTTAGGTTGTTATAATGATTGCTCTCAAGGAAGAGGATTACCCACTAAAATTGATAGTGGAATGAATTATGATTCTTGTAGCATAGCTGCTAAAAATGGAAATTGGAAATATTTTGGTATACAATTCACACAACCTAATCAAACTAGTGAATGTTGGGTAGGAAATGATATTAATTTGGGTAGAACTATGGGAAAAGCAAGTAATTGTACAACAAATGATAATGGTATACAAGTTGGAGGTTCTTGTTCTAATGCTATTTATTCAACAGATTCAATTACAGGAAGTTTTTATTTTTTAATTCTTCAAGATGATGGTAATATGTGTATTTATAGAGGTTCTAACCCTAATGATAATCAAGGTGGAATATGGTGTACTATGACAAATGGACAACAACAAAGTCCCGATCCTGAATTTTCGGCAGCAAAATGTAAATTTGGAAGAAATTATATGATGTCAGGTGAAACATTAGCACCTAATGAATTTTTAGGCTCTACTGATGGAAGTATTTATTTAACTATGCAAACTGATGGAAATTTAGTATTATATACTTCTAGTAAAGTAACTGCTTGTTCTAAAAATTCAAATAACAATATGATTGGAAATAGTTCTGTTAATGCTGTTTATCAATTAAATCAACAAGGTTATTTAGATAATATGGGTAAACTCGGTTTTATTGATAATGAATCTGTTTTACATACTTATCCAACATCTAATACAAAATATACTAATAATTATACTCAATTTACTGGACTTGATACAGGAGGTAATGATATACCTGGTTCTGCGTTTAGTAATTCTACATATGAACAATGTAAAAGTGCTTGTGATAATAATGAAAATTGTGCTGGTTTTGTAACAAACGCTAATGCGACAGTTTGTTGGCCAAAAACTAATGGAATGTATCCATCAGGAACAACACAAGTAAATAATGATCGTAATATTTATGTAAGACAAAAAACTATGATAAATCAACCAATTGGTGCTTCTAATAAAATAAATAATATAGATTCATTAAGATTTCAAAGTTATTTAAAAGATGGCGATATACCAAATACATTTGGTTTAGTAAATGCTACTACAGTTCAAAAACAACAATTATCTCAATTACAAGATCAATTGAATTTATTATCATCTCAAATTGTAGAATCAACTAATAAATTAAATACTGGTAATAATTTGATAAATACACAATCGCAAAAAAATGTATCAGGATTACAAGATTATTTAAAACAAATGACAACTACTAAAACAAAAATAAATAATTTTAATACAAATATTGATAATATTGTTAATCAAAATGATATTAAAACATTACAACAAAATTATAATTATATGTTTTGGACTATTTTAGCAGCAGGAACAGTTTTAATTACAATGAATATTAAAAAGTAAAAATAAAATAAAGTTTTTATTATATAATTATCTTGTTATAATTTATAAAATGTCTTTACCAAATATTCAAGATAATAATCAACAAATATTGAATGATATTCAATCACTTCAAAATATTGAACAAGATTTATTTAATAATTTAGAAACAAATACTAATTTAACATCAACACAACAAGAAGAAATTATTGATAAAATTAATCAAATTTCTAAAATGCGTATTAATTTATATCAAACTTTAAGTGGTGTAAATAATTATTTTCAAAATGCTTTAACTAATTCACAAGGAACATTACAAGAACAATCTTCTGCGATTGATATTGTAGAAAATGAACTTAATCAAGCCAAAAAGAAATTAGCTATTTTAGAAGAACAAAAAAATAATAAAATACGACTTGTTGAAATTAATAACTATTATGGAGATAAATATGCTGAACATACAACTCTTATGAAATATATTATTTTTATGCTTGTACCCATTATTATAATTTCTATTTTATTTAATAAAAATTTAATACCTAAACCTTTATATTATATATTATTGTTTATTATTTCTATTATTGGTGTTTATTTTATTGTACTTCGTATACTATCTATATGGAGTCGTGATAACATGAATTACCAAGAATACGCATGGGGTTTTGATATTAAAAGTGCTCCTACAGGTTCTCCATCAACTACTGATCCTTGGTTGAAAACAACATCAATGGATAATTGTGTAACTCAAGCTATTAATTCAGCACAAAGTTCTATAAATGAACAAGCTAACCAAACAGCTAGTGTAGCTCTTGAAACTTTTGTAAATAATGTCTTTACTAAACAATCACAAGTTACAAAAAAACCTGATGTTATTTTAAATAGTATAGTTAATGCTAGTAATTCTTCAAGTTATGGAAATTATGAACATTATTAAAATCTAAAGTAATTATAATATAATTATTATGGCAAATATTTTTGATATAAATAAGTTTAATGATTTTATAAATAGTGCGAATCAGGCACTAAGTTGTGGTCCTGATTGTCAAAAACAAAAACTTGATAGTTCTTTAAAACAAAAATATTTAGAAGCACAAAGTAATGTAATTACAGCTCCAAATCAATTAGAAAAAGCTACTCAAAATTATATTACTTTTACACAAGGAGAATCTGGTTATAATGAATATATTGAACAAAAATTGGAAGAAAAAGCACAAATTATTAGTGATACTTATTCAGAAAAATTTAATCAAGATGTAAAAAAAATTAATAGTGAGATTTCTACATACAAAGGATTATTAATTAACTTTTATAATGTAGTTGAATTATTCAAAAAATATAAAATTGAAAATACTGTTCTTGAAAATAAATTAAAAATTAAAACATCTGATATTCTTACTAATGATCGTAAAACTTATTATGAGGATCAAGGTAATGATAATTTGCGTTTTTATTTTATAATTTTTCTTATAATTTATTACATTATATTTTTAATATACATATTTTTTATTTTTATATATAGTTCAACATTAAGTTGGAAATCACATCTTGCTATTATAGTTTTTTTAAGTTTGTATCCTTTTATTGGTACTTATTTAATAGAATATTTGATATATTTTTATAATATAATTATTGATTTATTACCAAAAAATGTGTATAAAAATTTGTAAAAAATATATGTTTTTCATATTATATATTTTTTATTCTTTTACACAGATAACTTTGCTGAAATCCATTAGCATAAATACCATAATTCATATAATAGTTGCTTTTTACAATAACTCATTAATTTCATCTTCATTTTCAGGATACACAATTTTAACACCATGCCAACCAGTTGTTTTATGAAATCCAAATTTTTTATCCATAAACATATAAAGTTCTTCACCTTTTGGTAATTTTTTATTACCTTGTTCTTGAGTAAACCATAATTTGAAATGATTTGCTAACTCATGTTTTTTAATGCGGTCTTTATTATTATCTGTTTTAATAATATTTTCTTTAATAAATGCCGCAATATGATCTTGACCAATTCTATATTTATTAGATGCGTTCAATACATATTCGCAATCAGGAACATCGCCATCAGTTTCAAAAACAATTTTTACTAACATACTTGCAAATATTGGTGCAAAAATGGGTAATTTTTCTTTAAGAGTTTTATCTTTTGGAAATACAAACTCTGTTTCTTCATTATATTTTTCATCATCATCAATAAATTTAGAAACAAAATCTACTTTTCTAATTCTTCTCCAAGTACCATCATCATTACTTTCAATATCAAATAAATTATTGGTACAAACAACCAGTTTGAATTGTGGTTCAAATGTTTCACTTTCACAATAAAGTGCTCTACCTTGTATTGGGTCGCCACCAGTTAATTCTTTCATAATACCTTCATTTAATTTTACACCTTTTGTTGGTTCTTGCATGACTGCGTATCTTATACCTTTTAATTGAATAATTTCAGAAGAAGTTCCACCAATAGCATTTCTTTTTTCTGTAACTAAAGTGATAGGAACTGTTCCTTTATAATCACCTAAAACGAAAGACATTAAATCAGCAAGAATTGATTTACCATTACTACCACTTCCATGATAAACGTTAAATGTTTGATTTTTATTTGTACCAATAAGACAAGACGCAAGGTGATTATACATATACTTATTTAAATTAGGAATTGGAAATAATTTATTCATAAATTCAGTTATCTCATTAATTACAGTTGTGTTAGTATTTTCATCATATGGTTGATAATCAATTCGTGTAGATTTTGTAATATAATCTTGAGGATAACCATCACGAAACTCTTTTGTTCTAAAATCAACAACACCATTATTAAAACATAAAAGAAACTTATTAGTATCCATATTTTTAACAAATTCCTGATCATAAAACAACTCGGCAGCTTCACGCATAATATTATTCTTATCATTTGTTCTTTTTAACTTCAGCATAACATCTGATAAAGCTTTCATTCTTTTTTTTAAAAATTCAGCTCTATCATCTGTTTTGTCAAAATGATGATATTCATTTTGTACATTTTCTCTCACTTTTGAATATAATATATGAATATCCTTAGAAATTTTTAATCTTAAAGATAAACCTTTATCTAATTCCCATCTATGATTTTTAAAAACATACCAAATTCCTTTTTTATCATAACTAACACATACATATGTATCTTTATATTTATGTTGAATAACAGAAGCTATATCATGTTCTGTCAAAGATTCAAGTGATTCTTCAATATAGTGTTCTAGTGTTGTAGCTTTTATTTTTTCATATTCATCAAAATTATCTTGCTTACACCAATACATAATTGACCTGCGTGTTACTCCTGATTTTGTTGTATTAAAATATTTTTTCCAATCATTATATAACGATGGAATGGTGCTATAATCAAAATCATGTGCCTTACTTCTAAGCATTATCCAAGATAAGAACAACCTTTCATCTGTATGCTTTAATGCAAAAGCAACTTGTCTATTTAATAAATGACTTCCTGGTTTAAAATATTTTTCTGGAAGAGCTTGTGTATATAAATGTATTTCATATAATTCACGTTCATTCGTTTTCAAATTTTTAAAGATATTATCTACTGCTTTTTGTAATTGTTCACTATTAGTTATTTCATTTAAAGGAATATACTGTTGTTCATTATTTTCTTCATCATCATCAATAATTAAATTTACCTTTGTTTTACTATTTGGTTTTTTTATTTTATTAGTTTTTTTATCCAAAAACTTATTATACTTATCAATAATTTTTGGATTAATTTCAAACTTAGGTATTTTATTATTTTGAACAGATAATTTGTAAAAGTTATTTTTTAAATCAAAATCTTCTACTTTTAACTCATTCATCATAAATTCTCCATCATTTTTATCATATGAAACCAAAAATTGATAACTTAGTTCATAAGCTTCATTATCTGGTTTTCTAGAACCAAATAACTGCCAATTTGTAGAACCTTTGCTTATCCCTTCATCTAATACAGAATCATAATTATTTATTAAAGGTAAATCCCAAATTTCTTCCAATTTATTTATCATTTTCTCACGAATCATCATTTGCATAGTATGATCAACTTGAAGACATATCATCATGTGTATTCCATCTTTTGTAACAGATTTATCTGCTAACCTATTTACATTTTGTTTTTCAAAAATAAAAATATCAAAATAGTTTTCTTCTTGAAATATAAAGAATTCCTTAAGTTCTTCCAAATATAGAACAATCATATCACACACGTGTTCTTTTGTATGCTTTCTCTCTTCTACATCATAATTGTATCTAAAATCAAAATCTACCAAAAGAGGACATTCCTTTTCTAATTGTTTTTCTGTCAAATATTCTTTTTCTTTTTTAACAAAAACATGTTCAAAATATAATGAATAAAAATCTTTTAATGATTCTTTTGGAATAATATATGAACCACCATAAATATTTAAGTCTTTATTTCCTATTCTTGTGTGTGTTATTATTTGATTTCCTATTTTTTCGTTATTTTTGCTACTATGCTTTGCCAAAAATTCATTCAAATATTTAAATTGTGACGAATTCATTGTAGTATTATTCATTTAATATATTATACTAATATATTTCTATTTCATTTTTTTATTAATGAAAAAATGATTTATTGTTTTGTAAAAAATCACTTAAAAATTACTCATATATTAAATATTCAAAAATACATAAATAGATTATTCCATATTATAGTAAGAATGACAATGGTTTTACAAAAAGAAACAGTTAATCGGTTAATGAGAGATATTAAACAAATTATTAAAAATCCATTAATTGATAATGGTATTTATTATATTCATGATGAAATTGATATTTTAAAAGGTTATGCTTTGATAATTGGACCATCTGATACTCCTTATTTTTCTGGTTATTATTTTTTTACATTTACTTATCCTGTGGATTATCCACATAGTCCACCAAAAGTTACTTATTACACTAATGGAAATAATATTCGTTTTAATCCAAATTTATACAAGTGTGGCAAAGTGTGTATTTCTTTATTAAATACTTGGTCAGGTGATCAATGGACTTCGTGTCAAACTATATCTACAGTTTTATTAACTTTGTGTTCTTTGTTATGTAAAGACCCTTTATTGAATGAACCTGGCGTATCAAAAACACATAAAGAATTACATAAATATACACAAGTTATTGAATATTCTAATATTGATTTGGCAATATGTGATATATTAAATAAAAAACATGATGTTTATATTAATTTTTTTGATAATTTTTATTTTATTATGAAAGATATTTTTAACAAAAATTATAATAAACTAATTGATTTTATAGATAACAAAATTATTGAAACTGAAGGAAAACCTGAAACTATTGATACTGTATTTTACTCTATGAAATTAATAATTGATTATCAAAAATTAAAGCAAAAGCTTATTGAAACAAATAAAACAATTACTATTTAATTTAATATATTTCAAATAAAATTGAGATAAATAAATAAAAACTATATAATTATATATATATTAAAGATGTACTTCTGTTCTAACTGTCAAAATATGTATTATATTCGTATTAATAGTGATGATCCTAATAAATTAGTCTATTATTGTCGTCATTGTGGTAATGAAGATAACTTATTATCTGTTGAAAATGTTTGTGTATCAAAATTACAGATAAAAAAAAGCGAACAATCTTTTAATCATATTATAAATAAGTATACAAAATTGGACCCAACATTGCCAAGAATAAATACTATTTTATGTCCTAATCCCGACTGTGAAACAAATACTAACAAAGCTTCTGATCGTGAAATTATTTATATTCGTTATGATGATACCAATATGAAATATGTATACTTGTGTTCTACGTGTGATACTGTTTGGAAAACAAATGATGACGCATAAAATAATCTAACAACTAATGTAACAACTAATAATAATACTGTTTATTTTTTACACCTTTTCTCATTTAAAATGCCTATTATTAATCTAATTTTTTTATCTAGTAGATTGTTTTGTTATAGTTTTACACCTTTTCTCATTTAAAACGCCCATTTTATTAGGCAAAAAAATAAGAAAAAATGTAAAATCAATAGTAGGAATTTCACCTACGATGGTCTTACTTTTTCATCTTCCTTGTTTTTACT
>Ga0114962_10001096_pt1 | contig 23555 bp, 22 predicted proteins | sample C_130820_MF_Meta_FD_87017 | JGI IMG/M metagenome (GOLD analysis project Ga0114962, IMG submission 87017) | Freshwater microbial communities from Lake Croche, Canada to study carbon cycling - C_130820_MF_MetaG | ecosystem: Environmental > Aquatic > Freshwater > Lake | place: Lake Croche, Canada... | reverse complement strand
CTTTTTCTATTTTCTTTTTCTATTTTCTTTTTTCTATTTTGTTTACGTTTTTATTATTTCGTCTAAACTGCTTTTTATCTTATCCATCTCTTTCAAAATTCCACGTTGCTCGCTCCTAGTATTATGAATATCTTTTTCTGTTAATTTGCCGCTGACAACTATGTCTCCCAAATATTGATTCAATATATTCATGGCTCGCATTTGATCTTCATTTTGCTTTATAATATAATTGTGATATTTCTGATAGTCGTTTTTAACTCCTTCTAAAAACCGGTTTTCACCAATAGAGCCTTCTAAAGCTTTTCTTTTTTCAAGAAGCAAATTTCGTTTGGCTTGAATCTGATTCTCTATTTGCGTTAAATAATTGTCTCTATCAGCTAATGTAAATTCGTATACTTGCATACTTACACTATAAATGTATTTTATTTTATTTGTTTTTTTATTTTGTTTTTGTTTTGTTTTAAAAATACTTTAAAAAGAGAAAAGACTCTATGATTAAAATATAAAATCTTTGCTATATATTATTTAGGATGTCAAAGAATAATTTGGAGCCCTTGCTTGCACCAGACGATAACAGGTTTGTTATGTTTCCAATTCAAGACCAAGATATATGGAAAATGTATAAAAAACAAGTGGATTGTTTTTGGCGAGCCGAAGAAATTGATTTATCTAAGGACGGAGTTCACTGGGAGAGCTTAGAAACGGATGAAAGATATTTTATTTCCATGATTCTCGCGTTTTTTGCTGCGAGCGACGGAATTGTCTTGGAGAACTTGGCTGCACGATTTATGAGTGATGTTCAACTTTCTGAGGCAAGAGCGTTTTACGGCTTCCAAATTGCTATCGAAAATATACACAGCGAAACCTATTCTCTTCTCATTGAATCATATATTAAAAACTCCGAGGAAAAAAACAGACTTTTTCACGCAATAGAACATTTTCCTTGCATTAAAAAGAAGGCGGATTGGGCACAAAAATGGATGCATGACAATCGCAGTAGTTTTGCCACCAGATTGGTAGCGTTTGCTTGCGTGGAAGGAATCTTTTTTTCAGGCGCATTTTGCAGCATTTACTGGTTGAAAAAGCGCGGTTTAATGCCAGGGCTAACGTTTTCCAATGAGCTAATTTCTCGCGACGAGGCTCTTCACACCGAGTTTGCCGTTTTGTTGTACAATAAACTTCAAAAGAAGATGACAAAAGCAAGAATTCACGAAATAATCAAAGAAGCAGTTGAGATTGAAACGGAATTCATATGCGAGGCTCTTCCATGCAGACTGATCGGCATGAACTCTCAATTGATGACTCAATACATTCAGTTTGTTGCTGATAGGCTGTGTCTTCAATTGGGGTATGATAAAATCTACAATGTAGCGAATCCATTTGATTTCATGGAGCTTATTTCATTAGAATCCAAGACGAACTACTTTGAAAAGCGTGTGGATAGTTATGCATTGGCAGAAAAGACAAAGGCCGATGATGTCTTTGATTTTAATGCCGATTTTTAAACCTTCAATGGTGTGAAAAACGATGACGTCAGAAAAAAAACATTATAAAAAACGCTTAAAACAACATTATAATAAAGTAGTATAATGTTGTCTAGAACAATCGCGCGCAAGATGTCTTCAATTGTAACTCCAGTTTCCGCAATGGATGTTTTTCAGAAGAGTTGTTATCACAAGATTGATTTCAAAATCAACGAGGAGAGTTCCGTCCAACAGGCAGTAAACCGTTTCACCGCTTTTAACATTGGCTGTCTAGCTGTTACAGATAGTAATAATAAGGTTGTCGGCGTTTGCTCCGAGCGCGACTTTATCACAAAGGTAGCCTCTTTAAGAAAGAATAGCGAAACTGTAAAGGTGAAAGAAATTTGCACGTATGGACCAAACACAATTATTGCTAAGAAAAGCGACAGTCTAAATACGTGCATGAATAAGATGATGTTCAAGGATATTCGTCATCTTTTGGTTATTGATGACAAGAATGACGAATTTATTGGGATGATTTCCATTAAAGACTTGATCAAGGAAATGAATCAAAAGAACAATGAGATTATTACTCGTTTAACTGACTTTGGCATGGGAAAGGGTGCCTACTTTAGTAGTGAATAGACTTGGCCAAACAAAATCCGTCTTTTTTGATGTTGGTATTTTCAAAAAATATAAGCCAACTGCGATTAAAATCAAACCTAAATATTGAAGAGGATCGTGAAATCTCTCGCCTAAAAATATATATGCTGCAGCGCTCTCAAGCAATCCACTTATTCCATCCCACGCACCGTTTACCATCATAACAGTAGAATGTTGAAGCGCCACTATTAACATACCAACCACGCCGATGTATCCAATAGTTCCTATTAAAAATGGTGCAATTCCACCATTATTGGCAAATTGTTTGAAACCAAAATCGCCGACAATCTCTACGCACGATAATGCTATAATTTGTGGAAGACTCATAAACTATACTATCTTATATAGTTATAATATATTATCTGTTTGTCATAAATTTATTTTCGGGTAAAAAAAGAATATAAAATAATAGTCTCCAGGAATATAATACAGAAAATGATTACGTGTAACTTAATGGGAGGATTGGGAAATCAGTTGTTTCAAATTTTTACCACTATATCTTATGCAATAAAAAACGGAGATAGTTTTTGCTTTGCCTATTCGGATTTTTTAGGCAAAAGACCGACTTATTGGAATACTTTTTTGGCTTCTCTAAAAATTTTTACTGTGAGTTCATTGCCAGAAATGCACGTTATACAAGAAAACGGATTTCATTACACGGAATTACCAGCTCAGTTTGAGGGAGAAAATACAAAAATAGACGGATATTTTCAGAGCTACAAGTACTTTGATGCATATTGGGGCACATTATGCAGATTAATAAAATTAGAGGATCAGAAAAAATATATATCTCACAAATACAATCACAATTACGATAACCTAATAAGCATACACTTCCGTTTTGGAGACTACAAACATTTGCAACACTGTCATCCTCTTATGACGCACGAATATTATAGAAATAGTGTGCAACATATAATAAGCAAAACCGACAATGAAAAGTTAAAAATTTTATATTTTTGCGAAAAGGAAGACGACGACGCGGTTCAAATAATAGTGGATAAACTTCAGCAGAACTTTGCAGAATGCCGGTTTGTTAAGATTGACCACGGAATAAATGATTGGGAACAAGTCTTAATGATGAGTTTATGCCGTCATAATATTATAGCCAATAGCTCATTCAGTTGGTGGGGAGCTTACTTTAATTCTCATGAAGATAAAATAGTGTGCTATCCTGACATTTGGTTTGGCCCAGCATTGGCTTATCACAATCTGAAAGACATGCATCCCGTGGAATGGTCAAAAATAACGTCTGTATAAAAATAAAAAAATACAACAAAATCGGCATTTGAAGCGAAAAGGGTTTAAAACTAATTTATATTATGAATTACATAATATCAATGTTAGAAAAGGTTGAGCAAGAGTATATTTTGTTGATTATGAATTGTATGAGATATAGAGAGAAAGCAATTCAGCAAAAGACTGGATGGCTTCAAGGTTTACCAGAGAGTATTTATCACTATCACGTTATTGGAAACCCTGATATGTCTCTGCCTTACAACTTTGACAACGAAGAGAGAATTTTATGGGTGAAAACGGCAGACGATTACGTTTCTCTTCCTAAAAAAGTTATTGCGGCGTTGTCTGCGGTTCGCAACACATTCAAGTTCAAGTACGTCTTTAAAACCGACGATGACCAAATCTTGGAAGATGGAAAGTTTTTTGAAACGTTAATAGACAATCTTGTAAGAAAGTCCACTAAAATGAAGGCACATTATGGGGGGCAAGTTGTAGATGTGCAGATACCGTATTTATCTCAGTATTTCCAGATTCATCCAGAATTACCTCAGGATATGATTATTCAAAAAACCGAGTATTGCAGTGGCCGCTTCTACTTTCTCTCGCCTGAGGCCATTACTAATTTGGTTTCAAAGAGAGAAAATATTGAAAAGGAGTATTTGGAAGACTATGCAATCGGGTTGAATTTGAACCCCATTTTCAAAAAGGTAATGATCCCAATTCAAAGCGATAAGTATTTCATTGACTCGCACCTAAATAATGTTATTACATAAATAAAGTGGAACGCCGGTTAGTTATAGTAATTCTATTATCAGTTTTCTTTTTCTATAAAGTTATTTTTTAGAAAACGTCATTCCAGAATTTAGATAACGCACGCGCCTAAGGTAAATTTGGGAGTGATGGAATTATAGGTTCCATCTTTGGTGGGCCTCAGCCTCCTTTCATCTTTCTCATTTTGCGAGTTTTTCGCAAGTTCTTCCTAGCGTGGGATTTTTTGCGTGCTACAAGAGTCTTTCTAGGCGGCATTATATATTATGCAAAGATTTGATAATAATATATAATTATTTTTTGTTTCATTTTGTTACATTTAACCGGCATTACATTTAACCTGGATTAGATTCCACGAGGCGAATTCACCATTTTTTTCCAAGACGATATTCTATGTAAAGCGTGATTGTGTAGAATCGCAGATTCTTTTCTAGAATAATCAAACAAGAATAAACCGTCTTCATTGTGTCTGAAAACGCGATTATTAAACAGTTCCGTAGCATTTTCCCAGGCATTATTTAAATCTCCATTATTTTTGTTCATTTGATATATAATGCAGCGATCAAAATCATACGCGGTCAATAAATCAGCCTCTCTTACAATGTGATACGCTTTTTGATAACAACCCATGTCAGGAAACCCCGTTTTTTTAACCTTAGAATATGACATTGTTGACATTATCTGTTTTGACACATTTATCTCAACTGGAGTTAACAAGTTTTCACGCTGCAAAAATTTTTCTATTTCGTTTAATCCCTCTCGCTCGTCCATATATTTTCTATCGCACATGTCGTGAAGAACAGCCGAAACGTATATAAGGTTCTCCTGGTTTTTTAGAATCGGATAATTTTGAACTTCGCTTTCGTATATCTTTCTAGAATAATGTAAAACATTCAAGCTATGCGACAAACCATGCGACTCGTCTATTCCATATTTCTGTGTTGCAATCAGCACAAAATGCAAGAGCTTTGACATTAAACTTGTCTGCATTTTGCTATACGTGTATATATTTGTCCCGTTATTTTTAACCTCTTTTCTAAAGGTTATTCTTTATAAGAGGGTTTTCCGAGGGGGTATTTCTATTTTTATTATTATTATAAGATGTCAGTTTGTCTAATTGAAGCATGATTGATTTATAATTTGTGCGACGTTTTTCAATATCACTGTAATCATCTCTCTGAACAACCGTCGTCGGTGTAATTAAAAACCAATTGTCGGTGTACTGAAGCTTGGTCCAATATTGGTCAATGGCGTACAAATGATGATTATATGGTTCTTTAATTAATTTTTCTATGCTAGTTGTAAAATTCTCAATGAGTTTGTCATAATAATCGCGTTTAACTAGATAACCCGTCGTAGTCTGACACCAAGAAACTTTTACACTATAATCGTTTGTAACTGAATATTCTTTTATATTATTTCCTGCGATCAATGCAACATCCCAATCGTCAACATTTTCTAGAAATCCGTTTAGTTGTTTAACAAAAAGCGGTGGATCTAAAAACTGTATGTCGTCTTCGCATATTAAAACGTGCGACCAATTATTTTCTTTGGCCGTTTTCAAACATTTTAAATGACTTAAACTGCATCCTAATGCCCCAAATTTCATTTTAATAGCGTTAAACCTAGTGTGAGTAGTTATTCCTATTGAGTTTAACTGATTTTCAACGTGGTGTTTTCTATCCACGCGATGCTCTAAATTTATATAAAAGGCGTTTTTAATATCACTAAAACTTTTAAGCATGTTACTATACTTATAAGTGTATGTATAATAATCTTAAATAGAAACTGCATTTTATGTATTTTTTCCGGATTCACAATATAAAAACAAAAACTTATAAAGTATAATATAATAAACATGAAGATCGGAATTTTGATTCCTTGCACTTCAAGAGGCTATAATTGGTCCGATTATAAAGAAACATTTTTATATCATTGCACTTTTAAAACTTTTTTGCTAACTTACGACAAAGAACACGAATACACGTTTTACATTGGTATTGATAAAGGAGACCCGATATATGACAATGAAGATATTAAAAAGAAGTTTGCTCGTTTTCTCTCTGTAATGAAGAATGTTGATATGGAATTTATATACATGGATGGAATTCCGAAGGGGCATTTAACCATTATGTGGAATCGGTTATTTGAAAAATCTCACAAGGATGGCTGCGATTATTTTTTCCAATGCGGGGATGATATTGAATTTGTTACAAGTGGCTGGGTCAACGACTGTATTAATGCTCTTTTAAATACAAAAAATGTTGGATTAGCTGGACCAATCAATAACAACATTCGCATATTAACTCAATCTTTTGTTTCAAGAAAGCACATGGATTTATTCGGGTATTATTTCCCTCCAGAAATAATTAATTGGTGTTGTGACGATTGGATAAACGAAGTGTATAAAGGGTTAAAGTGTTATTACCCGCTGCAAAACCATTCGTGCATTAATGCTGGGGGGCCACCTAGATATATTATCAATAATGATGTTACTATAAACGAAGATAACTTAACAGAAAACACGAATAAAATGAGAGAAGGTTGCGCAGTTATTGTTGAAAGAGACTTGGGGAGAATAAAGGATAAATTATTGTTGGCTTTTCTAGAATAAAAGGGTTAAAGAAAATAATGCATTGTATATTAAGAATGATTTTAACAGAAGATAAAATCATTGATTGGGTTGAATCTCAAAGGGGCTTATTAATAACAAGGAGAACATTAAATTTCAACAACTTTGATTTTAATAATTGTGTTGACAATACTTACGTTTGCATAACGGGTTACAATCAAATCATTGGCGATTTTTTTACAAACATTATAAATAGATTTTCAAAGTGCGTTATTTTAATTATCATTGAGTCTGACGTAGTAGTTATCAAAGAAGAATGGTTAAATAATATGAAATTAAAACACTGTTTTACGTGGAATAAACCATTTCATCATCCGAAAATATCCTGTCTTCCAATTGGTTTGAATTACAACCGTCAGTTTAACGTGTTAAATGAATGGTTGAATAAAACGAATGCATATGCACAAGAGGAAAACAAAAACAAGAATAAGAAACTGCTATGTATGAATTATTCACCTCAGACAAACCCAGAGAGAGTAAAAATTATTGATCGGGCTAAGAATGAATGGAACGGTTTTTGCGACATATTAGAATTTATTCCACCATTAAGTTCAAATTATATTCCGTCTCACATTGAAGGCAAAATTCGGGTTGACGTTTCTAATCCAAAATGTTACGACGAATGGGTAAAATATAAATTTGTTCTCTCTCCACCTGGAGCTGGAATAGATTGTCATAGAACGTGGGAAGCCGTGAGTGTTGGTTGCATACCAATCGTATTGTCATCGGAGTTGAATGAATTGTACGAAGATCTACCAATATTAATAGTAGAAACCTGGGATCAAATTACAGAGGAATATTTGGAGAATCGGTTCAATGAAATAAATGAGAAAATACGCGCGGGGTTATATAATTATGAAAAGATAACGCATGAATATTGGGTTAATAAAATAAGCGATCTTCCAAGATACCCTCAAAAAATTCATTTTATGACTTACGGTAACGACAAGTTTGAAAAATCAAAAAGGCGCCTCTTGAAAGAGGCTTATGAATTTGGAGAATTCGCATCAATAAATGGTTATGGGCCAAGTGATTTGTCTGATAAATTCAGAGAAAAATATAAGGAAATTTTAAGTCAGTCACGAGGCGGAGGATATTGGATATGGCGCCCAGTTATTCTGCACGAAGCCTTGAAATTTATAAACGAAAACGATATCCTCGTTTATTTGGATGCAGGTTGCAAATTAAACAAAGAAGGCAAACCCAGGTTTCACGAATATATACGCTTGCTGAATGAGAACGAAAATAGATATGGTGTTATGTCATTTCAAATGTCTGGAAATACTGGACCAGGTGGTCTTGAAATAGAGAAAAAATGGACTATAAAAGAGATTTTTGATAATTTCAATGTAGACATTAACAGCGACATTGCAAATAGTGGGCAGTACCTTGGAGGAATTTTGGTTATGAAAAAGAATGAACATCTGAAGAAATATATGAACATGTATGTTTCAACCGTTTTAACCAAACCATTGCTTTGCACCGACGTTTATAATTCACAAAATCAAATAAGCGAATTCCGCGAAAATAGACACGAACAAAGCATAACTAGTGTTTTAAGAAAAATAATGGGGTCTGTCGTTATTGATGGAGACGAGTCATGGATGGTTCCATTTGGCGAAGGAGAATCGTTAAAATATCCATTTTGGGCGGCAAGAATACGTCAATAATATAATACTTTGAAAAATATAATATAAACGCGTTTGACAATTTATATTATATATTTATTTACAGATGGATACTCTAGACAAAGTCAGTGTTATAATCCCAACGTATAATAGATTTTCTTATTTATTAAGTGCTATTAATAGCATAAAAAACCAAACATATTCCAACATAGAGATAATAGTCGTAAACGATTGTTCCACTCAAAAAGAATATTATGAATATAATTGGAAAGACAATGACATATTAATAATACATTTGGAGAAAAATAGCAAAGATAAATTTGGATTTTCTTGCCCGGGGGGTTATCAAAGGAATTATGGAATTGAAATTTCAAATGGAAAATATATAGCATTTTGCGATGATGATGACATTTGGCTTCCCAAAAAAATAGAATTGCAACTTAACGCCATGAAAAAAACGGGGTGCAAAATGTCTTCAACGGATGGATTTGTTGGTAATGGTGTATACAATAACAATATTTCTTATAAAAAATATAACGCAGAAAACTGTTATAATACATTGCAAGATATTTATAGATCTAGAGGAAGCTCTTTGTTAGAAAATGGATTTCCTGAAATATGGACGCTTGAATTTTTACGACTGCATAATTGCATAATTGTATGATTTGTAGTTCTGTAATAATAGAAAAGAACATTGTAAACTTGGTTGGAAAATTTATAGTAGCGAAAAAATCAGAGGATTATGATTTTTGGTTGCGTGCATTGCAACACACGAATAGTGTTTACATTAAGGATGCTTGTTTTTATTACGATGATGGTCATGGTGATGGTCAAAATTATTGAACGTTTTAACGCGTTTTCCTGTCTACCTATAGCATTTGTTATAGTCTAACATATATTTTCTAAAATCAGTTTTTTTACCTTCAATGTCACTATAATCTTCCATTTGAACTACAGAGAGAGGGATAATTAAAAACCAATTATCTCTCTCTTGCAATTGAATCCAATATTTATCAATGGCGTACAACTTCTTGTTGTCTGGTTCTCTCATTAATTTCTGAATACCTTCTTTATAATTTTGAATCAATTCGTCATAGTAATGACTCTGAACAATATATCCAGTGGTTGTTAAACAATGATGAACCTTTATGCTATTCGCGCTATGTTTTTCATAAGGAAGCATATTATTTCCTGCGAGTAACAAAACATCCCAATCCTCGGTTTTATGAGAAGACAAAAATGCGTTTGTTTGATTTAAAAATAGACTAGGATTTAAAAACTGAATGTCGTCTTCGCATATTAAAATGCTGGGCCATGAGTTTTCTTTTGCCATTTGCAAACACTTTAAATGACTCATGCTACACCCGATTGCTCCGTTTTTCATTTTTATTGCGTTGAATCTCATTGGCTCAAGTATTCCAATTGTCGCGAGTTGATTTTCAACGTGTTCTTTTCTATCTGTGCGATGCTCTAAATTTATATAAACAACATTTTTAACATTTTCAATGTTAGTGATTCTATTTACCTCGTGTGAATTATTATTTTCCATTTGCAAATAATAATTATAATATTCAGTAATAGAAAGCATTTAATTCTCTTTTTTCCAAATATAAATATATTCTTTATAGTCATTCTTGCTTGATTTTTTCAATAAGATTTTTTCAATGGATTGCCCAAACATGGGTTCCAAAATTCGCGCGTATATATTTTCATTAATGTTTATAATATACGTTCCACCGGGCTGTAAGTTGTCCCACAACTTTTGAAATACTTCTTTATAAAACTTTGACCATTCCTCCGTCGTTTTTTTCTCCATATGTTTATAAATTTCTATATTTTCATAAGGTGGTGACGTAAAAACCATGTCATAATTGTGTTTATATTTGTTGAAGTCAACATTGTTTGAATCTTTGAACTCTAGTGTTATTTTTGATTGGGTTTTCTTTTCAAAATCATGAATCAACTCATTGTAACCAGGTTCCAAATCTTTATTCAAATCAATCCCAATATAATTAATATTCTTCATCATTGCTGCGACCAGACGACCACCAAATCCGCAAAATGGATCCATGACAGCGAGGGTAGGAGGATAACGGTTATATATTTGCAAGGCGTTTGTTATCTTAAACGCATTAATTCGTCCAAAACAAAGACCATAACAATAATAATATTTTTTAATAATGCTGTCTTTATATCGGTTGTTATTGTCACAATAGGTGAGCAATGTTTGGATGTATTTTTTCTTTTTATAATCCTCTATATTTTCAACGAACTGAAAAAAGTTTATTCCTTTGTTTCCAATCGTTTCTATGCGTTGTTCAAAAAAATAATAGTCAATTAGTTTGCAGCCTAAACGGCTTCTTCCATTTAAATTTTCAATTTCTTCTGAAGTTCTATTCACAATTTCAGACCAGTCCTTTTCGGCTTCTTGAATGGTTATATCCTTAAGCTCTGCAACAATTTCACTCTTGTTCATTAAGGTGAAGAGAGAAAAAGTTATTGAATTTTCACGTTAATTTGTTTTATTTTTGTTTCATTTAACGACGAAGACCACCCAAACCTATATTCGCGCTTATAGTTGCCCGTGGTTTTGCCCCAATCATTCGCGCGTATTGTGGAGAGAAAATGGTTGACGGAGATTGAGGAGGCTGATTTGATCTTTGAAACTGATTCTGACCCATTGCTCTCTGCTGTTGAATCATCATAACTCTCTCATCAGCTTCTGGATTGTGTGGTATATATTTCCATTCTTCTGGGGAAATGTGAGTTTTAAGAGTTGATTCTCTTTCAGGAAACACAACCTTGCTTGTAGGTTCTCTCAAATCGTACTCGTGGTATTGATCCGCTTCAAAGCGAACCATTGTCATAAAAGATGAAACATTAACCACAAATATTTTGTCGTTTTCAAGTACATATTTATTGTCAGCAGGATTTAATGATTCACTGTCCAAAGTAAAAAGCAATTTATGAATTGTTCTTAATCCATCTTGACCGTTGTCGGTTTTCATGCGCTGAGGATCTCTTCTGGAAACAAGACGCGACACACCGTCAAATAACTGAAGTATTTCAGGGCTGCCAATGGTGTAAAAATTGCTGCGATCAATTTTAAGCCCGTAAGCTAAACAACGTTTTTGTAAACATGCGTCTTCCATACCCCAACCCCAATAATTGGGATAACCATTCATGAGTTCAAAATCGGAGCCTTTCACGACAACAATTCCACCTAAAGCCGTTTCAAACCCATAATAATGTTTAACAACTCCTTCGGTAGTTTCGTAATCAAACAGTTTATGAAACGGTAAAGTGTCTACGTCATTGAATATAAAAGAAATATCTTTGTATGAATCCGGATATTTTTCTTTTATTGCTAAAAATCCGATATTCTTCATGGCACCTCGGTTAAAATTTCTTGCGTCGCATTGATGAACAAACAAAATTTCATAATCTGTTTGGCCTTCAAGAATGAAATCCATTTGCTTACAGAAGAAGAACTTTTGCTGAATGCGATCTCTGTAAGGAACTACAAATACACGTTTAGGATATAATTGAGCCATTTAATAATAACGTCATTTTATTTTTTATTATTAAATGCATTTAAATATTAAATAAATTCTATAAAATAATAATAAATGAGTTGCGTTTCAAATATTGAAGCTTGTCGCATATGCGGTTCGCACGACTTAAAAGGTGTTATATCTTTAGGAGAACAATATATAACATCTCGTTTTCCAGAATATGGAGATTTTACTACCCCCAAAACACCCATAGATTTATGTGTTTGCAAACAATGTAGATTATTACAGTTATTGCAAACTACATTCTCATCTGAATTATATGAGTATGAATATGGTTATCGTTCGGGAATTAGCAATACTATGAGAGAACATTTAAAAAATTATCAACTTGAAATATTGTCTATTGCAAATTTGCAAGACGGCGATTCAATTGTAGATATTGGCAGCAACGATTCAACAATGTTGCAATATTATTCAAATAAAGTTAAAAGAATTGGTGTAGACCCAACTGGAAAACAATTTAAGGAATATTATGGCGATGTTGAATTAATTCCTAATTATTTTACATTTGAAAATTTTACAAATGTTTATGGTGACCTTAAATGTAAGATTGTATCATCAATTTCTATGTTTTATGATTTACCAGACCCAGTTCAATTTGCAAAAGATATATATTCTATTTTACAAGATGATGGAATATGGACATGCGAACAAAGTTATATGCCCACTATGTTAAAAACAAACAGCATTGATACAATATGTCATGAACATTTAGAATATTATTCATTGCATCAAATAAAAGAAATTGCTGATAGAGCTAACTTAAAAATTATTGACGTAAAGTTCAATAACTGTAATGGAGGAAGTTTTAGAGTTTATTTTGCAAAGAAAACGTCTACTTTACACAATGAAAATGTTGATTTAATTAATAAAATTTTAAATGAGGAGATTTCTATTGGTTTGTTAGAAGACGATGTATTTGAAAAATTCATGTCAAATTGTGACGTTGAAATAAAGAGATTGAGGGATTTTGTTGATGCTGTAAATAAAAATGGGAAAAAAATATATGTTTATGGTGCGTCAACGAAAGGAAATTGTCTTTTGCAATACGCAAATTTAGGAGAAAATGACATGAAATACGCCGTAGAAAGAAACCCAAGAAAAATTGGAAAAATGACAAACACTGGAATTGAGATTATTAGTGAAGAAACAATGAGAGAAAACCCACCAGATTTTTTATTAGTTTTACCATGGCATTTTAGAGAAGAAATTCTTGTTCGTGAAAAAGAATTTATGGATGCTGGGGGTCAATTTGTTTTCCCTTTTCCTAACTTTGAGATTATTGGGACAAAACCTAAACTATTAATTACTGGGTGCGATGGTATGATAGCAAACTATGTAAAGGAAAAATTTACAGATTATAACTTGTACGGAATTTCTCGGTCTGAGAATAAATATGAAAAAAATGTAACTAAATTTTATTTTGATATGAATGATTCAAATGTTTTAGAACACACTTTATCCATCATTAAGCCCGATGCAATTGTGCATTTGGCGTCTATTTCAAGTTCTCATTATGCTTTTAAAAATCCCGTTGAAACAATTCATTGCAACGGGTTTCTTGCTGCATCATTGTGTGACATTATACACCGAAACGGATGGAGTACAAAGTTATTTAATGCATCAAGCAGCGAAATCTATAAAGGACACGTTGACTATGAAGTAAAAGAAAACGATTATAATATGTTTCATTTACATCCTTATTCTATCGCAAAAACAATGGGACATAATGTTGTTGAGTTTTATAGAAAGACATATAATTTACCATTTTCAAATGGAGTCATTTTTACAACAGAGTCACCATTAAAAAGCTCCCAATTTTTATTGAACAAGATTGCAGCTCATATTAAAGAGTGGAAAGATGGAAATAACACTGTTTTACAAGTAGGAAATTTGAATTCGTATAGAAATATTTTACATGCGACTGATGTAGCAAATGCAGTTCATACAATTGTATCTCAAGAAAGTGGAGATTCTTATTTGATTTGCAATAACGAAAGTTACAAGGTGCACGATTTAGTGGTGCAGTTATTTTCAATTTCTGGAATAGAAATAGAGAGAAAGGAAAATGTGTTGTATGAAAAGAGCAGTGGTTTGCAAATAATGACAATTGAAGAAAAACAATTGGGATTTGATTCAACTCCAACAAATATTAGAGGTGAAGCTATAAAATTGAGAGAATTGGGATGGAAACCAGTGAAATCAGTTAAAAGCATTTTAGAAGAATTATAAAATTTTTGAAATATTTTTCATTCTGGTTGCATTCCCCGCTAAAGGAATAATTCCTACAAGTTTTTTATTCATTTATATATTATATATAATGAGAAAAATAGATTTAGTATTGCAAGGTTCTGCAAATAATTATACTTTAGAAATAGCTAATCATTATTTAAATTTAGAATTTGTTAATAATATTATAATTTCTTGTTGGGAAAATGATGTTATTGAAACAAACAATGATAGAATTATAATATTAAAAAGTTCAGATGTTATAAATCCAGGTTGCACAAACAGGAATAGGCAGATAAAGTCTTCTTTGGAGGGGTTAAAATTAGTAAAAACAGAGTTTTCTGTTAAATTGAGAAGCGACCAAAAAATTTCATTAGAAAGCATGATGCTTATGTACAATTTTTACGAAAAGAACAAAGAAAGAGAATTAATATTTTATGATGATGAACAAAAGCCAAAAAATAAGATATGCGTCGCAGGTATTTTTAAACCATTTCCATTTCATCCAAGAGATCATATATTTTGGGGAAATACAAAGGATTTAATCGATGTTTTTAATATCCCTTATTCACCATCCATTCCTGGTTGTGACAATTACAATCTTGTTCTTAGAAGTGAAGCATATATTGCAGTTCATTATTACGCTAAATTTGATTCAACTATAAAAACCTTTATAAATGACCCGCGCTTGTATTTAGTAGACAACGCACCAAAAATATCAGAAGCTTTTGAAATAAATGATAGAATCATAACAAAAGTTTTTCAACCCTTTCCAAAAATAGACTTTGAATGGCCAAAACACAATCTAAGAGAGTATCACTATGATTTCACAGAAAAAGTATTTGGAGAATATTGGGGAAAAAATGCATAAACATTGTCTTTCCAATAACTATAACAATTATGCATTCAATTAAAAACGAGACAAAAAATAAAATTTACCAAAATATTAGTTTGGAAAGTATTTTTGAGTTAGTAATGCAAAATCCAAAAGATGATTATTATAAATTAATTAAAACTAAATTTATTAAAATTAACAACGACTTTATTTTGAAAACCAAATTTATATGTCATCGAATTAATACCATTGAAGAGTTGAAAAATATACCAGAAATTTTTGGAGTTGAAATAGATATTAGAGATTGTAATAAAACAAACAAACTAATTTTATCGCACGACCCATACAAAAATGGAGAATTCTTAGATGAGTTTTTAAAATATTATAAACACCAAACAATTATCTTGAATATAAAATCTGAAAGAACAGAAGTACGCTGTTTAGATTTATTAAAAAACAGCATTATTTCAGATTATTTTTTTTTAGACTCAAGCATACCAATGATGTTTTTATTAAACTCTAATTATAGTAACAACAATTTTGCGTGTAGACATTCTGAATATGAACCTATTGAATGTTATTTGAAAATAAAACAGTTTGTTTCTTGGATTTGGGTGGACTGTTTTACAAAACTAAATATTACTTTTAATGATTACCAAACATATAAAAATGATTCAAAAAAAATATGTATTGTCTCTCCAGAACTTCAAGGACAACAAGAAAAAATTCAAATATACAGACAGTTATTAATAGACGAGAATGTCATCCCTGATGCAATTTGTTGTAAATATCACAATATTATAGAATGGATTTAAATTAATGTGTTTTATATCTAATATTTTATTAATATTAGATATATATTAAATTAAAATGATTAAAGGTGTTATATTTGATTTTGACAATACTTTGTATAATTATGATTTAGCTAACGATTCTGCCTTAAAAATAACTTTTAATTACATTTGTTCAAAATATAACAAGAACCTCGAAGTAGTAGAAGAAACTTACTTAATTCTTAATAAGCAAATAAAAAATTCTAACAACCCTAGCAATAAATTTAACAAGCCAATTTATTTTAAGCTCCTTTTTGAAAGGTTAAATATTTCATTAAAATTTTTAAGTGATTGTTTGCAATTATACAATAATACATTCATAGAGTATTTTAAATTATATGATTATGTTATTGAATTTTTTATTTTTCTAAAATCTAAAGACATAAAAATTGCAATTGTATCAAATAATAATTTTTATCAACAATACTCAAAACTGCAAGAAACAACTTTAATTGATTATATAGATTTAATTATAACAAGCGATGAATGTGGTGAAGAAAAACCACAGAAAAATATGTTTATTTCTATGCAAAATAATATGAATATCCCATTTGAAAATTTAGCTTATATTGGAGACAATTATGAACATGATATAGAACCATCACTTACTTTTGGAATGTTGCCTTTTTTGTTTAAAAAAAATATCAGTTTTTCTTTGATTGATAAAATTGTTCATTTTGGTAATTTTAAAGATTTAAATTTATTTTTTAAAGATTATTTTGACGCTGTTGACGAACTCATATTTTTATCAAAAAATTTTGGTCAATCAACTTTAAATGTTCAGGGTCCAGGGGGAAATATTTCCGTAAAACTGCAAAATTTATTATTCATTAAATCGTCTGGATGCATTCTTGGAAATGTATCTTATGATAATGGATATTGCATTATTAATAACGATGAATGCAATAAAATAATACAAAATAATTTACCCCTTTGCACATTCAAAACGCCCACTTCGTGGGTAGTTATGAGTGAGCAAGGTGATGCTGATTGCGCATTTTCAATATGCAATGGTGCAAATAAAGTTACAAAAATATATGGATATAAAACTCCTTCCATGGAGACATATTTTCATTCATTTATGAAAAAATATGTGGTTCACCTACATTTTGTTCTTTCAAATATAATATTGTGTTCCACTGAAATACCACATTTTGAGGAGTTTGAATTATCTTATAAAATAATAGACTATTGCATTCCTGGATTAGAACTTGCAAAAGAAATAAAAAAAAATTATAGTGAATTGTGTGATGTATACTTTTTAAAAAATCACGGACTTATAATAACATCAGATACAATCGAAAATATTTTTAACTACTACGAGTATATATTTAAGTATTTTAATAAAAAATTAGACACAAATTATAACGAGGAATTGATTTGCAATAAAATAATGAGAATTTATCACAAATATAATTGTTTGAAGGTTGTAAAAACAATTAACACGCAAACGAATTTATTAGAACATATAATAGTTTGTTTTCCGGATTTAGCAATATTTATCCAGAAAAAATGTATTATAAACTCATTGGAAGACCTAGAAAAAAACTTTGATGAATATGATTTGATAATATACAAAAAAAAAGTTTACGCTATTGCCGACAATATTACAAAATTGTACTCTTTAATTGAAATAATAAACTCATATTGCATTTTATTATCCTCCAGCAAATCAAACTTGCAATCAATAGATAATATTACAAAACTGCAGAATATGGAAGAAGAAAAACTTAGAAGACTGTAAATATTGGTTACTCTTTTTCTTTTGTCAATTCACTAAAATATTCAGACCAATAGTTATATATTTTATAATCATTCGGTGTCCCCCAGCAAAGATAATTTGTAACATCAAAAATCTTACACTTATATCCCATATTAATTAATGGTTCAATCATATTATCTACATAAAATTCTCCATTAGTTCTATAGTTTTTATTATATATTTCATTTAATCCTTCTAAAAAATAATTGCCTTTTTTAAATAACATTGTTCCTATAATTGCGTGTTTATTTTCACAATCAGTAAACGGTTTTTTAATAGACACTCGTTTTATATAATTATCGGAATCAACATCAAGCCAAGCATACATATGTGGATATAATTTACTTGTGGGGTTATTTGAAAACGACCAAATAACTATATCAACCAAATCATCATTTAATAATTCTTGGTATTTTTTACAATCATAATACACTCCATTATCACACGCAGAAATTAATACAGGGTCTTCGTGATTAATTTCGAGTGTTTTGTTTTTAAAAGCTAATTCGCAAGTACAAGCTTGACCTTCTGTAATATAATTAACACCAATAAATTTTGAATTTGAATAATGTTGTAAAATTGTTTCTTGAATTTTATATTTTTTCATATGCTCATCTTGACATATAAAAATTTTGTTATTCATTTTTGGAAGACATTCCACTGCTTTTATAACCATGGGCAATCCTTCAATCTCTAAGAGTGGTTTTGGCATTTCATAACCAACTGTAAAAAATCTACTTCCAGCTCCAGCCATTGGCAAAATTAGTGTAGTATTTTTGCAGATAAGAGAATTATTGAAATTTGTATCTCTCTTCAAAAAATAATCAGACCAAACAAGGTATTCTTCAAGGTCTTTTGGCGTTCCCCACTGCAACATTTTTTCTATCTCAAAAATTTTCGTATTTAATCCATCATTTTTTAATAAATTATAAACCATGCTAACATAAAACTCGTTATTAATCGATATATCTTCATCCATTAGTTGTTTAAAATACTTTTTAAGAGTCTTTCCGGATTTAAAATAATAAGTTCCATTTGATGCATATTCATTCATCTTGTTATTAGTGAAAGGTTTTTTTTCTTGTATTTCATCCATCCACATATTTGTTTCTCTCACAAAAGCATAATTATCATTCCCCAACATATGTGGGTGAAATCCTCTATAACATACTATCGCACCATCTGCATCAGATAATTCAACATCTTTTTTAAATTTTTCATAATCCCATTTTGTTCCATAATCGCAATAAGAAACTATTATTTTTTCATCGTCTACTATTAATTCTTGAGCTTGCAAAACTGCGTCAACTGGTCCTTTTCGATTGTTAACACTCACCTCATAAATATTGCACCCAGGAGAAATACTTTTTAATATATCTTTCATATTGGTCTTTTTTAAATGTTCATCATTACAAATAAAAGTAAATTTTGTTTCTCCTGGAAATAATTCAACCACATGTTGAATTATTGTTTTGTTTTCTATAATTATAAGTGGTTTTGGAACATTATAACCAGAATCTATAAAACGCTTGCCGATTCCAGACATTGGTATAATACAGTGCATTAATTGATATATATTATAATTATAATTATAATTATTTGTTTAAATTGAAGATTGGCAAATTTTATATTAAAATTTTTAAAAATTATTATTAACAATTTAAAAGTTTTCATTTAAAATACAAGTAAAAAATAACTATTTTCACTCTACTATTTGTGGTTAATTTCTCAATTTAATTATATTTTTATATAATATAATATATCATATATCATATGGAAAAAATAAATGTGTGTTTTTTTATATGTGGATTACCAAGAACGCTAGACGCAGTTATATATAATATTCAAAATTTGTTTGAAGTTAGCAAATATAATATCCATGTTTATATTTCTACAAGTATTTGCAATGAAGAAGAATATATTAACAGTGTTAATTTAAAATCTTTAGAAAAAGATAATAATATTATTAAAAAAATATTATTTGTAGATGACTATCAAACCAAGTCTTTTAGAAATTCAAAAAATTATTTAAATAAAATGTTTATTGGATTAAAAATGTTAGATGAACAGAGTGGATTTGATTATTATTTTTGTATAAGGAGTGACTGTATAATTAACAGTTTAGATTTTATGAAAGATGTTGTTTTAAATGATTGCATTTATTTTTCAACTGAATTTAAAAATTCTTTTACTAAAAAATGTGTAGAAAAAATTAATGAGCAAATAATAGTTAGCAAAAACTTTAATTTATTTAAAACTCTTATTAATGATTACTATAATTTTGCAATAAATAACAATAGTTGCAAAAATCACAATTCTATAAATCTATACAAGTTTTTAAAATCCAACAACAGTATATCTTATAATTTAATACATATAGATTATAAATTGTGCCTTTCAAGATGCAACATTATAGCAATTTCGGGAGATTCTGCTTCTGGAAAAACAACTTTTTCAGAATATTTGTCGCGCATATTTCCTAAGCTAAATGTTTTAAAATTCGAAACTGATAGATACCATAAATGGGAAAGAGGAGATAAAAAATATGAAAAAATGTCACATCTAAACCCTTCTTCAAATTACTTAGAAATGATGAGCGATGATTTATACAATTTAAAAATAGGCAATGATTTATTCCAAGTTGATTATGATCACAATACTGGAAAATTTACTGAAAAAAAGCGTATTAAATGTGCAAACAACATAATTTTTTGTGGACTCCACACATTGTATAATAAAAATTTAAATACAATTATTGATTCAAAAATTTTTATTGATGTAGAAGAAGGTTTAAAAAAGAAATGGAAATTAAAAAGAGATTGTTCTGAAAGAAATTATACAGTTGATAAAATTTTAAATCAAATTGAAGTTAGAAAAAATGATTATTGTAAATATATAGAAACACAAAAATTAAATTCGGATTTTATTATTTATTACTATGAAAACGATAACAGTGCATTGTGTTGTAACATTATTTTTAACAATAATTTTTTTTATAATAGATTAAAAGAGTATTTTATTAAATATAATTATGAAATAATTGAAGAATGCGAATCAAAAATTGTAAAATTAAAAAATAATTACTATGAATTATATTTTAATGAAAAAATTTATTTAAAATACGATGAAGAAGTGTTTTTTTCACACGAATTAAATAACAATTACAATGGTGAAATACTAATTATTTTAATTTTGTATCTAAGCTTTTGAGAAATTAAATGTAATAGACCTAATTATTATATAAATACATGCATATTAATTATTGTATGAAAATTGCATTAATAACAGGAATAACTGGTCAAGATGGTTCTTATTTGGCTGAACTATTATTGGAAAAAAACTATGAAGTTTGGGGAATTATTCGTAGATGTTCTAATATTAATACTCAAAGAATTGAACATATTTTTGATAAATTAACTCTTCGTTATGGTGATTTATCCGATGGAATAAATTTATTGAACATACTAAATGAAATTAAAAATAAATTCACTGATATGGAAGTTTTAGAGGTATACAATTTGGCAGCAATGAGTCATGTAAAAGTTTCTTTTGATATGCCCGAATATACCGCCGATGTTGACGGCGTTGGCACATTGCGTGTTTTAGAATCTTTGCGAAACTGTGGCATTCCTCTCAACAAAATTCGTTTTTATCAAGCTTCTAAATCAGAATTATATGGAAAGGTTGTTGAAGTTCCACAAACTGAAACTACGCCGTTTTATCCTAGGTCTCCTTATGGTGTTGCTAAGCTATACGGATTCTGGATTACCAAAAATTACAGAGAATCTTATGGAATGTACGCCTGCTCTGGAATTTTATTTAACCACGAGAGTCCTAGACGCGGTCACAACTTTGTTACGCGTAAAATTACTATGGCGTTGGGTAATATTATAAATGGAAAACAAGATAAATTAGTTTTGGGAAATATAGATTCTCTTAGAGATTGGGGACATGCAAAAGATTATGTCAATGGAATGTGGTTAATTTTACAACAAAAAGAACCTGATGATTTTGTTCTTTCTACAAATGAATATCATAGTGTTCGCGAATTTGTTGAAAAATCCTTCGCTTTAAAGGGCTTTGACATTAAATGGAAGGGGGAAGGTGTAAATGAAATTGGCTACGATAACAATACTGGACGAGAATTAATTTTTATTTCTGAAAAGTATTTTCGTCCAGCAGAAGTAGATGAATTATTGGGCAATAGTAATAAAGCAAGAGAGCAACTGGGTTGGGTTTCAGAATATAGTTTTGACAGTTTAGTAAAAGAAATGGTGGAAGCAGATTGTAATTCTTTTTTACATCATTAAAAATATACTAATGTTAAAACTTAATTTATAAATTAAGTTATTTAAAAACTAATATATAATATTATTATATAAATGAATGTTCTATTTTTCAATCACGCGAAACAACAATGTGGTGTTTATCAATATGGAAAAAGACTATATGACATTCTTAAAAAAACTGAAGGAATTAATTATATTTATATAGAAATTGAAAATCAATCAGAATACATAAAAGCTATACTAAGCAATGCACCAAACATTCACTGCATTATATACAATTATAATGCGGGAACAATGAATTGGTTGAACACTTCAACAATTCAAAAAAAAAGAAAAAATATAGGCATTCTTCATGAATCCAAAGAACATTACAATTCACAAGAAAGTTTTTTTGATATTATATGTGACATTGATCCAACAATTCAAGATTTAAACAATAAATATTCTATACCACGACCTATATTTGAAAATGTAGATGAATTGTTAGAAAATTATAAACCAACCACTCAATCTATAAAAGAGTTTATTGAATATTCAGAAGAAGGTGTCCCTATTTTTGGCTCATTTGGGTTTGGTTTTTCTTTTAAAGGTTTTGATAAAATTATTAATATAGTTAATGAACAATTTGATGAAGCTATTATAAAATTTATTATTCCTTGCGCACATTTTGACGCAAATAAAGATATTACAAACAGTTCCATAAAAATTTTATGTGAAAGCATTCCTAAAAAATCCACAATTAAACTTATGATTACGCATGATTTTTTTTCTAACGAGGATATATTGTATTTTTTAAGATCAAACACTATGAACATGTTTTTATATGATAGATTGGAAGGCAAGGGAATTACTAGCGCGTTGGATTATGCAATCTCTGTCAATAAACCTATTGGAATATCTGACAGCACGATGTTTAATCATATTTATTCCGATAATATTTGTCTTTACAAAAATTCTATTAATCATTGTATGAATTCTTTTAAAAGTATTTATAATAAATTTATAGAAGATTATAGTAACATTAATTTGATAAACAAATTTAAAAACATAACTAAAATTAAAATGCGAGGGGTATTTTACAACTCTAAACAAAGTTTATGTAGCATATGGGAGTCGGGAAAAATGTGTTACAATGCGTTAAAAAACAGCAACGAATATTATTTGGATTATTCCGAAGAATTTAGTTTGGATAATTCATACGATTTTGCAATATTTAACCAACATTATAGCGTAAATAATTGGATGAATGAGAAAATAATTCGCAGATTCAATAAACCAACGTTTTGCATAGTGACAGAAGTTTCATTTTCTCAAAACTCAGTTGCATGTAGTCCAAATTATTTTTCTCATTACATTGTTTTAGATCCTACAGTCAACGAAACTGAAAAAATACACGCATTTTGCAGACCACTGGAAGATTTTGATTTATCAAATGTTGACGAAACTCTAATACCAATTGATATACCAAAAGTTTTTAGTTTTGGATTTGCTACTCCTGGAAAAGATTGGCATAGAATTGTAGAATTAGTTCAAAATGATTATGAAGAAGCTTTTATACATTTTAATATACCACAAGGTACTCATGTTCCAGATCATGTTCATAACGAAGAAATAAATAAAATAAGAATATGTTTAAATT
>Ga0114962_10001095_pt1 | contig 23564 bp, 20 predicted proteins | sample C_130820_MF_Meta_FD_87017 | JGI IMG/M metagenome (GOLD analysis project Ga0114962, IMG submission 87017) | Freshwater microbial communities from Lake Croche, Canada to study carbon cycling - C_130820_MF_MetaG | ecosystem: Environmental > Aquatic > Freshwater > Lake | place: Lake Croche, Canada... | reverse complement strand
TGGTGCGCTCGGAGGGATTCGAACCCCCAACCTTCTGATCCGTAGTCAGATGCTCTAATCCGTTGAGCTACGAGCGCTTACAACTATTTATCTTAGCCTCCCGCGGTACCGCTCATTTCTGGGCTGCTAGCCGGACTAACGTGACCTCGTTGGTATGAGGGGAGATTATTATGCAGGTTTGGAAGCGTCTGGCTAGGACATTCTCCTTGGTGGCGATCGCAAGCACTTCCGTGCTTGTGCCCCTCTCCATATCCCCGGCGGGAGCGAGTGGTGCGTGGACGACCTGCGTGAATCTCAGTTCACAAGGAAAGGTCTGTGGCTCCATCAGCGAGCTTTACATCTTGGGTGGAACGCCAAGTGCCACGGTGACCGTGAAATCGGGCTCGGATACCGTCGGTGACGGAAGCATTGACGCCAACGGTGCACTGGTGATCCGAGACCTTGAGGCCGGTAGTTACACCTTGTCGAGCTCTGACTTCTCAGACGCAAGCGTGACCGTACTTGATCACAGGGGGAAGTTTGGTAGCGGAGCCGTGCAGTCCGATGGCTTCAGTCTTCAGCAGCACAACCTCTACGCAAACCAAAACCTGAAGCCCGGAATTAACTACATCACGATGCGTGATGGAGTGAAAATCGCAGCAACAGTGCGTCTTCCCTTTGGCGAAACCACAACAACAGGTAAGCAATTCCCCACACTCGTTGAATATTCTGGCTACGCCACTGCCGGGCCAAAGAGCCTGGCTGATGCTTTGGTCTGCGGTGTGGTTGCCTCACTGTGCAACGGCCGGCCCATTCCCAATGGCAGCGATCCGCTCTTACCGAGTCAGGCAACTGCCGTTGGTGCCATTGTCGCCCCCACTATTGGCTTCGCTACGGTCAGTGTGCAGATCCGCGGATCGGGATGCTCGGGCGGTGCTTTCGACCTCTTTGGCTACCCGACTGACTATGACGGCTACGACGCCATTGAGACCATCTCCCATCAAGCATGGGTCTCTAACCCTCACTCCATCGGTATGGTCGGTATCTCCTATTCCGGTATTTCACAACTTGAAGTTGCGGGAACGCAGCCCCCTGACCTTGGCGCCATTGCTCCCCTCAGCCCCACTGATGATCTGTACTCCACTGGCTACCCCGGTGGGATTTACAACAACGGTTTCGCTGCAGGTTGGATTGCTGAGCGCATTAACGATGCAAAAGCGGTTACAGCTACCAACGGTGTAGTGGTTGATGGAGTCGGCCAGCCTTGGACCTACGCCGAAATCAAAGCCGAACGAGATGCAAGTAGTGGTAGGTCAAGTGCCTGCCTGAGCAATCAAACACTGCATGACCAAGCGCAGAGTCTGGCCACCTTGGTTGGGCCCTCGCTCAACCGCGACCCTGCACTCTTTGACCGCCGAAGCCCTCGAGTTTGGGCCGCCAACATCCACATCCCCGTCTATCTCGTTGGTTCACTCCAAGACGAACAAACGGGACCGCAGTGGACCAATCTGATTAGTGCTTTCCCGTCAAACAATAAGAACGTCTTTGTCACCATGGACAATGGAACCCACTTTGACTCCCTGGGGCCACTTTCACTCTCACGGTGGATCGAGTTCCTCCAGATCTACGTGGCGCAAAAGGTCCCAACGGGTCCCGGTTTCATAGGTGGCTTAGTTGCACCCCTGTTTGCTCAGCAGGCCATTAATGCCAATGCCTATAACAACAGCAGCTTCGGATCTGCGGCCTGTGGAAACAACCAAGCCAACCCCTGCACTACGCCACTGCCCGCAACGCGCTTCACTACCGCGAGCTCCGTAGCCTCTGCCGCGGTTCAATTCCAAGCCAAAACCCCTCACATCCGCGTTCTGCTTGACAACGGAGGTGGCTCAGTTTCCGGAGCCATGGATCCAACGGGTGAAGTGGACTCAGCAAGTTGGCCATTGAGCGCAACTTTGGCCAAAACAGAAGTGTGGGGTCTCTATGGCAGCGGCCTCATGGCGTCAGCCGCAGCCTGCTCATCGGAGAACGCTCCGATCAATTGCGGAGGAGGAAGTTCGCTGAGCTTCTCGCCAGACCCCAATGCACGACCAGCCCTAAGTTTGTCTAACCAAACCGCACTCAGCTCAACCAAGTGCACGAACGGCGCTTTTGATGTTCAACCTTGCTACGCCTGGTCAGAGATGAGCGTCGGAACCAGCCTCTCTTTCATCTCGCCGCCCTTAGCTGCTGACACCATGGTGATTGGAGATGCTGCACTGAAGTTGATCGTCGCCTCAAGTTCTACCGAAGCCGATCTTCAGGCCACTGTCTCGGAAGTTCGTTGGGAGCCGCTCTCCACCAAGGACACGCACCTAACACAAACTGAAGAATACGTAACTTCAGGTTTCCTGCGGTCATCCATGCGCCACCTCGGCCCTGGATCAACCGAGACCTTGCCGCAACCAAGCTTCCTGACCGCTGATATCCTTCCGCTCATCCCCGATGAGGCGACGCCGGTCAGCATCCCCATGGGAGTCATCGCCCACCTCTTTAGAAAGGGAACGCAAATTCGGATCACCATCAGTGCACCTGGTGGCGATCGACCTTCCTGGACCTTTGCCACTGATGCAAATACGGACTCAAGGACGAACACGCTGTCTGGCCTTGGTACGAGCGATGTGCACCTGACCTTCACGACGCTCAAGAGCATCAAAAAGAATCTCACCGCAGCTGTTGATAAGCAGGGCGTGAAAAAGAGCGCCCTTGACTACCCTCTGCCAAGTTGCTCGGCTACGCATAGCCTTCGCCGTCTCTATGGCTCCCTTCGTGGTGAACCTTGTCGGATCTATCTGCCTGAAGGCGCAAAGTAACTAGCGTGACTTCGTCGGTTTTTACTCCCGCGAAGTTAGGTCCCATCACACTCAAGAATCGCGTCATCAAGGCTGCCACCTTTGAAGGTGTCACGCGTGATGGACAGGTGAGCCAAGGCCTCATCGACTATCACCTTGCACCAGCCCTCGGTGGTGTTGCCATGACGACGGTGGCCTACCTGGCCGTATCGCCAGAAGGTCGCACCGATTCAGGCTGCCTCGTCATTGACGATGAACGAGCTGAGCAGCTCCGTGCATTAACTACGGCTATTCATACCGCCGGAGCAAAGGTTGCCGCACAAATTGGTCATGCGGGGCCGGTAGCCAATCCTGCCTCGAATCGGGCCAGTGCACTCTCCCCATCTGGGCTGAAGACTCCTTCGCGAACACCAACCCAAGCAATCACCACGGAACAGATCACCCGCATTACGAAGGACTACGCCATGGCCGCTCTTCGTGTTGCGGATGCAGGTTTCGACTCCGTCGAGATTCACTTAGGCCATAACTACCTCCTTTCCTCCTTTCTCTCCCCCAAGCTGAATCGCCGCAGCGATTCCTATGGTGGCAGTCTGGAGAATCGTGCTCGCTTTGCCCTTGAGGTCGTTGACGGCGTGCGGAATGCAGTGGATGACCGTCTTGCCGTCACCGCAAAGATCAACATGGAAGATGGCGTCAAAGGTGGCTTTTGCGCACCGGAATCCATCGTTTTTGCGCAAATGCTTGAGCAATCAGGGAATCTCGATGCCCTAGAGCTCACCGGAGGTAGTTCTCTCGCGAATCCCATGTGGCTCTTTCGAGGCAATGCCCCTCGAAAGGAATTTGCTCAGCACCTGCCGCGAGCCATGCGCATGGGTTTCAAACTGGTCGGCTGGAAGATGATGCCCTCCTACCCATTCTCCGAGGCCTACTTCCTACCCCTCGCCAGACAATTTCGCGAAGCACTTTCCATGCCATTGATTCTCCTCGGAGGCATCAACAAACTCGAGACCGCCGAAGCTGCCATTGCTGAAGGATTTGATTTCGTGGCTATGGGCCGAGCACTTCTGCGCGAACCTGACCTGGTGAATCGGATGGAAGCAGGAGAAACTGCCGAAGGCCTCTGCATCCACTGCAACCGTTGCATGCCCACGATCTACACCGGTACGCGATGCGTAGAACGTCAAGCGGTGGAGCTAAGCCTTTAGCTCGTCTCGGTGAGTACGGGTCAAAAACGCCACGACAAGCGCAATCGCTGAAAGAAAGATAACGCTGGTCACTGTTGTGCCGAGTCCATTCCCTCCTTGGTTTTTAGGCTGAGCCAAGAAGTCACCGATGGAGGCGCCCAAGGGCCTAGTGAGAATGTAGGCGAGCCAAAAGGCCAGAACCTCACCAAGGATGCTGCGCTTCCACAGGAGCCAGATTGTCGCAATCAGTACACCAAAGAAGAGTGCTGAAACTCCATATCCCCAGTTGACCCGTTCTGCGAAAAGATCACCGGTCGCAGTACCCAGGGCAAAAGTCCACAAGATCGCCAACCAATAAAAAAGTTCGCGAACTCGTGTCGTAATACTCTTCATCGCGAGCGATCCTTCAAGTCGGTGCCAGATAGCAAAAGTGATGGCTAATGCAATCGCAAATACGACCGACGATGTCAGCAAAGAGACATGGAAGTTGTCAGTCAGGTTGTCCGTAATCAATGTTCCAACGACGCTGATCAAAACGACGACCAACCAGTACGCGATGGGAACATAACGGCGGAGTCGGAACTGCACGATGAGGGCAGCCGCGAGGAATCCACTCATCACCAAACTAGTTCCGGTGAGACCCATGTTGAGATTGGTGTTCAAAAAGTCTGCAAAAGTTTCGCCAACAGTTGTCGCGAGAATCTTGATGATCCAGAAGAAAAGGGTGATGGCGGGAACACGAACAGCCAGTTCACTTGCAGTGGGGAGTTTGATTTCCGGGTTCTTCGACATGGGTGAGAATCTTATGGAGGTTTTCTGTGCATAACCTGTGAATTTCGCTGCCGACGCTTTCTCGTAGCTCTACTGAACTGAGGTCTCAGATCAATCCACGAAGTCAAGGGCTTTGAAACTTGAGATCACTCCATCTCAGAGTTTTAGTCCCTTATTGGGCTAATTTCGTCCAATGAGCACTGATCTCGGCCTCTCGTCCCTGATCGCCGCCGACGAGGATTACCTCGTCGACATCCGTCGACATCTCCACGCTCAGCCTGAACTTTCCCACGAGGAGTTCAAAACCACCGCATTAGTCATTGATGAGATGAAGAAGATTGGCGCTAGCCAGCTGCCATTGGATCTCGAAACGGGAGCTGCCTTCGTACTGCAAGGCGGACGACCCGGTAAGACCGTCCTACTGCGTGCTGATTTAGATGCTCTGCCAATAACAGAAACAAGGGACCTCAGTTTTCGTTCTGCGGTTGAGGGCATTATGCACGCATGCGGACATGATGCCCACACGGCAGGGCTCATTGGTAGCGCAAGGGCACTCGCCAAGAGGCTGGAGGACCTTCCGGGAAAATATGTCTTTGCCTTCCAGCCAGCCGAAGAGACTCTTGGGGGAGCACTCGCCATGATCGACGCTGGCCTCCTAGAACAGACCAGGCCAGACCTATCACTCGGTTGGCATTCCGCTTCTATCGCACCATTAGGTTTCATCGGTCTTCGCAACCAAGTGATGATGGCCGAATCTCAGTCCTTTGCTTTTCACGCCGAAGGGCAAGGTGGTCATGGAGCCTTAGCAAGCAGCCTTGGCGGAAACGTCCTACTTGCGGTTGCCGGATTAGCAAGACGCCTCGATGATGTTATTGAAAATCTCAGCTACGAAGGCACCGCTTGCGCATGTTCAGCGGGAATCTTGCAGGCGGGAACAGCAGCAAACGTCATCCCCGCTCACGCTCAGCTTCGAGGAACCCTTCGGACCTTCACGCCCGAGCAATACGCGACGGCCTGCGCCAGACTCCGTGATCTCGCCGCTGAGTGCTCGGCTGCGGAAGGGGTGACGGTCACCCTCGAACTAGGTGGTCGTGCTCCGGCCGTAATCAATGATCCACGGATCACCGATATCGTCCGAGCTTCAGGACGAGCAGTACTGGGTGACGATCGCGTTCTCGAGCTACCGCCGGTGACCCCTAGTGAAGATATGAGCGAATTCTTAAACCGCGTTCCCGGCTGCTTCTTTTTTGTAGGTGGAGCCTTGGCCGATGGCAGCAGTGGCGGCCACCACCAAGAAGGCTTCGCCCTCGATGACGCTTGTGTTGCGCTTGGCGCATCAGTACTCGGTGAAGCGGCTCGTAACTGCGCTGAACTGGAGAGCACAGCCTGATTAATCAGGCCGCAGCCCTGATATTCAAAACAGGAGAAAGGCGCCCATCATTCCTGCCGTGCTCTCCACGACTTCCGCTTGAGGGAATAACTCGCGCAGCTTGCCCCGATGCAATCGGGGAGCGTTTCCCCCACCGACGTAGAGGTGATCGCACTGTGTGAGCGCGATCACCTGCGCCAAGGCATCATGCACACGTTCTTCCCAAATACGATCACCGACAGATTTACGCGCCGCCTCACCTATCCAGCCATCAAGGTCGACACCTTCACCAAGGCGCAAAGAACCCATTTCGAGATGAGCTGACAAACGGCCATTTGACACCAGGGCTGAACCAAAACCTGAACCGAGCGTCACCAAGACCTCCAATCCCCTTCCCCGAGATACGGCAAGAGCAGCGAGATCGGCATCATTAACGAGTACCCCAGGTTTCGCGAGTGATTCGGCTAACGCTTCCTCAAGCTGATATCCAAGCCAAAGTTCTTCAAGTGCGCTGTCCGTCGGTGACCCAGGCCCGTGCAGCGTGACCAGATTGGTAGCCGTAAGAACTCGGCCAGACCGAATGAGGCCAGGAAATCCTGCGCCAAAACGCTCCGCTGTAGGGAGTTGATCGGCAATGGCCACGATTGAATCCAGAAGAGCATGCGGCGTACAGGGATAAACCATCTTGCGCTTGCGAATCTTGACTATGGGCCGACCTGCCCCATCAAGCACGGTGGCCTTGATTGACGAAGCCCCAATATCGAACGCGAGGGTCCGTGGCCTAAGGGATTCGTCTCCGTCTAGTACTAGATCCACGAGGCCAAAGTAGCCCCAAAGCCATAGCGGCTCACTTTTGGCTAGGTTCATCCCATGGCAGATCCCTGGCTCCAAGATGCCTGCAGTCTCGTTGACGCGATGCGTGCAGGTTCCATTTCATCCTCAGAAGCCCTAGAGGCCTGCATCGAGGCGATAGCGGGGAGTTCGCTGAACGCCTTTAGCCACCTCGATCTTGACAGCGCCCGCGAGTCTGCGGCGAAGGCTGATGTCTCCCTCCCCTTTGGCGGCCTACCCATGGGGATTAAGGAACTCGATCCCGTTGCCGGTTGGCCCTACACCGAGGGCTCATTGGTCTTCGCTGACCGCATCGGTGAAGAGGATGCAACCATTGTCACCAGGCTGCGTGCAGCTGGAGCAGTTTTAGTTGGTCAAACCACCTCTTCAGAATTTGGTGGCATCAACTGCACACGCACCAAGGCTCACGGAGTCACGCGCAATCCTTGGAACGAGGAGCGCACTCCCGGTGGATCATCCGGCGGTTCGGCTGCAGCCGTATCCGGTGGTCTAATCCCTCTGGCCACCGGCAGCGATGGCGGCGGATCTATTCGCATCCCCGCAGCCTTCTGTGGCCTGCTTGGCCTCAAGCCAACTTTTGGCCGCGTCCCCCGAGGTCCAAAAATCTCCATTGAACCCCTCACCTCGGTCTATGGCGCCATGGCCAGGTCAGTGCGAGACAGCGCGCGCTACCTAGATGTCACCAATGGCCACCACGCAACTGATCCTTATTCCTTGCCTCGCGTTGAGGGCTTCGAGGCTGGATTGGGTAGTACTCAACTTGCTGGGCTGCGGGTTGCTGTCGTTCCTGATCTTGGTGCGGCCTACATCGGTGAGCACAGCCGTGCTCTTGTCGAAGAAGCTGCGGATGCCCTCATTGCCGAAAGCGGGATGATCCGTGTCGACCTTGACCTCAAACTCCCCGTCGGAGGACTCGAGTGGGCGCTCGCGGGAACTTCCTCACTCATGGTCGACCTTGCTGATCGCTATCCCTCCTGCATAGAAGAGCTCACCGATGAAATCCAACTCGCCACCTCCATGGCGACTTCGATGTTCGACCTACGCACCGCGATGCGTATTGAATCCTTCCGTCGCGACTCCATTGCGCTCTTTGCAAAAGCGTGGGTAGACGTTGACCTCATCATCAGTGCAACCAACCCTGACGTTGCCTTTGCCGCTGAAGGGCCGATGTCCACCACTGTTGAAGGTGTTGACCTCATTGAAGCCATCGGCTTCAATGCAGCGCTTAGTAACAATGGGGCGCTCACTATTCCCGCAAACACCGTGGGGAACCCATCCATCTCTATTCCTGTCGGCATGCATGACGGCCTCCCGGTTGGCATGCAGGTAATGGCAGGTCATCATCAGGAAGCTACCTTGCTCGATGTTGCGCTTCAGGTTGAGCGCAACCGGCCTTGGCCTCTGGTTGCTCCCTAACGAGGACTGAGCTGAAGGGGCAGAGCCTCTAAGCCACGCAGTACAAGATTTGGTCGATAGCGAACTTCATCAGTAGCCAAAGCGATCGCCTTGGTGTGATCCAGCAAGCATCCAATGGTCACTTGGGCCTCGAGGCGCGCGAGCGGTGAGCCCAAACAATGGTGAAGGCCAAATCCGAATCCGAGATGCGGGTTGGGGTCACGCTTGGGGTCGAATCGATTAGGGGCGTCAAAGACCGAAGGGTCACGATTGGCCGAAGAAAGCAACATCAGCGCGAAGGTTCCCGCTTCAATGACCCGGCCACCAACTTCGATGTCAGCTCGCATAGATCTTCCGTCGCTGCCCACGGGACTGACATAGCGGAGCATCTCTTCAACTCCGCTGCGCAACAGACTGCGGTCTACGCGAATCTTCTCCTGCTCATCGGGGAACTCCGTCAGCGTATGCACGCCACCCGTAATGAGATTGACCGTGGTCTCATGACCAGCCACGAGGAGCAAGATCGCTGTGGCGAGCACCTCACCGCTCGTGAGCTTGGATCCCTCGTCTTCTGCAAGGACTAAGGCTGAGAGCAGGTCATCACCAAGATTTTTACGCCGATCATTGATCAGCTCCAACAAAAATGTTGCTAATCCAAGTTCAGCATCATCACGCTCATTGAGGTCTTGCTCACTGAGGGTGAACTGCGGGTCGAGGCTTCGTGCCAGATGGCGGGACCATTCCTGGAATTGGGCATCATCACCTTCAGGGATGCCCATCATCCGTGAAATCACCTCGACAGGGAGGGGATAAGCCACGTCAGTCAGGAAGTCAATGCTGTCGTGTTCAAGCGCAGCGCTAACGAGCCGCTCGGCGATGCCCTCAATGACCGGCGTGAGCTGGCGGACCATTTTTGGCGTAAAGGCCTTGGAAACAATTCCTCGCAGACGGGTGTGGTCTGGTGGATCGCGGAACAGGAAAGAGGCGTCTCGACCTTCGTCCCCGCCAAAAAGCTCCAATACCGCTGGCGAAGGATCCCGTCGCTCCGAAAAGCCTGCAGGGACTTTTGCCGGGTCAAGACTGCTCCGCTCCGACGAGGCATCCTTGGATCGCAATACGGCAAGAACATCAGCGTGGCGAGTTAACAAGGTTAAGCCTGGCTGGACTTCGATCGGGTCCATCGGCTCAACAATGGTCCCCGGCGCTGGCCAAGCGAGCATTGACTCTTGGGCTTGCTCTTCCATACTCGCGAAGCGTAGTGGCCCAGTCCCCAGCCCACTTGCCGGCCTTCCCTTTGAATCGCCACCGCCTTAGTTCTGCCTCCAAGACGAAGGCGAAAGACCGGCAGTGAGCCTGCCAACACCATGGCCTCGCCTCGTGGCATCGTCCGCAATTCATGGCTCGTAATCAAGGGCCTGCGCTCGCCAGGACTCGCTGGGCGGCTCAAGCCATAAGGCCGGGACTCGCGAGATCTAACTCGAGGGTAAGACCTTTCACCGGCAAGCGCTGAAAGCAACTCGAGACTGGGAAGATCGGCGATTCCTGGAAGGAATACACGGACAGCGTGGTTGCTGACAATCGTCTCAGCCTTAGGTCCGTATCGAGCCCGGAGCTGGGCCAGGTCCTGAACCACGGTGACCAAGGTCACTCCTTGACCGACAAGCGTGGCCGCAAGGGAATCGAGTTCAGCCAAGGGAGCAATAGCAGTAGCTTCATCAAGTACAAGGAGTAAGGGAGGATGAATCGCTCTGGCCTCCCGTGTTGCCCGGCGGCCTACCTCACCCAAGACATCTCTAATAATTGAGACAAAGAGGCCGGCGTAACGACGCTGGTCATCTATCGGCGCACAGAGGTAGATGCTTCCCGATTGATCTAAAAGGTCAGTGGCTCGTAGCGCTGGCCCCCCACCCAATTCAGCAATCGGCTCAATCACCGTTAGCGCTGTTGCTAGAGCTGATCCGATGAGTCGCTCATCTCGCGAACAACAGGCAAGCCAAGCTGCTTCAGCCTCAAAGGCGTGATGCGAAGCGAGAATCGAGGCGACGAGATCTACTTCGAATCCATCAATCCAGGAAACAACATCATCAATAGTCCCACCCGATAGCGCTGCTGCTTGGAGTAAGGGTGCGAGAAATCTCCCGGCTATTGCCTGCCAAAACTCTCCATCAGCGCTCGAGGCTGAAGCACGCAAATGGTCGAGAAGATCGGCAACCACCGCTTTCGCGCCACTGCGTGTTTGCGCCCTCTCCAAGGGAGACCAACTTGCCGACTCCATACCCGTCGCGCTGCCAGGATCAACGACCCAGCACGGCCCCTTGCTTTGTCGGTCCGCGAAGCTCGACACAAGGAGATCAGACTTCACGCTGGCCGCGAGCACGGGACCCCTCCAGGCCCTGATGGCAGGGATAACCAAATTGGTGGTTTTACCCGACTGCGTGGGGCCAACAACGAGGAGTGAGGAGCGAGGTGGGAGGTAGAGCGGCTGCCCATTGCGACTTTGACCAAGTTGCAGTGCGCCTCCATCTTGCGCATCACGAAAACTCGCCAATTCATGGCGGCGGGCAAAGTTGGCACCATCGCGCCTCACGCCGTGCTTGGGATCAAGGGCGATTGCAATGAGTATGGCCGCAAGAACCAAATATAAAAGCTCGGCCATGAATCAGCCTTTTGCCATGGGCCGCATGGCGATATCGGTGTCGCTCCAAGCGCGCTCAGCGGCCTGAAGACAATGCTGGACTGCATAGAGTTGCGTGCCAATGCTCCAGAGCGCTCGACCACGACTCAAGGAGGTGAGGAGTTCTGCTTCATGATCACCGAGACCGAGGAGTTCACGAACGGCCTCAAGTTCACTGCGGGGCTGCGCATAGAGAATACGGGTTTCTGAATCAGCTAACAGGCCTTTTGCGATGCCAGAAATCCCTTCACGGGCCCCACCAGTTGCCAAGAGATCACTGACGCGATGAAGTACCGCAATGTTGGCAAGTCCACGACTCCGAGCAAGTTTCCATGAGGCTTGAAGCCATTCAGCTATCGGACGTTCACGAAGTAGTGCCCACGCCTCATCGACAACCAAAAGGCTACGTCGCCTCGCTTGTTCTTTCCTTTGTGCCTGGAGAAATGCAAGGACACAAATCATCACTAATCCCATGGCCTCACTGTCATAAGTAGCCGATACATCAACGACAACCAGAGCTGCACTGAGATCGATACTGCGGGAGGTCTGAGCATCAAACATCCCACGCAGATCACCGCTGACCAGACGGCGTAGGCCCAAGCCAACTTCTCGACCATCTGCACCCAATTGGGTCACTGTGCTTGTTGACGCTCGTGCAGCTTCGGGACTCGGGCGAAGCAGCGCTGCAACCACGAGTGGAATGGTGGGATTTTCGACTACCGATACTGCCTCCACCGCGAGTTCTAGGGCAACAAGCTCTGCAGGACTCAAGCGTCGGCCTAAGGAACTGCGGAGGAGGGAAGAGAGCAGTCCTACGCGCTCACCCAGGAGTTGAGCTTGAGATTCTTCGTCGCCGTCGCTCAGCACTGCATCAAGAGGATTAAGCCGGAGCTTGCCCCCCGGTTTCAGTGCGATAACCGAGCCCCCCAATGCCCTCGCGAGCTCTGCATATTCTCCTTTTGGATCCACAACAAGGGCGGCTTGTCCACGAAGGAGGGCTCGATAGATGAGACCCTTCACGAGGGCACTTTTCCCCCTGCCGATCTGGCCGAAAATGAGGAGGTTCGGATTCGTGACTAACTGTGCCTCATAAGCATCAAAGGGATCGAATCGGAATTCCCGGCCGTAAAGATCGAGTCCAATACTCGATCCAGGAGGACAGGCATTCGTAGCCAAAGCGAGTGGCGCAACTGTTGCAAGTTGCAAGGATGATGCTTGATGTGTTGAGGCTCCCAGAAGTCTCATTTCGCCAATCCCCTACCGAGTGGGAATACCGTCGAAGCAGCTCGCGCCTGTTCGCCATAGAGCCTTCGTAAAACCATTCCCCCTCGGCTTGCTGCTGCCTCCAGTCTTGCGTGACTTGCTAATGCTTCCTCTAGGTTTTTCCCCGTGGCAGCCACAAAGCCCGCAAAGCTGAACAGAGTCTCGCCATCTGCGAGTTCTCGCTCACGAAACATTGCGGCCTCCATTTCTCGCTGACGGCGCATCGTCGAGAGGAAACCACCGCGTCGTTTAATTTCTTCATCCGCAATCGAAGCGGTCCTTTCCTGTTCGAGTTGTCGCGATGCGAGAGAAGGAGCAACGGGCCGCAGGCTCACGGTCACGCGACTCGAAGCATCAGCCATCAATATCGCAGTCAAGAATCCTTGTTCTCGATCACTGCGAGGCCACTCTTCAATCCACGAGATGATCGCGACCCGACTATCAATCCAGAGGTGATCCCAATGTTCGCGAAGAGACAAGGGCCACACAAAGACATGCGCTTGGCTTTCGAGCTGGAACAGCGGGGCCAGGCTTTCTAGTGAAGAGGGCTGAGATAGTTCAAGCCCATACTCATGAAGCAGCCGCTGACAGTCCAGAATTTCCCGAGCCGCGAGCGCGACTGCTTCTGGCAATCTCCGTCGGGCCCTGCGGCCATAAGCCACCACAATGGTCAGACTCGAGTGGCGTTTGAGTGCATTGCGCTGAAGCAGAACTTCATTCAGGGGCTCTTCTTCAGCCCAAGACATCCACTGGAAATGCGCCACAGGGCTGCCCTCTCGGCCAAGGTTGCGCAAGAGCTGAGCCCAGGCTTCAACCATGTGTGGATCGGCAGCTCCGGCGAATAATGCAGCTCCGGGCGAATACAGTCTCGCGCTCAGGGCCACAACGTGATTCTTGCGATCATGAGCCAAGGCAATGTTCCCTATCCCTGGCAACTCACATTCATCGAGGCTCAGACCAGAAAGGTCAAGTGCTTTGGCGATCATCCGCGTCGCCTCCGGTCGATAATCAATAGGAAGTGGATGTTCAACAGGAACTGCAAAGGGCTTTTGGCGGAGTAAAAGTTTGCGGACAGCGAAACTCGCCCCTAGGGGACTCCATTCCTGGAGGCTGCGTCCGCGAATCGGGATTGAGACTGACGCCAAGGCCAAGACCATCGTCAAAAGCGCCGCCGCAATCCCCATTGCCATGGGGAGAAGCCGAGCTTCTGCAATTGCCAACAGCGCTGAAAGCGCGAGAAACAGCACTTTGCTGCTACTCCAGCCCGCAATGAGGCCACGCTGTTCACGCGGCCCGAATCGCACCCTGAGTTGCTGAGCACTCCTAGGCATCGCTCAGCGCTTCCCCTGGGGAGTCATCAATCCAGCGGATCACGGGGCCGAGTTCATCATGGCCAATCTCATAGCGTCCAGGAAATGCCGCGGAACTGGTGGAGGATCTGGCTATGGGTTCAGTTGCGTCTTCGCGCTCATTCGATCCCATGACGGCTACGGGACTTGCTTGACCAGCGTGATCATTCGACCGAGAGGCACCGAAATCAGGAAGCGGACCGCCACCGGGATGCTGCGGTAGTCCCATTCCCTGCGAGGCCTCAACGCCGACATTGGTCATTGCCTGATCCATACCCATGCCGCCCGCCCAGGCTGATGACACTGCGCTGCTACCCATGCGGGCTGCCGAAATCGCCGGTGCTGAGATCTGGCGTCGCGCACCCTCAAGTGCACCCGCTGCTCCTGCTTCGGCGAGCGGTAAAAGTCTGAGCAGTGCAAAGGGAGAGAAGGCTGCGAGAAGGAGGAGTGCGCCTCCTAGGAGAGCCGATGCCGGACCCTTGCCCTGCTGCACAGCAGAAAAAGCAAGCGCCAAAATGCCTGCGATGACTAATTTCGAAAGCACTAATGCCGTGAGGGTTTCAGCGAGCCGTCGAGGCCAATGGGCCAGTGCTGGCCAGATGGCGGCAGAGAGCACAAGAGGGACAAAGAGCACCGCCGTAGCAACGGCAGCGTTGCGAATGAGTAATTCGATCCACAGCAGAAGTGCACCGATCACGCAGACCAGCGCGATAAGGAAATTCACAAAACTTGGTGGCGCTAAAGCACCGCCGCCAACTAGGGCGCCAGTCACTGAGGCGAGGCCTTTCACCACAGGTCCCTGGCGACCACCGACCAGGGCACCTGAAGCCAAATCGGTCCAGTCGAGGGCCATTTGGGTTATTTGGCTTGCAGCGAGTGTCCCCAGCACCGCAATGGGCAAGGTCACCGTGACCGCACGCAAGAGATCTTCGCCACGTCGTAGGAGGACTGCACGAATCGCAAGTAGCGGGAACATCGCGAGGGCGATGGGTGGCGCTAGGGAAGCCAGGCGCTGAAACACCGATTCAAACCAACGGTCACGTAGTGAGAAATGCAAAGTTGCCGAGAGAGCAGTGGCGAGTCTTCCGATCAGCCATGCTGCGCCGTTGGAAGCCCAGGAGGACATCGCGTCAAAAACCGATGAGCTAATTGACGAACTAATGCCACCGGTGATCGAGCTCAGGCCGCTGCACGTGGGGTTGGTAAATATATTTCCCAAACAAGGAAGCGCGAGGCTGCTGGGCACTAGTGCATACTCCTGCCAGCGTGGAAGAAGAAATTAATGAGGACGGGAGCAGCCCCGACCAGCAAGGCAGCCGCCCCCGAGACCAGCACTGCCCGGCGTCCATTAGTCGCCTGATGATAATTCTGGCCATGAGCCCCAAGAGCCCAAACCGCGGCACCCAGAAGGAGGCCGATGAGGGAAATCACCAAGCTCCAACCCGCTAGACCATTGGTGAACTTTTGCAGCACCTGGGAGCCAGGGAGGGCCCCAGTATTGGGGTTAAGCCTGACATCGGCGAGCAAGAGGGGTAGATGGCTAAGCACTGATGGCTCCTTTGGTGACGTGGATAGTGGGCTTGGAGCCTGCAGATCGCCTTGGCAGGAGAACACCCTCTAGAACTGGCACGGAGCTTCGCTAGGGCTGGCACACTAGAGCAGTGATCTTCTCCACCACCGTCGACCTGCCACTGCCACTTTGGGCTATCGGCCTCATGCTCCTCGCCGTCGTTCTTTTGCTGGTCTTGCTAGCTTCAAGCCTCGGTCGCCGCAGTGGCCGGCGTGGCATCGCTCAAAGGCTCTCAGCAATCGGCTCCCGACTCGCGGCTGATCCCCCACATGACGATGGATCAGTTGAGACGGCGCTGACCTTTCTTGAGCAAGTGACGGGTGCCGCGACAGAAGCGGTGAGCGAATCGAGCGCAGACGCCATCAGACTTCGTCGTAGCTTGGATACTCTCCAGCTTGGTGTCGTCCTCTGCGAAGAGAGCGGTGCCGTTGTTTATCAAAACACCCGAGCCAACGCCCTCATGAGTGGCCGTATGGGTGATGCCATTGCCGCTCAAGCAGTAACAGATCTCCTTGGCGAAGCTTGGCGTGATACCGAAGCAGAGCGAACAGTTGATCTCTATGGCCCACCACGGCGAACCTTGGTTATCCGCGCCCGCATCATCGATGACGGCCGTCGGCCGCTCGGCGTGATTGCCGTCATCGAAGATGTATCGGATAGACGGCGCCTTGAGGAAGTTCGTCGTGATTTTGTGGCCAATGTCAGCCACGAACTCAAAACCCCCATGGGCGCACTGGGACTCTTGGCAGAAACCTTGATAACCGAACAGGATCCTGACGTGGCCAAGCGACTCGCCGACCGGATTCACCACGAAGCCTTCAGGGTTAGCCGCATTATTGATGACCTTCTTGACCTCACCAGAATCGAAGCTGAGTCAGCACCTCCTCGAGAGCCCCTCCCCGCTGGCCTGCTCATGGCAGAAGCTTCAGAGCGTGTTCGCAGCGCAGCAGAAGCGGCATCCATTCTCCTCGAAGTCATCGAACCCACCGAGGAGATCACCGTCGTAGCTGATAGACGTCAGATCGTCTCCGCCATCCAGGCCCTCCTGGAAAATGCGGTTACCTACTCCCCTGAAGGCGCCGTAGTGACCCTCAGAGCAGCCATGCAAGAGGAACTTATCCCTGGCAGCGACGGTGAAGAGGCAACGAGTCGCAGCCTGGTCCGCCTCAGCGTCCAAGATCACGGCGTGGGTATTCCCGCCAAGGATCTAGACCGCATCTTTGAGCGTTTCTACCGTGTCGATCTTGGTCGCAGCCGCGCCACCGGCGGAACTGGTCTTGGCCTTTCTATCGTGCGCCACGTTGCTACTAACCACCAGGGCACGGTCGAAGTTGACTCTCGTGAGGGGGAAGGCTCAACCTTCACCTTGGTCATTCCCCTCGGAAGCCAGGTCTCCTAGTGGGTGCCAAAAAACGATCAAAGATGACCTCCCAGCGACCCGTGGTTCTGCTGGCCGAAGATGAAGAGTCCTTTATCACTGCTTTAGAAATTGGCCTCGCGAATGAGGGCTTCGACGTATTGGTGGCAAGGGACGGCCAAGAGGCTTTGCGAATTTTCGAAGAACACCGTGTCGATCTCATCCTCCTTGATCTCATGTTGCCCAAGGTTTCCGGCCTCGATGTCTGCAGGACTATCCGGCAGAGTTCGGCTGTGCCCATCATCATGGTCACGGCAAAAGGAACCGAAATCGATACCGTTGTAGGTCTAGAAATTGGTGCTGATGACTATGTCACCAAGCCCTACCGACTTCGAGAGCTCGTCGCCCGCATGCGAGCTGTCCTGCGTCGCGCTCCCGACGACATAGAGATCGGTACTCCTAGTGAAGCCTTGGAGTTCGGCGGCGTCCGCCTAGAGATAGAGCAACGCAAGATCTTTGTCAGAGACACCGAAAAAGCGCTGCGGCGCAAGGAGTTCGAACTCCTACGAATCTTGATGGAACACGCGGGCCGCGTAGTCACGCGTGATTCTTTGATTGACCAGGTCTGGGGTTCGGACTATGTGGGCGACACCAAGACCCTCGATGTCCACATCAAGCGCCTCCGGGCCCACGTCGAAGAAAACCCGAGCAAGCCCCTCCTTATCGCCACCGTGCGAGGAGTTGGGTATCGCTTTGATGGTTCCAAGTCTTCCTAAGCAAGCACGACCTGCTTGCGCAGTATTTGCTCTTCCCTGCGCTGAGCGCAAGCTCGCCAGCGCTTATGGCAAGGAAATAGTGCTTCGACCACCGAGGTAAGGACTCAGGACTTCAGGAAGTTCTATTGAGCCATCTACTTGGCGGCCCTGCTCTATCAGTACAGCCCAGATTCTCGCCCAGGCCAAGGCCGAACCGTTAACCGTGTGCACCAGTTTGGGGCTGCCACCTTCACTCGGGCGATAACGCACCTGAGCACGGCGAGCTTGGTAATCAGAGAACCATGACACGGAGGAGACCTCCAGCCAGCGATCTACCCCTGGGGAATAGACCTCAAGGTCAAAGGTTCTCGCTGCAGAAGCTCCGAGGTCACCCGTGCAGAGATCAAGGACGCGGTAGGTCATCCCAAAGGCCTGAAGGATGGCCTCAGCCCTAGCCAAGATATCCGCGTGGGCCTCGGGAGCCTGTTCGGGAGTGGTGTAGGCAAAAAGTTCCACTTTGTCGAACTCATGCACCCTGAGTAGGCCACGCGTGTCGCGTCCCGCTGCTCCAGCTTCGCGACGAAAGCAAGCCGTAAGCGCGGTAAAGCGTGCGGGCAGTTGGTCTTCAAGCAAGATGTCACCGCGATGCATGGAGGTGAGGGGAACTTCAGCGGTTGGGATGGCCCAGAGGTCATCACGTTCAATCTGGTAGGCCTCATCGGAGAATTTGGGTAAATGGCCCGTTGCGGTCAGCACTTCGGTGAGCGCAAAGGTGGGCGGGCGAATTTCTTCGTAGGCATCGGCATGGGCATCAAGGGCATAGGCCGACAGTGCACGCAGCAGTCTCGACCCTGCGCCACGAAACATGGGGAACATGGAACCGGCGATAGATGCACCCCGCTCCATATCCAAAATACCTAAGGCTTCACCGCTTTCCCAGTGAGGAACGCGCTGGTGCTCGCCATAGCTGGGCTCAGGATTGCCCTCTTCAATGCCTGGCCACCAACGTCGGAGTTCCACATTGTCTTCAGCGCTTGCTCCATCGGGTGCATCCTCAGAGGGCAGGTTGGGAATGACGAGCAGTGCGGCACGAAGGCCTTCAAAGGCCTCGTCGAGCATGAGTGAGCTTGCTCGCTCTTGTTCGCCAAGAGTCCGAGATTGCGCAGAGAGGCGCTCAGCCTCCGCCTCGTCGCCCGCACGCTTAGCTAGGCCTACCTCTTTCGAGATGGCCTTGACCTGTCGGCGGAGTTCTTCTGCATCAACTAAAAGTGCGCGGTGAGCCTCATCTAGGGCTAAAAGTTCGTTGATCAGCTCCGGCCCGAGCCCGCGACGAGCCATGGCGAGCATAAGCCTCTCGGGCTCTTGGCGGATGAGATGAAGATCAATCACTCTATTAACGGTAGCCTGAGTTTTCGTGAGCTTTGGACCTGAACGCAGCGGCATCCTTGTCGAGGACCTCTCCCTCTCCTATGGCTCCACGCAAGCCCTTCGCTCAGTTTCTTTCCAGGCTCAAGCCGGCGAGATCGTGGCCATCTTGGGTCCCAATGGGGCAGGCAAAACTTCCACCCTGCGCTGTGTCGAGGGCTACCAAGAACCCGATGAGGGAAGGGTGCTTATCGATGGGCTGAGTCCCATTGAAGACCAATCCAAGGTCATGGACAGTCTGGGGATCATGCTGCAAGAGGGAGGGATCTACCCAGCGCTCAGCCCCCTCAAGGCAACGAAACTCTTCGCCTCCTACTACCCATCTCCCCTGGAGGTCCCTGATCTCCTAGAACGCTTGGGCCTTAGCGCAGTAGCGCGTACTCCCCTGAAGCGTCTTTCGGGCGGAGAACGCCAGCGCCTCTCGCTCGCGCTCTGTCTCATTGGTCAGCCCAGCACCCTTGTGCTCGATGAGCCGACGGCTGGGGTCGACCCTGAGGGGCGTCAGGTAATTCGTGAGGTCATCGCTGAGCTGCGCAGCAAGGGAGCCACCATTCTGCTCACCACTCATGAGCTCGATGAGGTAGAGCGTCTGGCTGACCGCGTCATCATCATGGACCGTGGGCAGATTGTCGCCAATGAAACGCTGGGAGCGATGCGCGCACAAGGTTCAAGTCTCAGCCTGCGATCGGTGAGCAATATTGATCTCAGCAGTCTCAAGGATCTTGGTTACCAACTCGAAGAATTCGAAGCCGGCCATTACCGCCTCGAAACTGAGGCGAGCCCTGAAGCAATATCCGCCGTGACCGCATGGATGGCGCGTCATGGCCACCCTCTCGAAAGCCTGAGCACAGGCTCAAGCCTGGAAGACCGCTACCACGCTGTCCTCGCTGCAGCTCGCGAAAGCGGGAGTGCGACATGAAGTTGCTCTTCAGCCAAATTCGTTACGAGATCTCCGCCACCCTCGCTCGCGGTGAGTCCTTTCTCTTAACTCTGGGTATTCCCATCGTCTTCTTGCTCTTCTTCTCCAAAGTGAAGGTCATCACCTTTCCCGCCGGTGATCCCGTGCACTTCGTGGCACCAGGAATCATGGCCCTAGCCATCATGTCTTCAGCCATGGTTTCGCTCTCCATCTCCACAGGATTTGAGCGCTCCTATGGCGTGCTTACCCGTCTCCAAGCAACACCCCTGGGTCGCAGGCGCCTGATCACGGCCAAGCTCCTGGCCCTTCTACTGGTCGAGTGCATCCAAGTGGTCGTGATTGCGCTTGTGGCCCTCAGCATTGGGTGGAATCCAGAAGATCTCATTGTTCAAGCCATCCTCGCGGTAGTTCTCGCGACTGCAGCCTTTGGTGGCATTGCTCTGGTGCTGGCCGGCCGGCTCGAGGGAACGGTGAATCTCGCAGTCTCCAACGGGATCTACATTCTGCTGCTGCTCATGGGCGGCATGGTGATCCCACTGGCCAAACTCGGCAGCCTTGCTGCGAAGATCGCCATCCTCCTGCCCTCAGGAGCCCTGTCACAAATTCTGCACCACGCTCTCGGCGGAAGAACTATCGGGATGCTGCCTTGGGTCAGCCTGAGTGTTTGGGCCGTTTTGGCTCCGCTAATGGCGATGAAGCTCTTTCGCTTCGAAGCCAACCGCTAGAACGGACTCTCAAGGACCCCAGAAGCTCAGCTTTAGCGAATTGCTGGAAGATTTTCGAGCGCCCTGCTGAGTTCAGCCTGGGAAATCTCACCGATCTTGATGAAGGCAATGCGGTTATCGGCTCCGAGCACCACGGTTTCAGGGAGTCCTTGGAATCCAAAGGTATTGACGGTCACCTCGTAGTTGGGGTCCGTCCCCACGGGTAGATTCCAAGCGGCTTTGGCCAAAAAGGCTTTGGCGGCCGATGGCCTATCCATGCCGTTGATGCCCACAAAAGAGATCTTGCCCTGAGGCGCATTGACGTAGTGCTTTGCCAGCTTGGCGATCATGGGCATCTCCGCCTTGCAAGGTCCACACCAGGAAGCAAAAAAGACCAGCACTGTGCCCCGCTGTTTCGCATTCGCCGCAAAGGGCAGTTCAAGCGAACCAGGGCCTTGCAGTTTCGCCATGGTGATCTTCGGTAGCGGATCCCCTACTTTCGGAGAGGAAGAATTGTTGCTTCCTCCCATGAATTGAGAGAAGCCGAAGGCAACAATCATCGCAATAACAACACCCAGCGCGAGAAAGCGGAGTCGAGGGCGCCTCCTACTCGCTACTTCGTGTTCGTCTGGCTCCACTCCCTCAGGTGAGGGGACTTCAGCCGAGTACGAGGACATCGAGCGCCATTGCTACAAAGAGCAAGGTGAGATAGCTAATGGAGTAGTGAAAGAGTTTCATGGCCGAAGCCGTGGTCATTTCGCCACGAAGTGCTTCGCGCCAGAGTTTCCAAGCCATGGCAATAAACAGCGCACCAAAGAGCAGAGAGGAAAGGGCATAGATCCAACCCAAACTGGCTACTGGCCCCAAGAGGAAGGTGGTGGCCACCAGGACAATGGAGTAAACGAGAATTTCTAAGGTGGTGCGCTCTGGCGAAGCCACCACGGGAAGCATCGGTACATTTGCGGCTTCATAGTCATCGCGATACTTCACGGCCAAGGCCCAAAAATGTGGAGGTGTCCAGATGAAAATAATCGCGAACATCACCACGGGTGCCCAGGCAATGGAATTGGTCACTGCTGACCAACCCACCAAAACTGGCACTGCTCCCGCTGCGCCACCAATCACAATGTTCTGGACGCTGCGCCGCTTCAACCAAAGGGTGTAGATAAAGACATAGAAGAGCGTCGCGCTGACCGCGAAGATCGCAGAAAGGAGGTTCACGAAATACCAGAGCTCGAAAAAGGCGGCCAGTTCAAGCACCAGCGCAAAAATCAGTGCTTGACGAGGCGTCACCGCGCCGGTCACGAGGGGTCGCTTCTTCGTGCGGTCCATGATGGCGTCGATATCACGGTCAATCACCATGTTGAAGGCATTGGCACCTCCCGCGGCCAGCGAACCCCCGACGAGGGTTTCAAGAACTAGAGCAAAGCTCGGCCAGCCCCGCTGAGCCACCACCATGGTGGGCAGCGTGGTCACTAAGAGCAGTTCAATAATCCTGGGCTTGGTTAGGGCCACAAAGCCCTTGACCCGAATCTTCCAGTTGAAGTGGCCTATCTCTGAGGCGCTAACTGCCATAGCTAGAGAGCCTAGGCCCGAGGGCCGAGGAAGGCTCCTTGGGGTCCTAAGGTTCATGGCATGGCGAAGAGTACGGTAATTGACCCACGACTTTGGCTCGTCCAGCGCCTTTCCCTGGCTTCAAGCGTCTTGGTGGCCGCCATTGTCGTTAGTGGCGCTGCAGTACGCCTCACTGGCTCAGGGCTGGGCTGTGAGAACTGGCCGGCCTGCGGGAAACACCAACTCACGCCCGCACTTTCCTTTCATCCGCTCATCGAGTTTTCGAATCGTTTAGTTACGGTCCTGCTCGTGATAGTGGTCGGGGCGAGTTTGATTGCCGTACTTCGCCTCAGGACAAAACGGCGCGATCTCGTCTGGCTTTCAGCCGGCCTCGTCTTTGGGGTAATCGGTGATGCCGTCCTCGGTGGCATCGTCGTCTACAGCAAGCTCAATCCCTACCTCGTCATGACCCACCTCTGGTGGTCACTCATCATCGTGGTTGATGCCGTGGTTTTTTGGCATCGCGCCCATCGCGACGTGACGGTTAGTTCAACGGTGGCGGTGAGTAAGGGCGCCAGCAAAGCGAGTTGGCTTCTCGCGGCTGTGCTGAGTTTGGTGGTGGCGCTGGGAACCGCAACCTCAGGCACTGGTCCTCATGCTGGAGGTTTTGGCACGCAGCAAGTCGCAAAGCGCATTCCTGTTGAGCTTCGCACCATGGCTGAATACCACGCCCTCATAGCCATGCTGCTCATTGGTCTTGTGGTGGGCATTGTGCTTATCGTTGGCAGCAGCGAAGCCTCACCAGAATTCTTGCTCACTTCCCGGCGGCTCCTTGGGCTCTTGGTGCTCCAGGGGGGAATCGGCTGGTTGCAATATGCGACCCATCTTCCCGCCCTCGTCGTCGAGCTCCATGTCGCAGGAGCTTTGCTGGCCACCATCGGGACTACGCGCTTGATTCTCGCTACGAAATGGCGACCGCTAGTGCAGGCCACCCGTTCTTAGAACCGAAGGGTGACCCATAGGGGAACTGATACCGTAGGGGAGCCCCGAAAGGGGCTAGGCCCCCATCGTCCAGCGGCCTAGGACGCCTCCCTTTCAAGGAGGTAACACGGGTTCGAATCCCGTTGGGGGTGCCAAATATACCGATGCGGGGTGGATTGACCCTAACTACTTGTCCGCTGAGGTTTCGGGCCTGAGTCTCCCTGCAAGAATCCCTGCATGGGTGCATTGCTTGCCGGTTTCCTAACTGGCCTTTCTTTGATTATTGCCATCGGAGCACAAAACGCCTTTGTGCTCCGAACTGGGCTCGCTAAACAGCACGTCAGCATCGTCGTTGTAATTTGTGCGCTCTCCGACATCTGCTTGATCTTCTTGGGCGTTGCTGGAATTGGCGGAATCGTCAAACATCTTCCCGTAGTTCTACAAATACTTCGTTGGATGGGCGTCGCATATCTCTTGGGCTTTGCAATCCAAGCATTCATGAAAGCTTTTCGCCAGAACATGCTTATGCCCACTCAAAACAATCTCCCCTCGGCAAAAGCAGTCGCCATCAGCGCATTAGCCCTCACCTTCTTGAATCCGCACGTCTATCTCGACACCATTTTGCTACTTGGCTC
>Ga0114962_10001094_pt1 | contig 23565 bp, 32 predicted proteins | sample C_130820_MF_Meta_FD_87017 | JGI IMG/M metagenome (GOLD analysis project Ga0114962, IMG submission 87017) | Freshwater microbial communities from Lake Croche, Canada to study carbon cycling - C_130820_MF_MetaG | ecosystem: Environmental > Aquatic > Freshwater > Lake | place: Lake Croche, Canada... | reverse complement strand
CGCCTGTTGGACCTTGAGCACCAACAGCAGTCTCAACCCAAGCAGAGCCATTCCAAAGCTTAAGAACAGTCATATTTTGCTCCTATACAAGTTAGGATCAATAGTAGAGGCAGCAATTTCTGGGTCAATAGGCCATCTATTATCTAATAATAAATTAAAAGTATTTAATGTATTATTAACTAAATCAGAATAATTTACAATAGAAAGATTGACATCACTACGCCCCGTTAAATCTTCTTCAATTTGCGCTCTAAAATCTATAAATGATTGTCCTATCGAACCACCAAAAGAGTTAGAATAAGAAAGTTGTATTTCGTCTATAGATCTATTAGTTAATACTATATTCCACTCTCCTTGGGGAAGGTCAGTTAAATTATATACAGACATTTTTAAAATATTGTTTTCTGGGACGATATCAATCCACTCAGACGCTGGGCGGGTGAGGTAATTGTGAGCATAATAATCAGTATTAGGATTTGGATTATATTCAACGGAGTCAATTTCGCGACTTCTAATAACTGACTCAAGTTCCTGATTATACCAAATAGGCATTTGAGATGCTAAAGCAAGAGCATGAATTAAAGCAGTAGTTCCAGTTCTATTAAGACCACCAACAATATATTTCACTATTTCACCGCCAAAAGCGTAGAAGCTGGATAAGTACTAGTTCCGCTAGTAGTGGCAGTTCTACTTCCAGTAGCACCAGAAGCTATCAAATTTTGAGTAGTCATAAGTGTATTTATATATCGAGTATTAATAGGATCATAAATATTTATATTAGATCTTTGTGTCATAGATGCAGGGTTAACTAAAATATCTGAAGTATAACACCAATTCCACCAACAACCAACTAGTAGATCTGAAGAAGTAGTTGTGGTGATTGATCCTGCCACTAAACTTCCCACCCCGGAAGCGCCAACTACGTCTATTGCTGTCCCTCCAGATATTGCCATTATCGACATTGCCGCAACATAATTATTAAGAATAGGCCAAGTAAATGATGTTTCAGAACCTGTTGCAGTTTTTGTAAAAATTTCCATTTGACAATAATCTCCGCTAAAAATATCGTAAGAATATCGAATAGTCCATCCGGCAGGGGGATTGAAAGCACCATATGTAGAGCCTCCAGTTTTTGCATCAGCATTAACATTAACTTGCATAATAAGAATATCACCTGCAGCGAAACCAGCAGGCATAGCACAAGTCATACTAGAAGTAGTTGTTGAAGCAGTAGCAACAGATCTGAATGCTGGAACTGTAGCAGCAGTAGCAACACGACTAGAAGCAGTTATTCCAAGAATCATGCTAAATCACCAACCAAAACCCATGTATTAGTAGCCCTCTTAATAAGTGTAGCAGAAGACCACTGTGCTCTCAAAATTAAACTTGGAGTAGCATTAACAGTTACCCCGCTAGCAGGAGCGATAGTTACAGATCCAGTACCAGTTGCCAAAAGGTTAATTTGAGTCCCAATAGCAAAAGCAACAGATGCATTTGTCGGGACAGTTATTGTAGCAGCAGCAGAAACCTCAATCAAAGTTTGCTCATCTGTCAATACCAAAGTATAATTGGCAGATTTAACAGAAGTATTCAATCTATATGGTGCAAAAAGTGAACCAGTAGAACTTGTATCAGCCCAAACTACAGAAGTATCAGAAGGGGCTGTTGACTGAATTACTATCCCCGCTGGACCTTGCGGGCCTTGTGGCCCCTGAGAGCCAGTAGAACCCTGTGGGCCAATCATACCAACTGAAGCCTCACTAGCAATAGCGGAGGGACTCACAGAAATATTCTGCAAACCTCTATTGACAGTAACATTAGGTCCAGCAGCAGTAGGGGTAACACTGACAGTAGTATCAATACCACTTACAACAATTTCATTAGTGGTTTGATTAACTTCAGTCATTAGTAGGTAATCTCCTGCCTAACTTCAAATAATCCTCGAATAATTTTGATTACATCTCCAACAGTCCCAACCCCCGGAGAAGTACCTAACGTAACCTCAAGATCATAATCATAAATACCGGCAGGTATTGCTGACATATAAGAAGAAGGAATTTTAATATCAATAACCCCTCCAGTAACAGTGAGAGACTGAGGAGGAGAATTAAAGCCAGAAACATTAGCCGACCAAGACCCACCGATAGTTGGTGCAGATGATCCGGGAATGTATCCAGTATTTGTAGCAATTCTAAAAGTAGTATCTGTTGGATCATTATCAGTAGAAGAATCATCCACTACAAAATAGGCAGTACCTTCAACTATAGAAGCAGGAAGCCCTTTATAGACCGTATGGGTTCCTGTGCCAGAAGTAGTTGGGCTAATAGAACTAGAACCTCCCCTAAGAGTAGTAATTTCAAAAGTATTAGTTAAAGGATTTCTTATATAATAAGTTTTATTAGCATAAATGCCAGTAGGGAGTGTTGTTGTACTAGTAAAACGAACTGTATCATCAACTTTAAAAGTATGTGATGCTAGGGTTAGTGTAGCAGAAGACCCGGTGCAGGTAAAATTACCTGCAGAGGTAGTGAAATTTGGGCTAAAATAAACTGAATCCCCTATAAAAAAATCATGACCTGATTTAGTAATTTTAGCTCCACCATCAGATGAAATAGTGCAAGTGGAAGTATCAGTCGTAGTCCATAAAACTGCAGAATCTCTATAGGCTGCTCTATTTTGAGTCGCGGGATAAGACTTGCGAACTTTCATCTGAGCAGAAGCACCAGTACCAAGATTAATAGCAGTTCCAGCAGCATTTTGATAAGTGATAGAACGCATAAAAGTTGTTCCCTGATCGGCAACAATATTATAAATGCCCACATCAGAAACATCATTAACAATCGTCGTCATTTTTCCTCCAAATATATAACCATTTTATCATTATATTGAGATAATAGCGATAAATCTATGTAGTTAAATCTCCAATTAATATATAATTATTTGTAGATGTACAAATTAAAGTAGCCCCGGAATATTGTACTCTAAATTTTTTGCCGGAAGAAGAATTAACAGTAGCAGTGCCACTTACAGTAACTTGCCCTGACCCAGTTTGGATCATATCAATTTTTTGCCCCGCAATTAAACCAACTCCAGTATTTACATTCAATGTCATTGCAGTTGAACTGTTATTCAATAATAATAATTTTCCATTATCAGTAGATAGAATAGCATAAGCATTAGATGTGATTGTTGGAGTAGATATTGTCTGAGCAGTTGTCCAATCTCCGTTAGTGCCGTTAGTGCCTGCAGCACCTGTTGGACCTGTTGGACCTGTTGGACCTTGTTTTCCTACAACGATAACTTCCCACTGACCTGTAGTTGAATTCCAACTTTTAATTGTACTCATTATCTTTCCTGCACTATTCTATTCATAAAATCAACCAATCTGGGTAAACATAAGGTTAGAGCCTGATTTTAATGTTGCTGCTACACCACTTACTGCCGTTGTATTTTGTGCAAATTTCAAAAAAAAGCTAGGAACACCTGTTGAAGTAGTGAACGTACCTTTTACTGTTATCACGTTGGGTACAGTAGTGGATTTTGTACCCATAATAACTGAAGTAGTTGTTGCTGAACCATCAGTTCCAACTATTGCGTCGCTAATAGTAAATGTAGTTCCATCTGAAGCTAACCCACTGGCATACCACTTCAAGCCATATAAATTATTATAGCCAACTGCCAATTTGATATCTTCAGTAGGATCACTAGTTACATACAGTGTACCCTCAAAAGTATATTGTGCATTTCTAAGCAAATTGGGGTAAATCACACTTATTCCGTTAGCAAACGCCGTAGTGTCGTTAGTGATGTCCGACAAAAGATACACGGGTATATGATTCATAACAGTATTGAAGTTGGTGGGCAAGACTTTATTTTGGGAAAAATCCATTCCTTTCCCTATTTCTACTCTTACGTCAGAAGCTGCCCGAATAAGGCTACTATCAGTAATACTATCAAAATCAATGTCTTGTAAAAGAAGATTGCCCTTTTCAAGTGATACTTGATAGCGCTGTGTAGTGAACGTACATGATCCCACCGAAGAGACTGAGACAAGGCGGGATGTGTCAGAGGGATTCGTTGCAGAATACTCTGCATCCAAGAATGACCTCGCTATCTTGAAAGTTGTGGTGCTAACAGCCATTTCTCCCCACTGGCCTGTGTTTGCTGTACTTCGATCTACATTCCATGTTGCCTCCGGTGACCCGTATGTTCCCGACCCCTTGCTGGCAAAAACACTTCCGACCACTTGACCAGTAGCAGAATTATAGCTCTTGACCCTAATCATCATCCACTTGTCAACACTCCATACAACGGATACCATCTGGTCTGGTCCAAAAGTTCCAACAGGGACGATAGTTAGAGTAATGTCCCCACTATTGACAATAGTCAGAGTGCTAGAAGAAGTAGTTGCATAGCCGCTAGCAGGATTGAGGGGCGTAGAATAAGTCTGGAAACTGCGGGTTGTGGGAACTACAGCATAATAATCAACATCAGCAGAAATCCCTGTAGGCAGAGTTCCCGTAAAACGTATCAAAGCTCCAGTGGTGAGGAAGTGTGCATTACTCGAAAGAAAACTTCCATCATCAGAATTTACAGAACCCGGAACGACTGTCAATGTAGGAGAACCACTAGAGGTTGTAACAGAACCAGTTATATAGTTAGTATTTCCTACGTTACCTTGAGAGTAGTGCAGGTAGTTAGTTGCCCCGGTGTTTACATAAGAAGTTATAGTTGCATTAAGATTAGATGCGCTTGTATAAGTTATTGCGATTGGAATATCAGCCATAGCGTTTGAAGCAGTACTTGCTAACTTCAGAGGAGTACTGTCTATCAGATAATAGTATTGATTTGCTGATATCTCTGAAGGAAGTGAATCACTAACTTTTACTCTTGTCCCTGTAGGCATAGAGTTAGTACGTGATACTCGTTCTTCAAAATAAGAATTAGAGTTAAGAACTTGTACTGTCGCTCCTGCGGAATGAGAAGCGCTAGTAGTGTTTGATGCGCCTCTGGTGACTACAAGATAGTTACCAGAAACTGACACAACAACTAGCTTCTCAGAGTCAATCAGGAGAACTGAACCAGCAGTCATGCCAGTAGAAGAATTCACACTGATAGTGCTACTAGCTGTGGCGTTAAGAAGATGAGTTGCAGCAGTCGTACCACCTGTTCCTCTGGTGACAAGAAGGTTGCCGCTGCCCGATGTTGAAGTAACTGTCACCAGTTCGGAATCAATCAGTACAACTGAACCGGCTGCTATACCAGTAGAAGAACTTACTTTGACGATATTGGTTCGAACTAAAGCTCCCGTCAGGTGAGTTGCGGCAGTTGTGCCTGCTGCCCCTCGGGTCACAGTTAGAGTAGTGCCTGATACGGCGGTGACTACCATTACTTCAGAATCAATTAGGAGAACTGAATTGACTTCTACAGTGCTAGCGCTATTGACTGTAATTAAAGTGCTGCTTGTACTAGTGATTGCGGCAGTAAGCGTAGTGCTTGTAGTAGAGCGAGTGTTAGTAATTGCCAAACTCAATGCGGTGGGAACACCGGGAGTTGCACTAGTGATTGCGGTGTTAAGGGCTGTTGTTGCAGAAACACCGCCATAAAAAGTCACACCCATCGTACCACTCGCAGATGGACCAGTCTTTTTAGAATAACCGCTAGCTATAGAATAATCACACTCTCTAATAACTGGCTTACCATAAGAACTGTTGATAAATCTAGCACCATTAAAAAAACTTGAGCCATTACCTGCAATAGTAAGATTAGTACCACCTCTTATAGCGGGTGTAGCCGTATAGCCATAACCATCTTGAAAAATAAATGATTGTCCAATTCCATCAGTACAATTGTGAATCATAGATTGGGAAAAATATACATTTCTCGCTCTAGTTGAATTTGCAGGATCTGGTCTAAACCACATACTGTCACCAAATGGGAAAATAGAGAAAAAATTATGAAAATGCATATTATTTGTATCATCAGAAGTAGTATATTCTGATAGATCAAACTGTGGGTATGATGACCCATCGCCATTACCAAGCAAATACACATAATCAAATACCGATTCTCGCGGAGATTGATTAACTGTCAAACCCGTCCGTGCGAAGTGGGCTATACGAACATTACGCAACAAATAGTGATGTTGAAACTGGTACTCCAGTCCCCCGATGTCAATGGTACGACCTCTCCCATCTATGAAGAGGTTCTCTATTAATGACCCATCAATATGACCATTTTGTAGGTAGGGTGTATTACTTGGTCCCCTTTTCAAAGTTATGAACTGTTCAGCAGTAGATCCGTTTACATGAACATTGTTTACAGGGGCAAGGCGAGTAAGAGACATACCAGAACCCGTAAGGTGCATCGGGAAATGATAAGAAAAAGGTTGACACTTGTAAAACCCTTTGGGTAGTACAAGAGTATCTCCTTTGGTTAGCTCAGGTGTTTGACCAGAAATATAAGAATAACCATCGTCACTCAACACCCCAAAAGCCCTTATTATGGCTGGAGTGATATCCGTAACAGTTGCATATGTCGGATCAAATACGCCAACAGCAATATTGTCCTGAAACTCTCGGATATCAACAGCGTTCTTATACTGCCGATCTGCCCAGCCCGTATCATAGTCACTACTTGAATTTTTTGATAAAACTTGCCCCTTCAAACCTCCTGATGGGATGACCGCATCACCCGGATCATCAGTATCAACCCAAAGAAGATTTGTAGAAGACGGAGTTTCATTTTGAAATACAACATATGCTCCCTGTGGGCCTTGTGGACCTTGTGGACCTTGTGGACCGATAGGGCCAACAGGACCAGAGTTGCTAGAGCCTACAGCAATAATAGTATTATCTGCTGACTGAACTAGTGTAATATTATTATCTTCTCTTAGGATGATATTATTATTTTCTCTCAAAATAATAGATTGATTCACCTAGTAACATCTTTCTCAATATAAGCAGGACCGGTGAGGAGCGTAGTCACTACAGACCCATTGACTTCCTGTAAATCCCAAACTGCATTAGCAGGGACAAGGGAAGTAGTAGTAGCAGCCGATAACGTACAAGCAAAAATACCATTAGCAGCATTGACGATTGCACAGCTAAAAGTAGCAAGAGGGGTAGAAGAACTAGCTTTTGCTCTAATCTGTGCTGAGTAAGTTCTACCCGTAATGTTAATCGGATTACCATCAGAATCTTGACGCGTCACAGTAACTGTCTCAGTATCGCCAATCTTAATATTTAATGGATAATTTGTAGGCTTGCTCATCTCTCTCCTTTACTCCCAAAAAATACTACCAGTAGCAGTACCGGAAACAATTTCTACATAAATTCCATCATTAAAGGGAACTCCTTTGAAAGAGTCATAAAGAGCAGTGCTAGTAGTTGGCACTGCAATTTTGAACACAGGATTTCCCGCACCAGTTGCATTATCATGAATATGAACTACAGCAGTCACTGTAGCCCTAATTGAAAAACCATGAACAATTGCAGCATTAGGGCTGATAATAGTACTTACACTATTAAATGTTGTATATTGCATTTTCTCTCCTTAAACTGGCGGATTAGAATCTTGCTTAGATCCTCTTTCCGCTCTTCCTGTAGTAGCATCTGCAGGAGAAGATTCTCCTGCAAGACTATCGTGACTAGACTTTGTAGGATGTCCTGACAAAGCATTAGAGTTTCCTTGTGGAGCACCGGCCTTGCTTGATGTTGGCTGGCCACCGCTCATTACTTGACCCATATCAAACTTATTCTTTTCTTCGACAACCTTAGTAGGATATGGAAGAACAACATCTCCATTTTCAAGAGCAGTAAGACCGAGTTGTGCTCTAATCTCATTGGGCGTCATGACTTCAGTTCTAATATATCTATCCCAAATTCTAGAACGAAGATCTTCATCAATAATATCAATCTCAGCAAATTTAAGAAGTTTTTTGTCTGTAAATTCTTTTACAATTCTATTGAGTTTATTTTCAAGAACTTTTTGATCAGGTCCAACAACTTGATTTTTAAATGTTTTATCAGCATCTCTTGAAACAGCAAGATTAGCATTATCATAAATACCAATTTTTGGAGCAGGAACTCTATTAGCTACAGTAATTTCATCTCTATTTGATTTACGATATTTATCAAAAGAACTATCTTGAACAGTATTTTCAAGTTTTTCAAATTTAATATCTACTTCTCTACCAAGAGTAGCGGGAAGAGGAATAAATAATGTTCCATGATTATTGCCTTTAATTTCATTTTTAAAATAATTAACAACTTCTTGTTTTGATTTTTGAGAAAGATTTGCACCCTTTAAAATAATTGCATAACGAGGAATACTTTTATTTTCAAAATAATCAATATTATATTCTTTAGCAAATTTATCTCCAATAATTGCACTTAAAGCAGCAACTGCTGAAGGAACACCGTAATATGTATTAGTAGGACTATATTGTCTAAAATGAATAATCTCATTAGGATTATTATCAGAACCAATAGGATCTGGAGTTTTAGTATCCTGAAAATTTCTAAAATAAATAAATCTTGCTGCTGCTCTCTGAACAAATCCATCGCGTGCTCTTCTTATGCGAACAAAGACGGAAGGAATATGTCCAACATATCCAATAGTTCCATTTCTATTACGGCCAATTTCCATATAACCGTTACCAGTTGTAAGATAATCAACCCAAACTTTAATTAAAGTTTCAATAAAATCTTCATCAATATTAAAATCTTCAAAAAGTTCATCAAGTCTATCCTCTTCTTTTTGAAGTTCATCACGAAGTCTTGTCAACCCATCGCCTTCTTTAGAAGAAGCTTTTTCTATTCTTTTTTTTGTCTTTGTTGTATCTTCCCATCGATAACCAAGAGCAACAGTATTCATAGTTCGAGCTAGAATGCTGGCATGATGAACTGAATTTTCCTCAAATAAAGAAGCCAAAATTTCAAGATTATAAGGAGGCTGGACGAGATCAAACATCCCATATCCATTGACCATTTCTGGATCAACAAATTTAGACTCAGTGCCATCAGCACTAGTTTGATATCTTTTATTTAATTTTTGATATGTAGTTTTTACTTTTTTTGTTTGTTTTTCTAAATCAATAGGAAGTTTAAAAATATCTTTATCTTCAACTTTAATTAAATCAATAGCATTAGTATAGGTACTAGTAATATCATCAATCTCAATAATTTCTTTATTGTCTTCTATCATTGAGGCTGCGATTCTTCTCATACTAAACCTTTTCTATTTAACTGTTTAAATGCATCAACAGGATCTGGAATATCGCCATCCAGCATTCTTTCCATATGATCATCAGATTCATTATCAGTAATTTTACGACTTCCTGGCATCCAACGAGGATGACCATCAAGAGCCTCTACGCCAATATAATATTTTGCAGCATCTCTCATTTTTTTTTCAATAATAAAATCATTGATATTGCCTTCCATAGAAAGCATTCTTCCTTCATCATCGCCAAGGCAAGCACCATCTGGCATTTCCCAAAGGCAAACACCACGAAGATCTTCAACAACTACTTGTACATTTTTAAGCATTTTTCCCATATCAATAATATTATCACAGATATTGTGTTATCAAGCAAGAAAACAAAGCAAAAATGGCAGAACTATACCATTTTTGGTATAGTTCTGCCATTAAAAGATACTTTTTTGTTAAATTTCGCAAGTATCGTTGCTGCAGTACTTCTCACCTTCTGCATCAAAAGAATTACCAGCATATAGACTATTCCAATTGATACTCTTGATCTTTTTAACTGACCCATTCCAAGTATCAAGGTCAATCCTCTCATAAGGCATCTGAGCATAAGCTCCACCAACCTCAAGAATAGGAAGCATAGAAACAGACTTCAACTGACCATCAATCGAACGAAGCAAAGCGCCAATCTGACTCTTCTCATCATCAGTGAATGTCACTGTAACTGATACCTGATTATCTGCCCAATAACGCTGAGCAAGAATAGCAAGAGATGTTTTCTCCCACATCGAAACCTCACGTTCAGTACGAACCTCAGGACCAACCGTAGGAAGTTCAACAACAACGCTATGAGTTGGGTCCATAACATCAGGTTCTGCCTTATATCCCGCCTTTGCAAGAGCATCAAGCAAAGGATCATTAGTGGCAAAGCGCATACGACGAATATATACATCTGCTGTAGGCCAGTGAACACCGGGGGTGACTCCAAAGAGCAACGAGACGGTTCCAGAAGGCTTCACAGACGTTGTTTTAATAGAAGAGCGACATCCAAGCCACTCTGAGTATTTAGTGTCCAAAACTTGAATATTATGATATCCAGTATCAAGCCAAGTGCGAAGTTCAGTCCAACCATGCATCTCAGCAAAATGAGCAAGACCAGATACAGAGCAACCAATACGACGATTACGTTGCATAATAGCATTAGTCTCAGGCCAATGAGTAGGAAGAAGAGTTACAGACTTAGCATAAAGATATGAAACCTTAAGAGTCTTATTAAAATCCTCAAATGAATCATGACGAGAAATAAAGTTTTCCACAAGAGTGCAGCACTCACCGGACTCAAGAGTTTGCTCAGAACAAGGATTAGTTCCAGCAGCACGCCAATCCTTATCATTGGCAGAATCAACAAGACGGCCAAACTTACGACAAAGATCAAGCCAAACAATCCCCGGCTCTCCATTGTCACCAATGAGAGTTGCAATGTGATCAAAATTATCACCAACATTTGCAACAATAGAATTGTTAGAAGTATGTCCCCAACCATTCGCTCCCATACGCTCGGGATTAATTTCCCAATTCTTTAGATTAAGAAATTCCTGATCATTTGCGTCTCCAAGCGCAATCTCAGCAGAACGACGAACATTACCAGATACAACACACTTGCCAATCTTATTTTGAATATCGACAATATCAGTGGCAGTAATCTTATCTCCACCACGATTATCAAATTGCTTTTTGAGAGAAGAATGAAGATCAATCAATGGACCCGGACCAGCAGCAACACCGCCAAATCCCCTAATAGGTTCACCGGAAGGACGAATCTCAGAATAGTCAAACTCAACAGTATTCCTATTAGCAAAGAAATAAGACTCAAGCAGAATAGAGACTGATTCAAACCAGCCCTCACGCGAGTCAGGGACAACAAATGTCTTGATATCAGAATTGGGCTGATGAATCTCGAGCTTCCCTGCGCCCTTAGTATCAAAACCAACGCCAACACCAAGCATTGACATTTCCATTAAACGAACAAAAGGCCATACTGCATCATGTACGCTACGAGGAGAAATACTTTCAGTAGAAAGGAAAGAACAGTTCTGAAGGGCAGCAGAATTCTTGCTAGCATGAACAAACTCAGTCCCCATCATCCAAAGGCCACGACCGGGAGGAGTCCACTTACCAACGAACAAACGCTCATATGCATCTTGGGCAGTTGCCTGAGCCTTACGCTCATTCCAAGGAAGACGATTCTCCTTGCACCAATCCTTCTGAATAGTAAAAGTTCCTTCAATAACTCTTCGACAAGTCTCAAACCAACGTTCTTTAGTCCCATCGCTTTTGCGACGAGAATACTTTGTAAGAAATGTTAACTCACCAAGAGAGTTGCCTCCACCAATAGGGAAGCCCCAAGGAACATTACGCTCCTGATAAGAAATAATAAAATCTTCTGCCAACTTGAAACTCAAGAAGTCTGTACTTCCCACTTTTTCTCCTATATTATTATATTATTTTAAACTCTTTGAGAAATTTTTTCCCCAAGAATATTTACAATCAAATCTGCTACATGATCCCACGTTTGTGTGTTGTGAATCATAGTAGCAGAGTGAAGTGTCTTTTCCTTCACTTGCTCGTAATTTTCGTAAACATATCTCATTTTATCACGAAGATCATCAAGGTCTGGATCAACCCAGTCACCAAGATGAACCCCTTCGCCCCGTGCTGGATGCGAATCCAATGGTACAGACATTTCAGCAAAATCTGCACAAGCCGTTGCATTAGTTACAATTGTAGGTAGACCTGTAGCTATGCCCTGAAATGGGATTAATCCAAATCCTTCTCCATTAGTTGGATATACAAGACAATGAGCAGCATTATATAATTTAACTAAATCTTCAACAGATACTTTATAATCAATAGATAAAATTTGAGGATGAAATTTAGCACTTTTAAAATCTACACCATTTTCATAAAATCTACATTCAGTAACTTCATTAGATTTAAGTACAAGAATAACATTAGGATTACCATCAAATAAATCTATAAATGCGTCAACTACTCTTTGCCCACCTTTTCTTTCAGTTGGCCCTCCAACATGAAAAAAGACAAATTTTTCTTGAAGATATCTATTTTCAATTTTCCATAATTCTTGATCAATTCCATGAGGAACTAGCCGAACAGTTTTATTTACATTAAAAGAATTAAATACATCAACACAATACTGTGAAGTAGTCCAAATTTCATTCATTTGATTCATAGTGTGAGGCCAAGATTCTGGAATAACGGATGACTCCCAAGGAGTATATCCAATCCGATACTGATCTGGCTCACCTCTATAATATTCAGGCTGAATAAAAGAAATATGAGTTTTTGTTTCTCTACTATCGAAAGAAACTTTTATATGTTTATTTTTAAGTGCTTCTATTGTTTTAATAGCTGCATAGCCATAACCAATTCCATCGCCTAATCCCGGAGGACTAAACCACCCAATTTCATTCATTTTAAATCTTTCTTTATTATTCCTAGATATCTAGTCTAGCATAAATCAGAAAAGACCTTCCCAAAAACCCTCAATTTTACTAAGAGTTTTTGGAAGACTTGATGGATTTTTTGTAGCAATACCAAGTTTAGAGTATACTTCTCTAGCATCAGCATCATTGTCAATTGCTAAAGTAATATTATCTGATTTAAGTAAACTTTGAGCATGATTTCTTTTAGACTCCAAAGTATACTGATGTCCATGACCTAAACTATTCATATAAAGTCTATTGAACTTCACTCCAGCATTTTTGAGTGCTTTTGTAGTAGAAGCTCTATCAGATTCTGGTCTTCCAGTTGAAATATAGATTTTATATGTTTTTGATTTTTCATTTACCCAAGCAATAGTTTTATCAATACCATTATTGCCACTAAGTAATGTTCCATCAATATCTACAATAATTCCGGCCATCTAATAGTATATCATTGATTATCTTTATAAGCGTCCCCAATCTAGGAGTTGAACCTAGCTCAACAATGTTAGAAGCATCGTTTGTGCATCCGGCACATTGGGGGTAGTTTGTGACAGATATGTCACTATATTAAATTTTAGTACTATGTGACAAATACGTCACTACACTACCATTTATCGGATAACTACGCTACCGTTTATCAGGAAATTTCTACACAGTTCATATTATGGTGCATAGATAATTCATGATATGGGCCTATCGTCCAACTGCTTTGCGGAGTGATCGTGCTGCCACACAGAAGCGTTTATCGCAAGTACATTCATGATACTTCTCATTGAATGGCAGATCACCATCGTCAGCATCGGCCCATTCGGTAATGAGGGAGCGCAATCGCTCAATCTCATCGGCAGCTTCACATTCAACGCAGAGTCCAGCATCAAACTGTCCTGAACGTATGCAGGGGTTCATATTTGCTCGCAGTCGTTCCACGATGTCACTCATCGCCCCACCGCCTGACGAAGTGCATCATAAGCAGATTCAAGGGAGTCATGCTGTTTATCACTCAAACCCTCAGAATAAATATCATCTGCATCAGCCCATGCTTCAATAAGAGAACGAAGATCATAAATCTCATCAGCAAGAATTGCAATAGCACAAGTAGGATGCCACTGCCAACAATCTGCTGAATGAGTACGAACTATATCATCGTCCCATTTTTCAATAATGCTATCCACAGTATTCATACTTTCTCCTTTTGATCATAATACTATCCATAAGATACTTTATGGCTATCATACTATCCAAGTGCGGGTAGTGGGATTCGAACCCACACTGAAGCGGTTTTAAGCCGCCGTCCTCTGCCAGTTGGGATATACCCGCTAGATGTTTGCGGGGGAGAGATTTCTCTCTCCCCCGCAGCACTGCCTTCACACGGCTTTGCGCTTCGTTCGGACTATATGCGCTACGTTCGCAACAATTAAATTATATCACCTAGAAATTCTGATAGGGAAGGAATCCGGGATCAAGGATAAACTTTGATCCAACCTTCTCAAACTTCAGAATACCAATACGGGGACGAGACTTATCACCATCAGGATAAATCTCCATATCTGTCATATTAGGATCAGGAAGTTTCTCTCTAGAAATTCTTACATTGGGCATTATTTCTCCTTATTATAGTGAGTACCCCCGGAGGGAATCGAACCCTCATGGATTGGTTAAAAGCCAACTATTCTACCATTGAATTACAGGGGCTAACTGTCAAACAGGCCAGATATATTCCAAATCATACGGCTCTGTCCAACCGAACTGCGAGTAGAACTCTACATCCTTCCGCAGCAGATTGCTACGGTGTGAAGCGTGAAATGCGTCACTTCCCATCCACTCTGGATACGAGAACTCAGCATCAATTGTCTTGAAAGCTTCATAAGTTTTATCAAGACAAGTATCTTTATAACCTCGCATTGTCCATTCTGAGACAATTGCAATTTGATACAACATCAGATATTCTTCATGTCCGATCCACATTTTTGTAGCGGGATGATTAATCCAACCTTTACCCCTACTCATGCCAGCAATAGTTTGCATAATCTGCAATGTTTCCACTCTTTGTTTGCCAAGACGTTGACGATCAAGTGTCATTGCACAGAGAGCGAAATCATCGCTAGGAAGGAATGTTTGCACTAGTTTCTCCATTTACAAAATTAATAAGACGGATACGATACGATTCACAAATTTGTCTACTTGCATTAAGTTGTTTTTGCAAAATTTCAATTTCACTTGCGGCTTGATGAAAGAGCCAGCAGTCAGTATGACCATGATTTTCTTCTGGACTATCTCCAGTCCAAGGTTCGCCCGCAGGGCAGGCTCTTTCACGAAGTTGATCTGGTAAAGTGTAAGTAATAATTTTTTCAATCATAAAGTTTTAAAGCCTTTCTGATAGCTTCATCCATAATTTCACCACTATAAAATTCTCCATCTGGATTATCTAGGGCTTGAACTATAACACGGGGAAGAATTAAAATGACAAGATCTTGCATCTCTTCCTCAGTTGGACTGCTTGCTGACATATTATCTCCTCACATAGTATCTAACGACATAGCATCTAGTCCGGCAGGGTGGGATCGAACCACCGACTACGACTGTATAAGAATCGTCCTCTTACCACTGAGTTACTGCCGGTTGCTCCCAGCATCGTACCACGGCTTCAGCAGGTTCGCAACCTAGAAGGAAGTCTGCCTTGTTGCAGTCCAGTTCAAGGATTGATTATTCCAAGGATGAGTATTGACCTCTTCTCCGGGAAGTCCGCCCCATTTGTCTCTAAAGTAGTCTCGGTTTTTCTCAAACAACTGAGAAGGAACTACAGGCTCTCCGCTATTCTGCGTTCTTGAGCCGTAGTGGTAAAATACTGCATTCTGCGATCTAGCACATCTAAGGCCCGCCAAAATGGTTCTATAACAATAGTCATTGTCTTCGAAGTATGCAGGATATATATTGTTATCGAATTCGCCAATATAATCATAAGTTTCTGGCGTAATCATAAAACAAGCAAAGTCTGGAGCAGGCATAATATCTACAGGATGATCAGGCTTCTCGCAAATCTTCACTTGCTCTGGTGTCATCGAATCTCTATAGTCTGTTGCTGTTATAACACCAATATGATCTAAATCGATAAGACTACACATATGCTCAATAGTTGTTGGAGATAAAATAATATCATCATTGATGATAAGAATATAGTCACATTTTTTTTCTATAGCTTTTTTTGTGCCAATATTCCAAGCACCAGAAACTCCATTATTAGTAGACCAGTTATCTATAATAAAAAGTTCCCAATCCATTCCTTCTGGAATTTGAATTGACTCAATAGCTTTAATTGCTAGTTCAAATTGATTTAAAATAGGTATAACTACGCCAACTTTTTTCATCAAACTTCCCAAGGATTATAAATACCATCACTAATGTTTCTACCATGAAATCTATACTGCCAAAGAATTTGAGGATGACATTTGATCTTAAAACCGTTTGTTACAAGCTGAACCCACATAGCATGATCTTCGCACACAACTGCCGGATACCCGCCTACAGCCTCCCAAGCAGACTTTCTAAGCAGCACAGTTGCTGGTATGAAGTTAGAAGTAAGGATTCTTTCTTCGTCATAATAAGAATTAGGATTCCATCCATTTCTCGTCCCTGTTACTTCACACCAAGGATAAATCATATCTGCATCACCAGCATTATCAACAAGCTGCTGGATATAGTCGGGATATAAGATATCGTCATCGCAAAGAGGAGCAACCCACTCGGTAGTTGCTGCATCAATAAGTTTATTGAACATTGCACTAGCTCCGACACGCTCGTAGTCAGTCCCGATAATATGAGCCTTGGGTTGAACTGTCTGATTCCTAACAGACTCCATACAGTCAGCGAGCATCTCATGTCTATGAACTAAAGTTGGGGTAATAACTGTTACATCTGCAAATTCCATAAGATCTCCGTTAGTGATATGTAGAGTACCAGTACTCTGCATCTTTTCTCTTGGCCTCTTCTACCCAAGTGTTTTCGCCATTTGCGGCAGTTGCTTCTTCTATGTGTGTGATATGAAGACCATTAATGCGACATACATAATAGTTGGCCTTTCGGACATTCATCTCAACGTGATCATCACCAAACCACCAGATAAGATTTTCATCTACATATGGCATCTCATCTGGAGCGAGTTCTCCCCTCAACATAAAGCAGAATCCGCACATCCCGCCATCTTTTTTAGTTCCGGTAGTGGGAGTTAAAACAAATTTTGCATCAGTGTTGAAGTATCCGTGATCTGGATAGACGCAGCCGACTTGATCCTGAGATCTCAAGAGTTCCGACATCTTTTCTACAAGTGGTTCAGACCATTCAATATCATTATTAAAGAAAGCAATATTAAATATATCAAATTTAGATACAGCCTCTGACCATGCATGATTCCACATTTGATGGAGCTTCCATCCTGATGCGTCTACAATGGTAAATCTAGGATCATCAGGAATAAAGTTTCTGATATCTCTTATAACTTCTTCCCTAGACCCATTATCGTACATAATAGCTTGATCAAATTTTTCATTCTTCAAAAGATTAATATACTTGATAGTCATCTCTACTTCATTTTTAAAAGGAGTTACAACTATAGTATGGATTTTATTTTCACTCATAAGCGTCCAATGTTCAAAATCATTATACTATATTTTTTAAGATCTTGTTGGTGCTGGATCTAAAATCATATCTGTTGACAAAAAATCTTGCCATAGTTGGAATAGCGAATCATCATCTAGAGCACCCATTTGTCTCCAATGAGCACCCTCCCCCTCGGGGAGATTAGTGGCGTCGTATGCAATTTTACCGTTTCGGAGCTTCCTTTTAAACTGCTCAAAAGATCGATATTGGAAGTGTCTTATTTCTACAGCACTATAGTTTCGTTCTCCAGATCTTATAACATTGTGATTTCCCTGAAGGATTTCAAAATCATCTTCGGCCCTAAATGCTACGCATGGCCAAAACTCTGGTAGCGGCTCTTTATGTAGAATAGTTTTGATTGGATTATCTCCAACTGGATCATCAGAGGTTGGAAAGTGATCAAATACCTTAGCCACAACTATAGGCTTCGATAGAGATCTAAGCTCAGATCCAAGAGTTTCCCCGGAAGTCGCGTACCAGACTTCATCTGCATCGAATGGGATAATCCAGTCAGCACCATTTGACACTGCCTTATTAGCTAAATTTGTCATTTTCAGTGATTGATAATATGCAACTTCAAGATCATCTTCAATCAATATATTCTTATGTTCTCTAGCTAAATCTTCCAATATATCCCTAGTACCGTCAGATGACATATTATCTAGTATAATAAAGTTATCAATATCTTCACAAAGAAGATGTTCTATTGTATATTTAATAATATCTTCTTCATCTTTAACCATAGCTATTGCGAATACTTTACTCATCTAAATCTCTTATCATCCTAGCTGGGACACCAGCAACTGTTGTACCAGATTTATCAATATTGTGTATTATAACACTTCCGGCACCTATAGTTGTATCTTTTGCAATATTTATTAAATTAATAATAGAAGCGCCAGTTCCTATAAAAGCACTATCTCCTATATTAACCTCTCCTGCAATATTAACTCCCGGACCAATACTACAAAATTTCCCTATTCTTGTTCCCTGACTGACTGTTGATCCAACATTAATATGGGACTCTGGTCCAATCCAAACATTCCCAGTTACAATAACTCCTGCAAAAATAACTACTCCATCACTAAGAAAGACTTTTTTCCCAATAATTGCTGATGGATGAACAAGTGTCGCTGGCGTCCATATCTTCTTTTTTGAAAACACTTTTCTTTTTAGATATGGTTCATTTACTCCAACTACATAATGAGCACCTTCTATATGCTTATCAACCGACCCTATAACTCCGGCCTTATTTTTATCATCATCAAGATATCCAAGTAAATTCCAAGTCGGAATTTGATCGTTTATAGCACTGACTATTGTCTCTATACCAGAACCGTGAGAACCTGCTCCGATAATAACTAGATTTTTCACTAGACACTCCAGTTATTATAATGTATAACATCTAAGATTTGATGATCAACTTTAATATTTTTAAATAGAACTGGATTTTTTGTAAAGATCAATATATTTTGTCTATACCAGTTTTCAATATTTTCATTATTCCAAAAATTAAATCTAAAAATAGGTGAACATATATAGCCTTTTTGATGAAACTTCGGTACCCAATAACTTGGCCACTGTTCATTTATATGTTCAACGCCTTTTTGGCCCGGAACGGCTGCTGACCAGAGTATATTGTCTGAGCTATTGCAAATATTAGTCACAAATTGATCAGCAAATTTATGAGGAATATGCTCAGCAACTTCAAGTGATACAGCTAAATCATACTTTTTGTCTAAAGAAAACTCTGAAGAAAGATCTTTTAGTATAAAATTTTCTTCGGGTATAAGAGAATATCCCTCTGGAGATCCATCGACTCCGGCTATTTCATCTATGCCATTCTCTTTAAATACTGATAGCCAAGCCCCCGTTCCACAGCCAAAGTCAACTACAGACTTTGGTTTAAATATGCTTATTACTTCGGGTACGATAGCTCTTGCAGATGACAAGGCTCCATCATGTATTTGATTATAAAAATCTTCATTGTATGCGTTCATACACGCCAGCCATCCCCTCTGTAGTGTCCTATATGATCTACCAAAGGAGGATCTTCCATATGTCCTAAATATGCACACTTGACATATGGATCTGAAAACAGAAGTTCTGAAAACTCTTTCTCTCCCCAGCCTACTTGCCATCCTAAGTCAACTACCCATTTAGGGTATAGACATGGATTTAAAGTAAAGAGTTTTCTATGCTCTAACCACTTAACATTATCATGTATATATGGCTCATATGAAGTTGGATCTTGATACATAAATCCACCAACAGAAATTTCTTGATCATTAACAGCCTGTCTTTTCAAAGCAACTTGGGCAAGAGTTTTTTTGTTATTTAATTTATATTTGAGTATATTAAGATCAATTTTTTGATTAAAAATAAAATCGCCTTCTTGATGCCAAACATAATCTACATTATAAATATTTGCTATGCTCCATAAAGTTCTTATTGAACCAGAGAGTCCCATATTTTCAGGATGAGAGTAAATTTCATATCTATCTGAGTATTTTTCTTCAAGATACTTAGCATATTTACTATCTCCAGAATCATTGATAATTACTTTTTTAAAAAAATCATAAAATAAATTATTCTCTAAAGATTGAATTGTAGCATCTAAGCAATCTGGTCTTTTATTATCAATAATACCCAACAACACTTTGTCATTCACTTGGAAAGAACCTCCCATTATGAACTAGATACTGAACACTGTCACCATGATATCTCTTAGCTTCATAAGGTCCACCTTCTACTGGATAGAACTTGTGTCCGGCGTCAGTTATTCTATTCCAGAAGTACGCATCGGCTCCCGCCCAATATTCTGGACTATCCGGCCACCCACCAACATCGTAGAACAATTGTGTTCTGTGCATAACTGAATTATGATCAACTATATTATACGCAATATCTAATATGCCCTGAGTGTCTCTTACTTCAATAGTAGTTCCATCAGGTTGAATTGATCTTTGACTTCCATAAACTATGTTGATACTTTCGTCTTCCAATCTTTTAACCATCGACTCAAGTCGATCTGGATAATAGAAGTCATCATCAGTAAGATAGGTTATATAGTCGCCAGTTGCTATCTCATAGACACCCAGATTTATTAAAGTAGCGTATCTAGCCGTTTTGTATCTATCCTGCTCAGAAACATTAGATGTATATATTTTAATTCTCTCATCTTTGTAAGAAGACAAAATCTCCTGAACCATTGGATCAGGAGAATTGTCATCAAGAATTATAAGTTCCCAATTATCATATGTCTGGTCAATTACAGAGTCAATGCACTGATTTAACCATTGAGGTTTATTATAGACAGTGAGGAGAACGCTAACTCTAGCCATCTTATTTTAAGAGAGAAGATATGTCCATGTCTGGGGACCAACAACACCATCAACGACAAGTCCGTTGTCAGATTGAAATCTGCGGACAGCGTTAGATGTAGCAGGACCAAAGACACCATCCTGAACAAGAGCATATCCCCTAATATTCAAAGATCCTTGAAGAATTTTTACAGCACCGCCACTTGACCCACTCTGTAGTACCTGCGAAGTTGCGCTTGCAACAGCGGCAAGAAATGCATCACCTTCGCCAGAGGCCGGATGATGATTCTGAGAAGAAATCCAAACAAAAAACTGATTAGTAGCTTCCTGAGTTCTCGGACCCCAAATACCATCAGCAGGTACATTAATATTTCTCTGCCAAACAGCCACTGCTGCTTGAGTCTGAGAACCATAAATACCATCCTGAGTAACTCCTACAAGAGCCTGAATGGACTTAACTTGATTACCAGTTGATCCGGGACCGAATACATCAGAACTAGGAGTAGGCGTCTCAGGGGGCTGTGGAGCAGGAGGTTGGCCCCCAAGATTTTTTGCAATCTCAGAAAGAAGCTGATCCCAAGGATAATCAGGACCGGGATCAGTATGACCGCCCTGAACGAAAGCATAAGTAATCTCGCGATGAGAAGTAATGCCAACACGATCACCCGCACGAAGATCATCGGCAGTGAGGAAGTGTACCGGAATACCATAGCGCTCACAAAGAGCAGCGCACAGAGGGGCAACCTGATTAATAATCATATCCTGTGAATACTGATCGGCCCATCCAGTTCCAAAGCCAATGCCCTGATTAGCATATCCAGCCTGCTCAATGCCAATGCCACAATTATTTGTGCTATTTTCACCAGTATGCCAAGCGGTATCATCTGGCTTTACAGAGCAAACAATACTATCGTTATCGCAACAATAATGAGCAGAGGCCTGTGGCGCATTTCCACCAGAGAAGTAATTTGCACATGATTCTGCTGTCGTAGAGTACTCTCCAGCCTCCATGTCGTGAATTACAATCAAGGAAGGTTGAACCTTACGGCCCCAAGTAAAATTTCTAGCTTGAATGAATGGAATTGCATCTAGATCCATAATTATCTCCTAAGTATATACAGTAATTTTATCATGGATAAAAAGTTTTTACAACTAAGCTAGTTCGTTGATTTATATCCACCCGGAACTTGGCCAAATCCAATTGTCTTTACTCTACAAGCAAAACAATCGCAATAATTTGGATGGTGACATGGACATTCACAAGTATATTCTAGACATTCATAATGATTTTTATTTTCACATAAAATACTCTTAAATCTCATAGTATTATAATACCAGATCTAAGTTATGCCTAACTTGAGAAAATCCTATAAAATTTCCAGAATTATTTAATTTTTTTGTAGAAGGTGTAGCAATATGCTCCATAGGGCTCCAGTGAGGAGGTTCTGCGTTTGCCAATCTGTCAAATAATTGTAGATCTTTGAGTTGATTAAAAGAGCCATCATGATTATCATAAGATACTCTTGCACATCTAGCTACACACATTTTGATTCTATCTTGTCTACTAAAATTTAAATCTTTGAAAGTTAAATATGGCAAATGATACTCTCCTTTAATCAAAAGAACAGGAGTACTTGATTCATAGGCAGTCTTCATTAAATCTGCGACTTCACGAATTTCAGGTTGAGCAAGTGGACTGCATCTTTGCTCAAAAAAACTATCCCACTCAGTTGAACTGACAATAACCTTATGCCACATAAAAGGCTCAAGAAGTCTATTAGTAGTCTGCTTATGAACTCCAAGCTTCTCAAGTTTCTTTGCGTGCTTCACTGCACTCTTGGAGGCCTTAAGCCAAGTCTTGCTTGCTTTGACTGAATCGCAGAATGCTAACTCTTCTTCTGCTTGCATACCGGGCTTATTGACTCCCCAGAAAACTGGGAAGGCAGGATTTTTTGAAATTTTTTCTATTTGCCTAGAAATTGGGATAGCTCTTGATGATGCAGAGTTACGAGAAAAAACTCGGTGAGTATTAAACTCAGGAAGTATAAATCGGTGAAACTGAACTTCCATTGTAGTAAGTCTATCACCAGTCACATTTACACTATCAGCTATTATTTTTGCATAGATCATTTTTACCTCTGGCCATGATTATATCATGATCTTGTTTCTTTTTTGTGAAGTCGGGATTTTCTTTTCACAACTTGCTTCTTTTTTTTCTTTTTTTTACTACGCATTTTTTCTTTATTGCGAATGAATGCCTCAGTGGCAATCCAGAGATTCTGGCCACTCTGCCTCTGCCTACGATGTAAAGCTGAGTGGCACAAATGACAAAGCGGAACCAAATCTGCATCCCGCTCTTGTCCTAGCCGTCTGTAAGTTTTATGATGAAGATGAATCCTTTTCGCTGAGCCACAAGCTCTACATCGTCGCAGATGAGTCTCAAAGTAGTTTTCTCTACGCTTCTTCCACTCATCAGACGTAATGTATTCACGATATATCATACTCTATTATATCATTACAGCAAAGGGATTTGTTTTTCTATTTTCATCCAAAGATCTTTGGCAATACGATATCTATCATCTCTAAATAGTACAACTGTTTTTTCCTCAGCAGCATTTTTCATCTTATGAAAAAAATCTACTACTGCAGCATTAAGATAAGCTGCTTCCATCTCAGTAAGTAAAAATGTATATTCTTTTTCTATATTATTCATAGTGGACGTTAAGGGAATTGAACCCCTGACCTTCTCTTTGTAAAAGAGATACTCTACCAACTGAGTTAAACGTCCAAACCATCAAATAGCGTTAAGACTTGGAGCTACATATTCTTCAATGTGGCTATTTTGTGTATAATGACTATTAAAAGTTTTTGCT
>Ga0114962_10001090_pt1 | contig 23568 bp, 22 predicted proteins | sample C_130820_MF_Meta_FD_87017 | JGI IMG/M metagenome (GOLD analysis project Ga0114962, IMG submission 87017) | Freshwater microbial communities from Lake Croche, Canada to study carbon cycling - C_130820_MF_MetaG | ecosystem: Environmental > Aquatic > Freshwater > Lake | place: Lake Croche, Canada... | reverse complement strand
CACGAAGGTGGGCTTCAATGTCGAGGAAGGGTTGGAATACTAAACCTGCAGTAAGGAGGGCTTGGTCTCTGGGAATGAGTACCGTGTCTTGCCCCGAACTGCCGCGTTGAGGTTTGCCGACCAACACAGAAAACTTGTCGGGAAGCAATATGGGATCGAGCTCAGTTTGCGGCGTCGAGATTCCCGCTGCCAAGAGTGCTCGAGAGGCTCGAAGCTTGTCTCCAGCGAGTCGATGGGCTGATGGCTTGTTCATAACCTTGGTGCGACCAGGGTCAAAGGCTTCTGCTCGCTGAAGATTCACCTCCGAACCTGCCCGGACATAGACGAACTCCGGGGCCTCAAGCAGGCAAGGACCTAGGGGCAGATCCCACCACATCGTTACTTCGTGCCCACGCCGAAAAAGTGCACTCGCCAGTTCGTGCTTTCTATCGGGCGTATACCGGGCCGAAGCAGGGCGGCCCTGTCGTTCTCGGTCATGACGACCACGGGTGAGGATAACTACTGAGGCCACAGTGAATTACTGATCTACGGGCCGAAGGGCAAGTCACCGGCGACGGTCACGCGATGCATAAGCCGGCGACCCTCGTAGTCAGCGCTGGCGTAGTGCATCGTCGAACGGTTATCCCAAATTGCCACATCGCCTGCCTGCCAGCGCCAGCGAACGGTGCATTCGGGACTTGAGGCGATTTCGTAGATCAGCGAAAGGATCCGATCCGCCTCTAGGGGATCCCAGCCTTCGATCGTTTTCGTAAAGGTGGGGTTTACAAACGCGCTCCGCTTTCCCGACTCGGGGTGCACGCGCACCAGCGGGTGCGTCACCTCGGCAATCTCCTTCAAGGTTTCGGCGCCTTCAGCGTTTGCACGCATACGCTCAAAGGTCTTTCCCGTCCAGTGGACAGCCCGGGCAGATTCAAGATCTACACGCAGGTCCGCGGGGAGTGCGTCCCAGGCCGCCTCGAGATTTCCCCAGAGTGTGTCCCCGCCAAAAGCAGGCACGACCACAGCTGACAAGACCGTAACTGCCGGCGGCGTTTGCGCAAAGGTCACATCGGTGTGCCAACGGTTGTTGTAACTCGTGGAACCGGCATTGTCACCAACGCCCAGCAGATAGTTCGTCGAGTCCAGCACCAGAACTTCAGGATGTGCGTCATCAAGGCCACCGACCAAGGGGTGAGCGGGCGTCAATTCACCAAATACTGAAGCCAAGCGAACCAGCTGCGTTGGATCGAGGTGCTGATCACGAAAGAACAGGACTTTGTGCTCGACTAATGAACTGTTCAGAAATTCTTGTTGCTCCTGCCCCTCAATATTCGCGAGGCTGATGCCGTGGACCAGGGCACCTACGCGCTGAGTGAGCTTTTCGACTGTCAGCGCTCCCGTAGCCATAGGCGAATCCTAGGACACTGCAGACCTGAGGGCCTTGTCGCTAGGCTCCAAACATGGCTTCAGACTTACTCACAAGCTTCACGAGAGACTCCTTTAGCTACGAAGGCGTCACCCACGCCGTCTACAGAAAAGGAAATGGCCCCGCCGTCATCATCATCGCTGAAGTGCCGGGCATTACCCCAAAGGTCCTGGACTTTGCCAACCGCGTGGCTGCTTCGGGCATGGCTGTTTGCCTTCCCAGTCTTTTTGGCACTGACGGGAAAGAACCGAGTCTCCCCTATGCCGCCAAGACGATGCTGCGCAGTTGCGTGAGTCGTGAGTTCACCCTTTTTGCGACCGGTAGCTCGAGTCCGGTCATTACTTGGCTCAAGGCTCTTGCTCGCCAAGAACACAGCCACCATGGAGGCGCGGGAGTTGGGGTAGTCGGCATGTGCCTCACTGGTGGTTTCGGACTTGCCATGATGGCTGATGATTCCGTGATTGCCCCTGTGCTCTCCCAGCCAAGTTTGCCGATTGCGCTGAAAAAGCGAAATCGATCTTCGCTTGGCCTCTCTCAAGACGAGCGCGATAAAATCGCCGCAAGGGCTGCAGCCGGCGTCTGCGTCCTTGGATTGAAATTCACCCACGATCCACTCGTTCCCGCTGAGCGCTTCGCCGCACTTCGTGACCTCCTTGGCGATAATTTTGTGGGCGTTGAAATAGACTCTTCACCGGGGAATCCCTATGGCCACCCGAAAGCAGCTCACTCCGTGCTCACCGAGCACCTCGTCGATGAGCAAGGAACGCCAACCAGAGAGGCCTTGGATCAGGTGCTCGCATTTCTTAAAGAGCGCGTCCAGGCCTAAGTTTCTAAGAAGCTGGTAGAGACCAGCCCATAGATTCAGCGATTTCGCGACAACTCGGGCAGATCGGATATCGCCGAGGATCACGACCAGGAATCCATTCTTTTCCGCAGAGCGCACGAACGGCGACACCGTTCACCATGCCCTCAACGACCCCAGTCCCAGCTTTTACAAAGTCACCCTTTTTCGGGGAAAAGCCTTCCAGGACAACATGGGTGAAGCGATCGTGATCGCCGTCTCCGGCCTGAGGCAATACCTCAGGCTCTGCAAGTTCAGCCTCAATGGTCGTCTGCGTATCGGTCATCGTCGCGCAGGCTACCGCGCTTGGCGCCTTGGGCGCTCTCTGGCAGGCTGTAGCCGTGGCCAAGCGAAAGAAACGACAGCCCCGGGAACAGCCCAAGGGCATTAGCTCCACCCACTGGAGGGCTGACGGCGCGGCGAAAGCCAGCTATGCCTCCCAAGGAGAAGCCATGTCGGCAGCCGACGAGCGCCGCTGGGAATCTGGGGTTGAACTCTCGGTCTACCGCTGCGGCTTCTGCTCTGCCTGGCATCTTGGTCAGCTCGGCAGCCGTCAGGGCTAAATCCCCCTGCAGACCGCTCGTGTTAGGGCTAATGTCCTCTAAATCGGACAGTGTGTCCGATTAATTCCGAGGAGTAACTGTGGCCAGCACCGACGTCAACTTGATGAATCCCGCAACCTTCGTACCAAGCGTGCCTCATGACTACTTCACCGACCGGCGCGCCAATGCCCCGGTTGAGTGGCGTGAAGAAAACGACTGGGCCGGATACTGGTCCATCACGGGATACAACGACTGTGTGCGTGTAAATCGCGAGTGGGAAGAATTCTCCTCCTACGAGAAGTGCTCACTCCCCTTCGACATGCCCGACGACCAAATTGAAGCCCAGCGCATGATGATGCTCAATATGGACCCACCCTTGCATACCCGCTACCGCAGATTGGTGAACAAGGGCTTTACCCCTCGCATGGTGCGCGACCTTGAGGTCAGCATCCACCGTTCAACCGACCTCATTTTGAATGCCGTATGCGAGAAGGGCGAGGCGGACTTCGTGGTCGATATCGCTGCGGAACTTCCCCTCGTGGTCATCGCTGAGCTTCTTGGTGTGCCTCATGAAGACCGGCACAAGATGTTCGACTGGTCAAACAAGATGATTGGCAACCAGGATCCCGAATATCAACTCACTGAAGAAATCAGTGCCCAGGCTGCCGGAGAACTCTATGTGTATGCCTCTTCCCTCTTTGCCAATAAGCGCGGAAACCCCCATGAAGACTTGATGAGCGTGCTCACTCAGGTAGAAGTGGAAGGCGAACAGCTCAGCGACCTTGAGCTCGAGCTCTTCTTCCTCCTCCTAACCGTTGCGGGCAATGAGACCACGCGGAATCTGATCTCCGGTGCCATGCACACCTTCTTCCAGAACCCCGACCAGTGGGCCATGTTGCGCGACGACCGCTCCCTCATGCCCACTGCCATCGAGGAGATGTTGCGCTATGTCACCCCCGTGATGAATTTCCGCCGCACAGCAATGACGGACGTGACTCTCGGAGACCAGACCATCAAAAAGGGCGACAAGGTGCTCTTCTGGCATGCATCGGCAAATCGTGACGAAAGCATTTTTGAGGACTCCCAGAAATTCGACATCACGCGCAATCCCAACCCCCACATGACTTTTGGTGGCGGCGGACCGCACTTCTGCCTTGGAGCGAACCTTGCCCGCATGGAAATCAAGGTGATGTTCGAGCACATCCTTGACCGTATGCCCGACATCACCCAAGCGGGAGATGTCGCTCGCTTGCAGAGCCAGTTCATCAATGGGGTTAAGCACCTTCCCGTCAGTTTCACCCCCAGTGCGCAGGTTGATGTCTGAGGCAATCAGCCTGGTGCGACCACAGGCAGAAATTGGTAGAGACCTTCGCCGTGAGCAATTAATTGAAATAGCTCGTCAACTCCTCGGAGACCGCGGGCTAGGGGAAGTTGCCATGGATGAGATTGCAGCCAGCGCTGGAGTGGCGCGCTCAACGCTCTATACCTACTTCCCGAGTCGCGAGGCGCTGATTAGGGCCTGCATTGCCGGCATGCGTGATCGCTTTGCCGAGGCCTTAAGTGGCACTCCTTCTGATGCTGGAAGCCCACGGCAAAGACTCGAAGCACTTTTCGGGGCCTTACTCGTCACCGTAGATTGGGCACCTGGATTCTTTAGTCTGGTCGTTGCCAGCCAGGGAAGCGGTGGTGCTGTGGGTGAAGCGGTCTCTGGCGAACTCACGGTCATCGGCCTTGAAGTCATTGGCCTCGTTGAATCTATTGTCGCCGATGTTCGCGATAGTGCTGAGCTCGAGCCATTGTTGAGTGCCCAAGAGTTCGTGGTGTTGATCGGGCAACAAATTCTGGGCGCACTCATGACCAGAGCCGTCATAGCTAATCCCCTATCGGCAGAAGAATCGGCCCAGTCGCTGGCAGCGTTTTGCCTCGGTGGACTGAACGCTCCACAACGAGAGGATTCTGATCATGCAGTTTGACCTCTGGGTTCCCACCGCCACCCCACTCGTCACCGCCGAAACCTGGTTCACCTTGGGCAACGAAGCAGAACAGCGCGGCTATGACCGCATCTGGGTGGGAGAGCATGTAGTCCTCTTTGATGACTACGACTCTTCCTATCCCTATGCCGACGATGGCAAGATTCCCGTACCCCCGGGGACAGGCCTCCTCGACCCCCTCATTGCCCTGGCCAGCCTTGCGGGCTGCACGAAGCGCGTCCGCCTAGGCACCGCAATGCTCCTGCTACCTCAACGCAATCCCGTCTACACCGCCAAAGAAGTCGCCAGCTTGGACTGGCTCTCAGGTGGCCGAGTCGATTTAGGGATTGGCGTCGGCTGGTTAGCCGAGGAGATGGAAGCGGCGGGAACGCCCTTCGCTGATCGAGGTGCGCGTTGTGATGAATACCTCGATCTCATGGAGCAGCTGTGGACACAGGAACGCATCTCTCATAAGGGGAAATACTGGGAACTTGATGATGTCCGCATGGACCCCAAGCCCCTGCAGGAACCCTTTCCTCCCATTCATATTGGGGGCGAGAGCGATGCGGCAATTCGGCGAGCCGCTCGACGGGGACAGGGCTGGCATAGCTTCGACCGAGATCCACAGGGTCTCGCTGAGGGCCTACGCAAGCTCGACCTTGAACTCGAACGCGCGGGGCGAAGTCGAGAAGGCTTCACGGTAACGGTTTGCCCTTACACCAAGCCACTGAACGAAGAGACCGTCCTTGCATACAAAGAGGCAGGAGCCGACAGTATCTCCGCACTCTTCCTCGCCCTCGACCCGACCTCAATTGCTCCCATGCTCGATGAGCTTGAAGTCCTTCGGGAGCTTGCGAAGTCCCTCTAGGGCTAAGAGATTGCTCCGCTCGCGTGAAGCCTAGCTAAGCGATCTGCATCCACACCCCAAGCGCCAAGCGCTTCGTCGGTATCGGCTCCAGGTTCAGAAGGCGAACTAGAGATTTCGCCCGGCGTTTTCGAAAAGCGGGGAGCCGGAGCCGGCTGCAGGACTCCATCATTCGTGACATAGGTTCCGCGGGCGGAGAGATGTCGGTCGTTGAGCACCTCGCTAGGAGCAAGCACGGGTGTTGCACAGGCATCTCGATCTTGGAAGATCGCCGTCCACTCATCGCGAGTCTTGGTGGCGAAGATTCCGCTGAAGAGCTCTTTCATCTCCTCCCAGTGCTCTCGATTCATCTGGTCAGGCAGATCATCACGCCCGGAAAGACCAAGGCCATCAAGCAACTCCGCATAGAACTGGCGCTCTATCGCACCAACAGCAAAATATGCTCCGTCTTTGGTTTCGTAAACCTCATAAAAGTGAGCACCGGTGTCCAGAAGGTTCGCTCCGCGTTCTTCACGCCAGAGGCCGGCATGGGAAAAGGCATAGGTCATCGTCATCAAAGATGCGGCACCATCAACCATTGCAGCATCGACTACCTGACCTTGACCACTGCTGCGGGCATTGATGATGGCTGCGCAGAGCCCGAAGGCAAGCATCATGCCACCGCCTCCAAAGTCGCCAACAAGGTTAAGCGGGGGCAAAGGCCGATCACCTGCGCGGCCCATAGGCCACAGTGCGCCCGCCAGCGCGATGTAGTTGATGTCATGCCCCGCGCGAGGGCCTAGTGGCCCTTCTTGGCCCCAGCCCGTCATTCGGCCATAAACCAGTTTCGGGTTCACGGCCTGGCAGGCGTCGGGTCCAAGACCCAAGCGCTCAGCGACGCCGGGGCGAAAACCTTCGATGAGGGCATCTGACTGTGCGACAAGGTCGAGCACGAGGTCGACGGCACCAGGGGCCTTGAGGTCGATGCCCACGCTGCGGCGGCTTCTCGTCAGGAGATCCCAGGAGACTGCTCCGCTATGGGCATTCGCTGAGGCCCGTTCGAGCCTCAAGATGTCGGCACCCGCATCGGCAAGGAGCATTGCGGCATAGGGGCTAGGTCCTATGCCTGCGAGCTCCACAATCTTCACACCTTCGAGCGGTCCAGCCACCGTTCCTCCATCTCTTCCTTGATCATCAAGCTTTGCTGGCTACCGTAGTTGGGACCACGACCGATCCGCGACCCTGCAATGCTGGTGGGGATGGAGAGGTCACGAAGCGCACGGGCACCGGGGCGGGTGAACCTTATTGGTGAGCACGTTGACTATGCGGGAGGAAGCGCCCTGCCCCTTGCAATTGGGCAGGGCAGCAGGGTTCGTTGGGTGAAGACTGCTGAAGCGCTCACTGCCTTTTCCAGCTTCGATCATCGCCGCATCAGTCTCGCTAGGCCTCAAGAAGATGACCCAAGCTGGGCTGCCATCGTGGCGAAAGCTTCAGCATTAACGGGCTGCGATCAAGGAAGACTGGAGATTGATGGCGACCTCCCCATAGGCGCTGGTCTCTCGTCTTCTACGTCCCTGGCCGTTGCCCTGGTCTTAGCCTTGGGTGGGGCGATGAAGGAAGATGACCTCATTGCCGCGAGTTGGGAGTGCGAACAAGCGCTCGGCACCCCGACAGGCTTCTTAGATCAGCAGGCCATCGTCGCCGGCAAGAAGGGGCAATGCGTGCTCGTTGATTTTTCCACCATGAAACGCCGCCTCGTTTCCCTTGATCCACAGCTACAGCTCTACGTCATACACAGCGGCATAGAACGCGAACTGCTCAATTCCCCCTACGCCCAACGCCGGGCAGAAGTGCATGAGGCCGAGGATCTCCTTGGGCCACTTCCCCATGCAGATCGCGTATCTGCGAGATCCCTCAGTGACGCCACCCTGAGCAAGCGTGCTCTGCATGTTCTTGAGGAATGTGAGCGTGTCCATGTTGCAGCAGCTGCACTTGAGGACGGCGATCTCAAGACCTTCGGAGGACTCCTGAATGAATCTCATGCATCACTGCGTGATCTTTTTGAAGTTTCCTTAGTGAAGATTGACCAACTTGTCGAAGACCTTCAAGGAAAGGCCGGCGTTCTCGGAGCACGTCTCATGGGCGGTGGATTCGGTGGCTGTATCCTTGCTGCCTCAAGCCGTGAACTCGACTTCGGTACAGACTTGACCTGGTGGAAGGTTGAAGCCGCCGCCGGGGCATCGGTCCACGAGGATTAGCGGAGCATCAGAACGGCGACCGTACCCGGCTTAGAGAAGCGATAGCTCGGCTTAAAGCCCATGCCCAAGAGGCGATACCACGTGGGGCTCGGCTTCAAGTTGCTGTCATGTGGCCTGAAGGCATCCGAAGGCGAATACACGGAAGCGGAGATCCCCACATACCAAACCACTCTGTCAGCCTGAAGTCTGGAAGCCAGCATGTCCATCTGTTTTTCCTGCGTGGCGGCCAGGCCATCGACAAGGATGAAATTTGGATCAGTTGAGCGCGCAGCAAAACCCGTTAAATAATGTTCATCAAAGACAGGCTTCCAAGTGGTCAAACCCTGGTGGGCCCAGGTGAATCCTGCCTTTGGCTCAACGACGATGGCTTGCCCCGCCTTGACGAAACGCTTGAAGTCTCCATAGAGCGCTCCCTCGCGTTGTGATGGATACCACGCATGGTTCGTGACTCCGCCGATGACCATCGCCGAGAGTGCTGCAGCGAGCAGCGCAGAAGCAAACTCGCGAGGGAGTTCCAAGGACTTAGCCAGACGTGCCACCTGCACCATGCCAAGAGCCACGAGCACGAGTGTGGCTGGATAGAGGACCTCATCGGTTCGACCGGTGCCAAGGGGCAGGTAGCCCGCTAGGCACAGGCCTCCAGCAATGCCCAAGACCAAGGCTGGGGCTAGAGCCTCGGACTTCAGGGAAGCTAAGCCAAGCCAAAGCAAAAAGATCAATAGGGATGCACCAAGCATGAAAATGGCAAAGCCATAGCCAGCAGAGAGATGTGCCATGGGAACCCCGAGCAGTCCATGCGTGTAGCCCCCGAATACCAGCCGGAGACGTTCGGGCCACGACGGTGGGCCACCCTGAGGCGCGAGCATGTAGTGCGACCATGACGGGCCCAGGGATGATGGCATCGAATGAGCCGTCCACAGGGCTGCCGGTAAGGCAAGGGCGACGGCGAGTGCTCCCGAAACAATGATCTCTAGGCGGCGTGTTTTCCAACACAGGATGGCAAGTGCCAACCAGCAGCCGGCCACCACACTCGAAAGCGAGAGCGAAGAAGCCACGGCAAAGCCTGAGCAGACTGCCAGCGCCAACAGCCAGCGGCGTCCCCCGCCTCGCCGAACGAGCTCGGTAATCGCCAGTAAAAGCGCCGCAGCCACCAGTTCGAAGGCATAGGGCTTAAGGCGGACGGAATAGGCAATCGCGACAGGGCTGGCCGCCACCACTATGCCCATGGAGAACCATGCCCAACGGGGAACTCCGTATATTTTCGCCAGAATCATGACCGACGCAACGCCGAGTAGCCCCCAGGCCAGTGCGGGAATCTGCGCCCACAGCGTGCTATTCGCATGCAGGCTTAGCCACCAGCGCAAGACCAAGGTGTATCCCGGCGCACTGACCAACATATGAAACGCATCGCTAAGGGGCACCTTGGTGGTAAGCGCCATCCAAGCGTCATCGCGGAATAAGCCGCGAGCTCGCGTCAGGCCTGAAAACCGCAAGAGTAAGGCGAAAATCATCACCATCCCCATAGGCAGCCATGCCGGGATGCGATACCACCAGAGCTCTTTCTGGCTGATGTCCTCGCTCAAACTGCGGCCTGCTGCGAGGTGGTGACCAGTTTTTCTAGCACCTCGCCCGCTCTGCCGCTATCAATTGCCGCACTCGCTACCTCGATGCCGTCTTGGCGGTCTGGCACTTTGCCCGCGACGAGCAAGGCTTGTGCCGCGTTAAGCAGTACGACTTCGCGATGAGGACCGTGCTTACCTTCGAGTACCCGGCGTACCGCTGTGGCGTTGACTTCTACATCGCCCCCGCGGAGGGCATCGGCGGGAACGGTAACGAGACCTAGGTCGGTGGGGTCCACCAGGGACTCGGTCACCGTGAATGCCCCAGCCTCGCCTGCAACGAGATCCAAGACCGAAGACTTCCCCGTCAAGGTGAGCTCGTCTAGCCCATCTTCTCCACGCACGATTGACGCACGAAGGGAGCCACGCATCCCCAACACCTCGGCCATCGCGTGCATTGCCCGAGCATCAGCGACACCTACGAGTTGCCGCTTTACACGGCCAGGATTCGCAAGTGGGCCGAGAAGGTTAAACACGGTGCGAATTTTTAGTTCACGACGAACCGGTCCAACCGCAGCCATTGAAGAGTGGAAGCGTGGAGCAAGGCAAAAACCCATACCGGCTTCCTTGACACAGGCGGCGACACCCTCAGGTCCGAGATCGATGACTACACCAAGGCGCTCAAGGACATCGGCGGTACCAACCTGTGAGGAGGACGCCCGATTGCCATGCTTGACCACCGTGACCCCAGCACCAGCCACCACAATGGCCGTCATCGTCGATACATTGATCGAGCCCGAGTGGTCACCACCCGTGCCGACAACGTCAATGGCGTCATCAGGCGCTTCCAAGGGCAGTGATGCGGCGAGCATCGCGTCAACGAGGCCAGCCATTTCGGCGGCATTCGGTTCTTTTGCTGCCAGGGCGACCAGAAGTCCGCTGACCTGGACCTCGGAGAGTTGGCCCTCAAAAATCGCCGTCAGTAGCGCAGCCGACTGATCGGGCAGCATGGAGTTCCCGGCAATGAGTTCCTCCAAGAGGGCGGGGAATTGCTCAGGGAAGTCGAAGGGCATGGGCACTCAGTCCCACCAGAGATCACGAGCAAGGACTCCACGTGCAATGAGGCCGAGCTGCACCTGCGTTGTTCCTTCGACAATGGTGAGCTGCTTCGCATCGCGATACCAAAGTTCGGTGGGGTGGTCTTCCATGTAGCCGGCGGCGCCGAGAAGCTGAACCGCCAGGGAGCTGGTCCTCACGGCGAGTTCGGTGGCGTAGTACTTCGCCATAGAGAGGTAGGGAACCCACTCCTTGGTGAACCTGCCTTCATCAGCTAGCGCGGCAGCACGATAGGTAAGCAGCCTCGCCGCTTCAATCTCTGTTGCCGACTTCGCAATTTCCCACTGCAGACCTTGGAAGTCCGCCATAGTTTTGCCGAAACCTTCGCGCTGCTTGAGATACTCAGTCGCGTACATCAGTGCACCCTCAGCCAAGCCAATACCTCGTGCAGCCACAATGGGGCGCATTGCGTTAAGGCCTTCCATTACTAAACGGAATCCACCAACTTCTCCGACCACATCTTCGGGGCCAACGCGCACCTGATCGAGGAGCAACTCCCCCGTGTCCACGCCTCGAACACCCATCTTGCGGTCTACGCGAGGAACGCTAACGCCCGGTGCCCTTCTATCCACGATGAATCCCGTAATGGAATCATGACTGCGGCTCGCCGGGTCACCCGTCTTTGCAAAGACCATGTACCAGTCAGCCTGAGCTACACCAGAAATCCAGCACTTAGTTCCGGAAATGATCCAGCCACCCTCACGCTCTGGATCAGCAAGAGCACGAGTTCGCATACCAGCGACATCGGAGCCCGCAGTCGGCTCAGAAAGACCAAAGGAGCAACGCTTGCTCCCATCTGCGATAGAGGGCAAGAGGCGCTGGCGTTGCTCGTCAGTGCCCGAAATCATAATTGGGCCAGTTGGCAATCTCGTTAAGAGCAACATCAAAGCTGCAACATTCGAGTACTTGGCCACTTCTTCCATTGCCACGGTCAGTCCGAGGATGCCGGCCCCAGAACCACCGTAAGCCTCGGGAATGCAAAGCCCGAGTAGCCCGGCGTCTCGAAAAGCCTCGAAGATGTCCTGGGGATACTCCCCGCTTTGATCAATCTCTCGTGCTCGAGGCTTTACCTTGTCCTGAGCTAGACGGCGTACCGAGCTTTGCAACTCGAGAATCTCTTCGGGAAGGGAGAACAGCATGGGTCAAATCTACCGCCTGAGTGCGCTTGACCCCCCTGCGCCAGCTAGAGGTGAGCGGGACTGGGTAGATTCCCGGCTGGCTCGATTGAACGCAGCAAGAAGCCCGTGAAAAGGGCTACCTGCGCTTGAGATCTGCTTCGGATTGCAAGCCTTCCTCAGACCGTGCAGAACTTGGGAATGCGGCTTCGGCCGTGGTGGCCATAAATATCTCCTTAAGTGGCGAACAGCACCTCGCCTTAAAGGCCGATCCCCCCGGTGCCGACGGAGGCGCAAAAGGGTCGGGGCGTCGCTCACGGTAGCCTCAAGAGGTGACTCAATCCCCTTTCGTTACCAGCTTTGACCGGCTCCGCAATGAAATCTTCGACGTCGTCGTCGTCGGTGGCGGCATGACCGGATGTGGTGTCGCCGTCGATGCCGCATCCCGTGGTCTCAAGGTTGCGCTCATTGAACGAGAAGACCTGGCTTCGGGGACTTCATCGAAGTCCTCAAAGATGGTTCATGGAGGATTGCGCTACCTCCAGCAGCGTGAATTCGCCCTCGTTTATGAAAATCTCCGTGAACGTCAGAGGCTGCTTGAGAATGCCCCTCACCTTATTTCTCCGCTCCCCTTCCTCATTCCGCTCTTCGGGAAAAATGGAGTCGTCTCAAAAGCTGTTGCCCGCAGTTATCGCACTGCCCTTTGGCTCTATGACATCACCGGGGGCATCCGCATTGGCAAGCGTCATCGACGAATCGACCAAGCCGAAACCCTCGCGCACTTCCCCACCTTGAATACAAAGCGACTCGTCGCAGGCTTTTTGTACTACGACGCCAAGGGTGATGACGCGCGCGTGGCCCTTACTTTGGCACGAAGCGCTGAAGATCGAGGCGCTGTCATTGCGAACTACACCTCGGTGACCGGTTACCTCACCGAAGGCGACAGAGTTGTCGGCGTCACGGCGACCCCGAGTCGTGGGCCTCACGCAGGCGAGTCGATAGCTGTTCGCGCCAAAGTTGTCGTCAATGCAGGTGGAGTTTGGGCCGACGAAGTACATAATCTTGACGGAGATACTCAGGCGAGTATCCGTCCAGCTAAGGGTGTGCATATTTGCGTCCGGGCAGATCGACTGCCATGCGATATCGCTGCGGTCATTCCCATCCCCAAGGACAGGCGATCCATTTTTGTAGTTCCCTTCGAAGGTCTTCCCTTTACCTACCTCGGCACCACCGACACTGACTATGAAGGCCCATTGGAGGATCCACGTTGCGAAGCTGAGGACGTCAGTTACCTTCTCGACGCGGTCAATGCACTCACTTCGGCCAATCTCACCAGTGATGATGTCACTGGTGTTTGGGCCGGCCTGCGGCCACTCATTAAACCGGTGGAGGGCCACACGGTGCGCAAGCGCACCGCTGACCTTTCACGGCGTCATCGGGTTAAGCACGAAGGACCAGGTCTCGTATCCATCACTGGTGGCAAGTGGACCACCTACAGACAAATGGCCGAAGATGGCGTAGACGCTGTGATGGAAGAACTCAAGGTCAAGGCAAAGTGCAAGACCACCAAGCTCCGCCTTCATGGCTATGCCGATGCGGCGCCAAACATTCACGGGCTCACGAGTGAAGAGGCTCATTTCCTCTGGCGCCGCTTTGGCAGCGATGCACTTGCGGTGGCCGAGATGATGGCCGATGAGCCTTCACTCAGCGAAGCGATCGTTCCCGGCCTCCCCTATCGCATGGCCGAGGTTGCCTTCGCCGTCCGCCAAGAGTGGGCTCAGACTCTTGCCGACGTTCTTGAACGTCGCACCAGACTCTCCATCGTCGATGCCGCGGCGGCCATTGAGGCTGCGCCCAAAGTAGCGGCCCTGATGGCCAAAGAACTTGCCTGGGACGCGAGCAGCACCCAAGCGCAGATCGAAGAGGCAATCGCCAGAATTACCGCTGACCTTAAAGCGGCTGGATTGGAGCAGTAATGACTAGCCCAACAGCACCAACGCCATTTGCCGGAACGCCAGAAGAAATTTCTGAGCGTATGCCCAGCGGAGCGCAGTTGGCTGACCAAGCCTTAGCCGCCATTACTGCCAGCGGGATAGCCTTCTCCACTTCCTTGGACGACCGCAACGAATTTGGTCGTGACTGGTGGCCACTCGCCATCGGCTGGGCACAAAGTGGCATAGTTCCGAGTCGTCCCGCAGTGATTATGCGTCCTAGCTCCACCGAGCAGGTTGCCACCGTGATCAAACTTGCCGGTGAACTCGGTCTGAGTGTTACCGCAGCCGCAGGACGCAGCGGTGTCTGCGGAGGCTCCATTCCCCTCAAGGGCGGTATCTCCCTCGACCTCACCGCAATGAGCGGGCTCTTAGGCCTCGACGATCACTCCTTAACGGCGACCTTTGCCGCGGGAACCTTCGGGCCCGAACTCGAGGCTGAGTTAGCAAGTCATGGCTTCACCCTCGGCCACTGGCCTCAGTCCATGGACCTTTCTACGATTGGCGGCTGGGCCGCCTGCCGCGGGGCCGGTCAATTTTCCACTCGCTACGGAAAGATCGAAGACCTCGTCCTTGGCCTCCGTGTCGTGCTTGCGAACGGAGACGTCATCACTACCGGTGGACGCGGGCCACGCCAGGCTGTTGGTCCCGATATCACCCAGATCTTCCTTGGCTCAGAAGGAACACTCGGCGTTATTACTGAGGTAACCGTCAGGATCACCCCAAAGCCTACGCACGAAGCTCGTCGGGCTTTTAGTTTTGACAGTTTTTCTGATGGCCTTGACGCATGTCGCCGGATTTTGCGGCGCGGTGCAACTCCGGCGGTACTTCGTCTCTATGACGAAATTGAAAGTGAGCGGAATTTCTCCATCTCTCGCTGCGCGCTCATAGTCCTCGATGAAGCGGACTCCGTCATCTTGGATGCCACCATGGCTGTCGTTGATCACGAGTGCGCACAAGCCACCGTCGAAGATGTCGCTCTTGTGGAGCGATGGATGGGGCATAGGAATGATGTTTCTGCTCTTGAGCCCCTCTGGAAGGCCGGTGTTGTCGTCGACACCATTGAAGTCGCTGGTTCTTGGAGTTCCTTAGATCACCTTTGCGAGGCGGTGCTCGGTTCACTGCGGGCCATGGAAGCTACGGTGCTCGCATCAGTCCACGAGTCCCATGCCTACAGCGACGGAGCCTGCCTCTACTTCACCTTCGCTGGACGGCCGGAGGCTGACACCATGGCGGCGCGTGAGGCTTACTACATCGCTGCCTGGGATGCCGCCCAACACGCGGCCATTGCGGCCGGCGCCTCGTTGAGCCATCATCACGGGGTGGGCATCCATCGAGCTCGCTTCGTCGATGAAGCGCTTGATGGAGGACTACAGATCCTCGAGAAGGTCAAGCAAGCCCTTGACCCGCACCATCTGCTCAACCCCGGCAAGCTCGGTCTTCCTGGATCCACCTGGCCATGAAGGATTACATCCTCGTCGTAGATGTAGGCACCTCAAGTGTTCGCTGCGCCCAGGTAGGTCCAGACGCAAAGGTCTGGGATCAAGAAAGTTTCGTAGTACTCCCCTCTTCGCCGGCCGCCGGTTTGGTGGAGCTCGACGGCAGCGCCATTGCCCGTTCCGTGCGTGCTGGCGTGAAGGCCATCACCGATAAACACGGTGAGCCCAAGGGAGTAGGCATCGCTAATCAACGGGCCTCTGCCATTGTCTGGGATGCCAAGACCCTTGAACCCGTCGGTCCAGCAATTGGCTGGCAAGACCTTCGCACCGTGATGACCTGTCTCAGTTTGCAGGCCGAGGGCATACGCCTGGCCCCCAATGTGACCGCAACCAAACTCGCTGCCATTCTCGATGAGGTAGATCCAGATCGCTCTCGCTGCGCCTCAGGCGAACTTCGTCTTGGCACCATTGACAGTTACGTGGCGGCCATTCTCTCTGATGGCGAACTCCACATCACCGATCTCACCAATGCGGCCGTAACGGGACTGTTGGACCCCATAACGAGAATCTGGGATGAAAAAGTCACTGCGCGCCTCGGGATTCCCCTTGACGCGCTTGCGCAAGTCGTCGATTCATCGGGGATTGTGGGCAGCGCGAGCATGGTCCTCGGAAAGCCACCGATCGCTGGCATCGCCGGGGACCAACAGGCTTCACTCTTCGGGCAAGGCTGCTTTGCCCCGGGTCAGGCCAAGGTGACCTTTGGCACGGGCGGAATGCTCGATGTCGTCACCGGAGATCAAGCAATGGGTATGGGAAGGCTCGAACATGGCACCTTCCCCATCGTTGCCAGACAGGTCAAGGGTGAAGCCACCTGGGGCGTGGAGGCCATCATGCTCTCCGCTGGTTCAGCCGTCGAGTGGTTGCGAGATGACCTGGGTCTCATCAGCAGCGCTGCAGAGTCCGATGCCATGGCCGCTTCAGTTCCCGACAGTGGTGGCTGTTTCTTCGTCCCTGCCCTGCTCGGACTTGGCACCCCCGTTTGGGACTTTGGCGCTCGAGGAACTTTGCTCGGCATCACCAGGGGGACGAGTCGCCCCCAGATTGTTCGCGCCGTCCTCGAAGGCATTGCCCATCGATGTGCCGATCTCGTTGAAGCCACTATCGCCGACACCGGCCTAGCGCTCGACGGGCTTCGCGTAGATGGTGGCATGACGGCCAATGCCACTTTTCTTCGTGCACTTGCTGACATCACTGGCCTCCCCATTCAGCGAAGCGCTGAACTTGAAGCCACCACCTTGGGAGCTGGTCTCCTCGCAGGTGCCGCACTGGGTATGTGGTCGTCGGTTCAAGAAGCTTCTGCAAGCTGGCGGCCGGCTGAAGTCATTGAAGTTGAACTCGGCGATGAGCCCAGAGGACAGTTACGCAAACGCTGGCTGGAAGCGCGAGCTCGCGCCGAGCAGACGATCCCTGAACTTTCCGGTCTCGAGTTCTAGGTCACTGGTACTTGAAGAACTCGATAGGGAGTTCATCAGGTCTTAGGAAAGTTCAAAAGCCAAAGCTTCAGATAATGATGCTCCCGATTCAAACAGCGGGCGATAAGCCATGAGTTGGCGGGGCTGCGAAAGCGCGAGCACGGCGTTGAGTTGATCCCCCTGGCCCAGCAAAATCAAAGCTTTACCCTCCTCGAGACTTCCACTTTGTAGGTGGAAGTCATCACTAGGGGAAGGACGACCAAGGACCTGGATCTTGACGCCATATTGATCCGACCAAAAATAGGGAATCAGATTGAGCGGATCCGCCTTGGCGCGTCCCGCGAGGAGGGCTGGGCCCACATGGCTGGCGTGATCATTAGCAACCGTCCAGTGTTCAATGCGCACTTGATCGCTACGCCCGTGTCGCGCCCAGGTGAAGTTGGCGATGTCGCCCACCGCCATGACGGCATCCGTGGCGAAGAGGCTCTCGTCTGTGACAACACCGTTAGAGAGATCGAGACCTGAACCTTGAAGCCACTCCGTATTGGGGATCACCCCGATACCCACCACAAGCAGATCCGCAGCCAATTGCTCGCCATTCGTCAGCTGCACCGCCAAAGTTCCGTCGGGGAGTTCTTCAATGGAGCTGACCTGGACCCCGCAACGTAGAGCAACAGCCCCACGGGCGTGTAGGCCGCCCAATGTCTCGCCCAATGGAGTGGGGAGAATCCTGGCAAAACAGGAGCTTTCGAGTTCGAGGACCGTCACCTCGTGGCCCCGTGAGGCAGCCTCAGATGCCACCTCAGCCCCGATGAAGCCCGATCCGATGACTAGCACCCTCTGGCTATCGCGAGCCCCCAGAGCCTCTCGCAGATCGAGAGCATCCCTGCCCGTGCGAAGCAGGTGAACTGCTCCCATGCCAGCAGTTCCCGGAAGGGGTCGGGCGCGACATCCCGAAGCGACAATGAGCGCATCCGCCTTGAGGCTTGTCCCATCTGCGAGCTCGAGCTCCCCCGCCTCAAGATCCATGGCCTGAGCAGCATTCCCCAAGACCAGGTCAATGTTGAGCTCGTCGTATGTCGCATCATCAGCCAAGGACAAGCGATCGAGATCCCACTTGCCCGATAAGACCTGCTTGGAAAGCGGCGGCCGGTCATAGGGAGCGACACCCTCATCGCTCACCAGGGTCACGCGACCGTCGAATCCAGCTCGACGCAAGGACTGAGCTGAACGGATGCCAGCGAGTCCGCCACCCACGATCAGGACTTCATCAGCGGCGTCTAAGCCGCCTCGTCCCATCATCGAGCAAAGGCAGCGAGCCAGTCGGCTTCGCTTTGGGGTCCAAAGACGTAATTCAGGCGCCTCGTCTCCTCCATGGTGGCTGAAGCTTCAGGAGAATAGAGGTGGCCGGGGAAGAGAACCACATCACTAGAAACACGAGCTAGGCGATCATGCAGTGATCGATACATTTCTTCAGGATTGCTCCCAGGAAGATCCGTACGGCCACAGCCTTCGAGAAAAAGCGTGTCGCCTGCCACGAGGCAGCCTTCTACAAGAAAGCACTGAGAACCGGGGGTGTGGCCTGGTGTGTGGATGAGCTGAACCTCTATGGACCCAACCTGGACTTTGTCATCGCTGTCATGCAGCGCCAATTGGTCAGGGCCGACACCCGTCACGCGCTCGACCCAAGGTGCTTCTTCACGCTGAATATGGATAGGCACATCGTGCTCCTCAAGCAGTTCGGTAATGCCAAGAACCTGAACCTGTCCCATGAGGTCCCCACCTACATGGTCGGGGTGATAGTGCGTTGCCAATACGCCCGAGAGTTTCATGTCGTCAGCCTCGAGGAGCGCAACTGCTTCGCTGGGCGCCCAGGCGGGGTCTACGAGCAGGGCTTCGCCGGTCTGACGATCTCCAATGGCGTAGACAAAATTCACCATCTGCCGTGCTGCTGGGTTGCCGGCGGCGAGATCTCGCCCCGCAAGCCACTGACGGAAATAAAAGCGACCTTCTTCCATTAGCGAACTTCGCCTGTTTCTGGATCCACTGCTAGCTCTCCATCACCGAGAGGAGCAGCATTGCTGAGTCGTGGCGCCAACTGCTCAACCTGTGTACGGGTGCTGGCCAATCTGCCATCGAGTTCCTCTACCAGAGCGGTGGCTCGCTCGAGCTTTGCAACCAAGAGATCGACATCGACATCGCGTTGCTCAAAGAAGGAAACGATCTCCTCGAGTTCGGCCGCTGCATCGGTGTAACTCAACTTCGCCGGATCAGTTCCCGATCCCGGTGCCTTTGCTGCGCTCACGTCAACTCCCCTTCTGTATCGTTCTCAACGCGGGAGATCAATCTCCCCCCTGCAACCGTAGTGACGAGTTGGCCTCCGGCCTGCACATCTTCGGGGCCCCGAACTAAGGCTCCGTCTCCATTGCGCGTAATGGAATATCCCGCAGCCAGCAGTCGGCTTGGATCATGAGCATGACAGAGGCGACGGACCGCCTCGAGATGGTCAGCGTGATGCTTGAGGTGGGCCTTTGCTAAGGGCACCACCCTCATCCCTATCGTCCCTAGGTTTCGTCGGGCACTCAAGGTCGCCTCCAAGGCAAGTGGAGGGAGGCGCTCGGAAGTTCGCGTGACACGGCCTTGAGCCTCATCGAGGCGCGCCCTGGCGGTCGCAACCAGCAGCCTCCTGGCCCTTGCCTGCTCTTCACCAATACTTGCGGTAATGCGTAAGGACTCATCAGCAATCTGCAGGGCGGCTTGACTAACCCCTTGCGCATAAGCGCCCACGCGGCTTACCACCGCGTGTCCACAGGCGGTGGGCGTGATCGCGGCGAAGCTCGCCACATCGTCAGCTATGGAGCGGTCGCCAGAGTGGCCTATGCCCGTCCATACCGCTACGCGAGCCCGAGCGATCGCCCTGGCCACCGGCTCGCTATCGAATGCAGCGAGGTCTCCCTTTGAGCCTCCACCTCTCACGAGCACAATGAGGTCCACGGCTTCGGACTCCAGCCGTTGCAAGGCTCTCGCAATAGCTTCTGGTGCATCGCCTCCCTGTACCGAAGTCTGCACATGACTGACACGGAAAGCGAAGGGTGAGTTTTCTAGTTGTCCCAAGAAGTCATTACAACCCTCGGTATCCCAGGAGGCCACCAGTCCCACATGAAGTGGCACCTGAGGAGTTTCGAGGGCCCGGTTCGCCTCAAAGAGTCCTTCCTTCTGGAGTTGTACCACTAATTTTGCCCGGTCAATGGCAAGGCGACCAAGCAGCGACTCCATGGCGATTTTTTTGACGTTGAGGCTGAGCTCGCCTCGCGCACGGAAGAGATCGACTTCGCCGCCCACCACTACCGACATGCCATCAGTTAGGGCCACCCCATGGCTTTCGAGTTCACGAGAGATTCCATCCCAAGTTGTTTTCCAACATTTCAGGGATAACTTCGTGGGCCAGCGATCATCAGCTTTATCGGGGTCCACTAAGTCGATGTAACGGTGTCCCCTGCTCTCGGAGATCTTTTGGATATCCCCTCGCACCCAAACAAGGCTGCGGGCTGGAAAGACCTCACCGATGGCCGCGGATAATTCGTCATAGAGCTCGGTCACCGATAAGGCGCTACTGGGATCCATGCTGGAAACCTAGCCAATAGAGCGGCGTGCTTGGGGCCTCTCCCATCTGGCACAATGGCAGGGACGGTGAGCCGGCTGGATGGTCGCGGTGGGGAAACCCACTGAGGAAGGTCGGGACTCCACAGGGCAGGGTGCTCGTTAACGGCGAGTCGGGGTGACTCGAAGGAAAGTGCAACAGAGAGTAAACCGCCGATGGCTGGGCAACCAGTACAGGTAAGGGTGAAACGGTGCGGTAAGAGCGCACCAGCACTGCCGGTGACGGTGGTGGCTAGGTAAACCCCACCCGGAGCAAGGTCAAGCAGAAGGTTTGGGCGGCTCGTCCGCTCATGGCAACATGAGCAGCCTTCAGGTAGACCGCAGAGATGGATGGCCATCCAAGCCTCGCAAGGGGCTGGACAGAATCCCGCCTACAGGCCGGCTCACCGTCACTGCTTTGGAGAAGCCCCGGCGCTGAGGCCACGGTAAAGGGTCTCATCCCATTCTTCGCGGGCTGGACGATCCATAAGGGCAAGCATCGCACTGCTTGGCGAGATCTCTCCTGCAACGATTTGAGCCACTTGTTCAGAAATTGGCATTTCCACACCCATACGTTTTGCCAGCGCAATGAGTGGGCCAGCTGATTTCACGCCTTCGGCGACCATATGCATACGGTCGACGATTTCCGAGATTGCTTCTCCCCTGCCGAGGGCAAAACCCACCGACCGATTCCGACTGCGTTCAGAGGTGCAGGTGGCCATCAGGTCGCCAACCCCCGCTAGGCCACCAAACGTGAGAGTGTCGCCCCCTAGCGCAATGCCCATGCGACCCAGTTCAGCGAGGCCACGGGTTACCAAGGCTGCGCGGGTATTTTCCCCAAATCCAAGGCCATCTGCCATCCCTGCGGCTAGGGCGACCACATTTTTTGTTGCTCCAGCAATTTCGCAGCCCACTACATCGTTGGAGGTATAGACCCGGAAGCGATCGGTATGCAGAGCTTGCTGCACCATCTCCGCAAGCCCTTGGTCCTTCATGGCAACCACTGTTGCAGCAGGCTGACCTACCCCTACTTCATGGGCAAGATTGGGCCCCGAAAGCACACCTACTGCCGCGCCGGGGATGAGTTCGGTGATGATCTCGCTCATGCGAACACAAGTGCCATCCTCAATGCCTTTGGTTAGGGAAATCACCGGCGTCCCTGGGGCGATGTGGTCAGCAACCAAGCTCAGCACTGAGCGGAAGCCATGACTAGGAATTACCACAAGGACCAGCGATGCACCCAATACTGCCTCAATGATGGAAGAACTGACCGCAAGATTTTCGGGGAAGCTGGCGCCTGGGAGGTAGCGGTCATTGACCCGATCGCGAATGAGCAAGGCTGCAGTCTCTGGAGAACGGCACCAAAGGGTGGTCGGGCCCACCTCTCCAGCCACGCGCGCAATAGCCGTGCCCCAAGAGCCTGCCCCCAATACCGCTACTCGCTGCCCCACCTTCGGCATCCTAGGACTGCTCAGCCCCAATGTCTTGGGGTGGGAGAAGGGTCAGCGATGGGCATCTAGCGTGGCGTCGTGGCGAGAGTTTCTTGGATGCAGTCAAGACTTCCCGAAAGTCCAAATCTGAAGTCCCCACTCGGCGCTGTTCTCCGGTGGTCAGCCTTTACGGCCCTCTGCCAAGGACTCGGCACTGCTGTGCTCGCCATAACGGTCTACCGCGTGATCTCAGCCAGAGATCTAGACGCTTGGAGTATCTTCGCCCTCGGATTTGCCGTTCTGGCGAGAACACTCAGCAGTTGGTCTTCAAATAACCCTGCTCGCGTAGCGCGAAACTATGTGACGCAAGTCCGAGAGCAACTCATCAAGCCTGGCGCAAGGCTCAAGACTCCATCAAGTGCTGAGGATCTCAAAGTCGTGACGCCGAGTGAAATCCTCACGGCAACAACAACGGGGGCGGACGCACTGGGTCGATGGCTAGCAGAAGTACTTCCAGCCATTGTTGCTGCCCTCATCGCCTCCGTCCTCAGCACTGCGCTTATTGCGAGCTTTGATGGGATCTCCGCCATCATTGCTTGGGCGCCTTTGTTGTTCATGCCCGTCATCGCGATACGCATTTCCAAGCGTTCGGGGCCAGTTCTAGCAACGAGCTGGAGAAGGGTGGCATCAATCACTTCGCGCTTTTCTGAAATCGTTTCGGTCCTACCCACATTGCGCGCTACGGGCGGACTTAAACGGTCGGTGGCCGAACTTGATGCGGCTTCGACGGCCCTCGAGGAATCCACATCAAAAGCCATGCGTTATGCGCTTGCCAACAGTCTTGGCTTGGAATTTCTCGCCGGACTCTCGATCGGCTTTGTTGCCATGGATCTTGGATTCAGGCTGCTCGCTGGAAGCGTTTCGCTGGCCACGGCCTTTGCCATCCTCGTCATGGTGCCCGAACTTACGGGCCCCGCACGCAGACTTGGCGCTGCTACCCATAGCGACCGTGATGCCAAGATCGCCAAGGAGTCCATTGATAGGGTCATCGCCGCTCAAACAGACCGGCACTCAAGCACAAGTCACTGGGACCTTCAAGCTTTGACGCGCGCCGAGCTCCGCATCGAAGGCCTGAGTTTCGCCTGGAGCGAATCCACCGTGCTCTTCGAAAATTTCAATCTGCGCCTTGAAGCCGGTGACCATCTCGTCATCGAGGGGGAATCGGGTTGCGGAAAAAGTACCCTGCTGCAGTTGATCGCCGGGCTGCTCGAAGCTCAACAGGGCTTGGTAGTTCTCAACAGCACTCAGGCAGGAGAAACTTCCGGGGCCGTGCTCGTTCCGGCGAATCCAAGGATTTTCAATGCGAGCTTCCGAGAGAATCTCGAACTTGGTCGATCTTGTAGTGCAGATGATCTTGAGCAGGCCATTGAACTCGTTGGCCTGAGACCACTCATCGCAAGACTGCCTCAAGGTCTCGGCAGTCTGCTTGGCCATGGCGGAAGACCGATCTCAGCCGGGGAGGCTCAGCGCATTGGGATAGCGAGGGCCATGCTCGCTGACCCTTGTCTGCTCTTACTCGACGAACCTACGGCTCATCTCGACCAGACAGCCCGCGAAGAACTCCAAGAAAGACTCACTGACTGGCTGAGCAAACGCACGGTGATCGTGGCTGCGCACGGGCCCACACTCCTAGCCATCGGCACCACGCGTCTAGTACTCCCTCGGCAGCTAGGAAAATCATGAAAGCCACTGTTGCCCTAAAACTCCGCTGGCGCGCGCTCAGCACGGCCACCCTCAGCGAGCTCGCAGGCATTGGTCTGCTCGCCAGCGCGGGAGCCCTCCTCGCTTGGAGTGCGCAACAACCGGCTTGGTCATCTGTCCTTGGACTGTTGATTTTGGTTGAGGCCCTGGCTTTTAGCCGGGCACCAATCCGTTACGGATCTTCGT
>Ga0114962_10001089_pt1 | contig 23598 bp, 16 predicted proteins | sample C_130820_MF_Meta_FD_87017 | JGI IMG/M metagenome (GOLD analysis project Ga0114962, IMG submission 87017) | Freshwater microbial communities from Lake Croche, Canada to study carbon cycling - C_130820_MF_MetaG | ecosystem: Environmental > Aquatic > Freshwater > Lake | place: Lake Croche, Canada... | reverse complement strand
CTGAAATCTATAGTGATATTTTTACTAACTTTGATGTACATCCAGATCTTGGAGACATTGTTCGTAAAAAGAACGAAGAGGCTGTAAAGTCTGCTATTCAAAATCTTATTCTTACGAATAAGTATGAAAGACCCTTTAATCCAAACTTTGGAAGCAATATTAGAAAATTTTTGTTTGAGCCTATGACTCCACAAACACAGTCGGGCCTTCAAGAAGAAATACAAAATGTCATTATGAATTATGAGCCTCGTGCTAATGTGATTAACGTAATTGCTACTCCGTACATTGATGAAAATGCTTACGTAGTAACGATTACTTTTTCTGTAATAAATAATAACAATCCTATTACGTTAAACACCATTCTCTATAGAGTACGATAACATGGCAAATTCTAGCATCTCTTTAACTAGTCTCGATTTTGCTGACTATAAGAACTCTTTAAAGACATATCTTTCATCACAACCACAATTTCAAGATTATAATTTTGATGCGAGCAATCTCAACGTCATTCTAGATTTATTATCATATAATACCTATCTTAATGCATATTATATGAATATGATTGGATCTGAGATGTTCCTTGATACAGCACAATTGCGTGACTCTGTTGTTTTAAAAGCAAAAGAGTTAAACTATGTTCCTCGGTCATTCCGATCAGCACAAGCCAATGTAAATTTACAGGTTACATTTACTGGCGTGAATATTCCAATATTGTTATCAATACCTAAGGGAACCTCATTTACAGGTAAAGCGGGGTCTAACGCTTACACGTTCAGTACAAATGAGAACATTACTCTACAAAGTGGCAATGGAATATTTGTAGCAAACAATTTAAACATCTACGAAGGCACTTATGTCACAGACACCTTTGTAGTACAAGCAGTAGCAAACAGCGCCAGCGTTCAAAAATTTGTTCTTTCTAATCCAACCATTGACACAAACTCTTTAACCGTAACTGTTGTTGAGAATAATGGTGCTAACGTCACTCCATATTCTCTTTCATCATCTATTTTAGATCTTACTACAACGTCTACTGTATATTTCTTGCAGGGATCAGAAAATAATCTTTATCAAATTGTTTTTGGCGACAACGTAGTCGGTAAGAAGCCTGTAGACAACTCAACTATCATTGCAGAATATCGTGTAACCAACGGACAGTTGCCTAACGGGATTTCAATCTTCTCCCCTAATGGCACCCTTGGTGGATCATCAAATATCGCTATAACAACAGTCTCTCGTGCGTCAGGGGGTGACATTGGCGAAGATATCGAAACAATTCGTCAGAATGCTCCTCGTTTCTATGCCACACAAGATAGAGCAGTTACGGCAAACGACTACGAGAGTTTGCTTCGTATTGCCTATCCTGAAATTCAAGCGTTATCTGTATATGGCGGAGAAACTGCAAATCCTCCTCAGTATGGCACAGTTCTTATCTCAATGAAGATTGCAAACTTCGATGCAGTGCCTGACTCAAAGAAACTAGAATATACCACATACTTAAATGCAAGAGCGCCATTAACCATTCAACCATCGTTCATTGAGCCCAACTATACCTATGCAAGTGTACAAAGTGTGGTCAAATATAATGTCAATAAAACATCTTTGTCTCCTGCAGATATTTCTGGGTTTGTCACCTCTGCCATTCAAAGTTATAACTTGGTAAATTTAAATAATTTTAAAGCAACTTTATTGTATTCAAAGTTAGTCGCCAACATTGACGCTGCAGACGCCAGCATTATTAGTAACCAAACAGAATATACTTTGATGAAGAAGTTAGTACCTTCTTTGGCAAAAATTCAAAATTATACAATTGACTTTAATACTGCGCTTAACAGCGCATATCCCCCTGAGCCTACTATTCATGCTGCAGATGATTTACATGCAATATTATCATCAAATTTTGTTTATAATGATGTTGTGGTCTCTTTAGAAGATGATAGTAATGGCAATATTCGTATTGTACAGCAGCAAAGCGACGGCAACCATCATACTATACTAAACATCGGTACGGTTGATTATGTCACAGGCCGGATACAGTTGAATAATTTCTTTACAAGTAATTACTTCGGAGACTCTATTCGAATCTATGCAAGGCTTCCTGACGGTGTATTAGATTATACCTCAAATCAAAATACAATCTTAGAAATTCCTAATGATGAAATTTCTGTTAATGTACAAATTGTAAGACAATAATGACACCAACAACGATCTCGAATTTAATTGCGAGTCAATTTCCAGCATTTTACAATGAAAGTGGGCCGACGCTTATTGCTTTTATTGAAGCGTATTATGAGTGGATGGAACAACAAGGTAATCCAATTTATCAAGCTAGAAACCTACAAAGTTTTTCAGATATTGATACAACGCTAGACCAATTCATTATACACTTTAAAAATACCTATCTTGAAGGTATTCAGTTTACAACACTTTCAGATCAACGACTTACTGTTAAAAAAATCATTGATTTATATAGATCAAAAGGTAATATTCGTGCCCTTAAATTATTATTTCAATTAGTATTCAATGAAGATATTACTGTATACTTTCCGTCAGAAGATATATTAAAACCATCTGATGGTGTGTGGACTCAACCTATATACTTGGAAGTATCTAACTCACCTCGAATTCCTGAATTTAGTGGCAAAATCGTCACAGGTGTAAACTCGGGGGCTACTGCTTTCGTTGATAAAATCATTACGAGAGCAATCGGATCTAAGTTCATTAATGTCTTCTATATCACCAATCTTTCTAAAGATTTTCAAACAGGTGAAGCGCTATATATTGATAACAATTTAACTGATGTGCCTTTCGTAGTTGGATCATTGTCAAGTTTCGTAGTAGACGATGGAAGTTACGGGTTTGCTATAGGAGATCAGGTTGCTGTATCCTCAGGCTCTGGACAACAGGCTGTTGGGCGTGTAGCTGCTATACAAGACATCAGCGGTATCGTAAAGTTTACTTTGAATGACGGCGGCTGGGGATATACATCAAACTCGCAAATATTAATTTCAAATACAAAATTTTATTTGACTAATGTACACTCAACACTATTAACAAACACAACACCGATTAGCAAGTTCAGCACAGTTATTATCAATAATCCTGCTAACAATGCAGCCAATGTGACTGCTAATGTATTTGCTTTTTCAACAACAGCAAATTTATACGCTACTCCAATTTCAGGAACTTTTGTTCTTAATGAAACAATCACATCTGCTGATACTAATGCAAATGCGGTTGTCAAGGTAGTTACTTCGAATACAACAGCTGTTATATTAAATGTCTCTAATGTGTATAATTCATACTTTGCAGCAGGTCAAGTAATCACAGGATCAATTTCAGGAGCGAAAGCAAATATATCTTCTTATGATACAAATATTGGTGTTATAAGTTTGTCAGGCTCTGTTACTAATTCCCATACAGCATTGTATACTACAACTGGCAATGCGACTATCACAGGATACTCAACAGGTATCAGTGCTAGCTTTAGTATCAATCAATTGAATACAACAGAAACTATCTATACCTATACTGATTATGTAGGTGGGCAATCCACACTACAAACATCAACATCTAAAACAGGTACATTTACAAATGGTAACGCTTTTATTACCGGAATGTCATCTACAACAGGTATTAATAGCAATAGCGCTATTACATCAAGCAATCCTACAGTAACTGCAGGGTTACCTGCGCTACCTATAGTCACTAACATTGTAAACAGCACTGCTGTAATCATGTCTGGAAACTATACAGGAACAACAACTGCAGGTGCCGCTGTTACATTCACAGGTAATACAGCATACACAACAATCGCTTTAAATGCAACAACCTTTGGCTTTCCAAAGTTGCCTTCAGCAAACTTGACAAATGGATATCTTGTTGATATAATCGGAGCTAGCGTATATAATCTTGGTTCAATCCAATCGATTATAACAACCAATCCTGGATTGTATTATAACGATAATCCATACGTTGAAATATATGAACCTGTAATTGCTCCAAAAAGAAAGCAAGATTATATTATAAACATTGCAACATCTGTAACACCATTTATTGTAGGTGAGACAGTACAACAAGCTGTGCCTATTTCAGGAGTATCTACTCTTGCTACTGCAAACGTTAATGGGGGTACATACGCTGCTAATGTGTTTACTTACGGTGAAGTTGTTTATCAAAGCAATGGCACAGCAGGATTATTCCTTGCAAACACATTATCAACATTAGTCAAAACAACAACAGGATCAACAGCTGCTCTTGCTGTTGGGCAGTATGTTTATATCGGTGCAAAAGATTTACGAGTTGTTAATAACGTAATCAACACCACAGCATTTTATATAACACAAGCCCCATATACACAAAATGCAGCGGCTAACGTTCTTTCATTGTCAGCAGCAGGTTCTGTCTTGTTGATCTCAGGTAACACTCTAACTACTAACACATTCAGCGGCACCTTTGTGACAACTAGCAAAATCACAGGGCTATCATCTGGAACAACAGCAAATCTTGCAAGTGTTAGTACAGTGCCTGTTAATTTGTCGGCGCTAGGAAGCATTATTGCTGCAAACAGCACTGTTCTAAGTGTTCGTAGATTATCAATCGTACAGGACTTTGTACCAACCTATGCAATTACAGGTTCCTTGAGTGGAGCAAATGCTATAGTAACTGCAGTTGTTGCTAATACAATTTCTGGATTTTCAGGTGACAATGCCAACGTATACGCTAACACATTTGCTTCTACCGGCACTGTAAAAACATTGGCTGTACAATCTTCAGGATTTGGATATGTTAATGCGGAATTGATAACCTTTACATCATCTGATAAAACACGTAGCGGCACAGCAAAAACAGGATTGGGTAAACAAGGATATGCTCCTGGATATTATTCATCGACAAAAGGCTTTTTAAGTGCTGATAAATACATTCAAGACAGCAACTATTACCAAGGCTTTTCATATGAGGTTCAGTCTTCATTAGATTTAACTAAATATGCTGACATGGTAAAAACAATTACTCATGTTGCAGGAACAAAGTTATTTGGTGCGGTTATTAAAAAGTATAAAATAACAACACCTCTAGTGATTGGCAATTCAAATACAGCTCCGATTATAGGCACATAAGATGGCGACAACACAACTTATTCCAAACAATTATAGACTCCACATGGCAAATCAGTTCGTTGAGTCATTTAATGAAGCAGCGAATACATTATACTATATGTTTTCTGGAACATCTACTCCGTTTTCAGGTGGCGTAATTCCTCCTCTTCTAGATACACCTAGTGCAACCCAGTTTAATGCATTTAATAATATGTTATTCGGTAAGCACATTCTTTCTAGTGACGTATCTTTAATGGCATATGCGTATCCATGGACTAGCGGTACTGCATATACAATGTATGATGATACAGATACTACACTTTCTAATAAAGCATTTTATGTGTATGTGTATCAAAGTAATACATACTACGTGTTCAAATGTTTGTTTAATAATAATGGAGGCACATCAACTCAGCCTCCAACCTTTGCTGATACCTCAGCAAGCGACACATATTATAAGACTTCCGATGGATATATCTGGAAGTACATGTATCAGATTACTTCTGCTACATTCAATAAATTTTCAACTAATCAATATATTCCTATCGTCGCAGATTCTAATGTAACTGCTAATGCAGTTTCGGGTGCTGTTGATATTATTGTAGTTCAATCAGGCGGAACAGGATATAACAATTACTTTTCAGGAAAATTCTACGCAGGCTCAGTCACTAATGGTACACAACCTTTGTGTGTGCTTGCAAATACGGCATCTTCAGTTAATAACTATTATAACGGATGTTATTTGTATATTACGGGCGGCACGGGATCAGGGCAATACAGGAAAATCACTTCACACTCGACAAATACTCTAGGAACATATGTTACTTTAGATTCTGCATTTGCTTCTATTCCTGATAATACAACTACCTATGATATTAATCCTGCTGTTGTTATTTTAAACAGTTCAGACACAGCGCCGACCACTATTGCAAGAGCCTTGGTGAATTCAAGTATCTCAAATAGCATCTACCAAGTTCAAGTTTTGAACAGAGGTACAGGTGTCTATAATGCAGGTGCTTATGTTTACGCATCTAATGCTGTAGGTGTTAGTAACACAGCTGTCGTTCGTGTTATCGCAGGACCTACAGGCGGCCACGGAGCAAACGTGGGAGCAGAGCTGTATTCTTCTCGAGTAGGTCTCAGTGTTAAGTTTTCAAATACAGAAAGCAGCACCATCCCTGCAGTGAATGATTATCAGACAATTGGCATTTTAAAAGATCCGTTATTCTCAAATGTGGTTTTTACTACAACAGGATTGAATGGTAGTTTCCAAGTAGGTGAAACAGTCACCCAGTCCCTTGCAAATGCATCTGCCAATATAACAACGACTGCTACGGGTGTTGTTGTTGCAACATCTGCTGGAAGTTTGCAAATTACTAATGCATACGGATCCTTTGCGGTATCAACAAATAGTACCGTAGGAACAATTATTGGGAAAACTTCTGCTGCAAATGCTCAAATAAGCGCTATTCTAAACAATGGCGTTTCAAAATACTTCGAGACGTTTGTTCAAATGTATTCCTATGCAGGAAGTTACACAGGGGCTTATGCATTTACACCGAATGAAGTTGTGTATCAAGGAACAAGCAATACTACACCTGCTCCGGGTATACAAAGCATTGCAACTTCTAATGCTGTTTTCTTTTCAAACAATGGCGCAGGCACTCAAGTTTATTTAACTTCGAAGTTGGGTCCTATATACTCCTCCTCGACAATTCAAGGAGCTTCTAGCGGTGCAATTTTTAATATAAATACTTCCACAAGCCCAGATTTAGTTATGGAAAGCGGTCAAGTCCTTTATCTTGAAAACTTTGATGCTGTTAGCAGATCAGGTACGCAGTCTGAAACTATAAAACTTATTCTAGAATACTGAGGATTCGAATGCCTATTCAAACAGATCTAAGTGTTGCTCCGTACTATGATGATTTTAGTCAGTCTAATGACTACTATAAAATCCTCTTCAAGCCGGGTGTTGCAGTACAAGTACGTGAGCTTAACCAGCTTCAGACAATTTTGCAAAACCAAATCGAGCAATTTGGTGACAATATCTTTACACGAGGTACAATCATTAATGGGTGTAATTTTCATTACTACCCAACATATCCTTATGTAAAAGTTAATGATCTACAAGTAGACCTGCTAGGTACTGTAGTTAATAACTACGTAGGCCTCTATGCAAATAACAGCGCTAATTTAACAGCATACATTATGTCTGTTTCTAGCGGATATCAGTCTCAGGCACCTGATCTTAATACATTATTTGTTCGTTATATTAACTCAGGTAATAACGGACAGCAGACTTCGTTTAATGCCCAAGATTCTCTAACTATTTTTGATTCAAATAATTCAATTTTCCAAACCAATGTTCCTGTGGGCGGTACGGGTGCAGGATTCAGTAATACCGATGTTGTTACATTCATGTCTGCTGTTACTGTTACAAACACAGCAAGCGTCACAGCAGGACAAACACTTAATGATCCTGTTTCACTAGCTAATGCAGTTGTTACAGAAGTTAATGCTACGGCAATTCCTGGCAGCTTGGTATTGAAACTACGTCCGTATGCTAATGCATTAACAAATGTTAATCAAACATCAACATCTTGGACATTCAATCCAGGTAACACAGTTCTTATTAATAATGTCACATCTACACAGTTGGTGAGTATTATCGGATCAGGCGCTACAGGAACACCTGTTACAGATGCTTCTGGTAAGATTGTCAATATCATTATGCTCACACAAGGTAATGGATATAATATTCCTCCTTATGCGACAATCAAAACATCAAACTCAACAGCGACTGTTGCTTCTCTATCATTAACTGCTCAGAATTATCTTTGCCAGCTTACAGTTGCTAACACCGCATCTGCTCCCATCGGATCAGGATATGCATTTGGTGTTTCAGAAGGTGTCATTTATCAGAAAGGATACTTCCTATACGTTGCTCCGCAAACAGTTGTTGTAAGCAAGTATTCTAATACTCCAGACGGCGTAGTCGTTGGATTTAATACTAACGAAGCGATTATCAATAGCAATATTGACACAAACTTACTTGATAATTCTGCTGGAACATTCAATGCACAGGCACCCGGGGCAGATCGTCTCTTGCTTGCACCTGCATTGACAGTACTCAGCTCAGCAGCATCTCAAAGCAATACTGAATTCTTCACTATCACTGCATTTTCACAAGGGCAACCATATCTTCAGAACCAACAGACATCATATAGTATTATTGGCGATGAGATGGCGAAGAGAACACAAGATACTGCAGGTGACTTTGTTATAGATCCGTTTGTTGTATCAACAATTACTGCTAACACAGTTAGTGCAGAAGCAAATACATTCCAGATTACTATCGATCCAGGATATGCATATATCTCAGGAAAACGAGTACAGACGTTTACAAACTACGTATTGTCTGTACCACAAGGTAACACAACTACAGTATCTAATACATCAATAGCATTGAATTATGGAAACTATATTACTATCAATGAGCTGGGTGGTGTATTTGATTACACCGTAGGTGATCTAGTTACGTTTTATGATACAGCCAAGCAATACTTGAGCAACAACGCCCACTGGTCAATCAGTAATACAGCACCACCTGTAGGTAATGCAATTGGTCGCGCAAGAATTCGCCATAAATCGTTAATGCCAGGAGGTACGCCGGGCACCAATACAGCAACTTATAATCTTTATCTTTATGATGTAGATATGAATCCTGGATATAATTTTAGAAATGCACGAAGTGTGTATTACTCAGCAACCAACGGTACAGCGTATACGGGTATTGCTGATATTAAAACAACAATTGATCCAACACTAAACACACCTATTGCAACTGTTGTTAATACCAATTCATCAGGTATGGTATTTTATCATGGTGCTACAGCAACAAAGAACGCAAATACCATTACATACATTTATAAAGACATACGTAGCACAAATACGGCGGGTATCATCACTGTCACTACAAACGGTAATGAATATCACCCATATTCAAATGGCGGCACACTATCTGCTACACAAGAATATGACATCAGTGTTATTCCGCTAGCGAATGTTCAAGCGTCTGCAAATTACTTAGGAACATTTGGTGTTACCGCTTCAAGCAATGTTGTAACTGCTTCAGTATCTCCGTTGACTGTGCTAACATCAGGTGACTATATTAAACTATATAGTAATTCATTAGGTGAGATTAAACGAATCACAAGTGTTATTAATAGCACCGCTTTCCAAGTGGATTCAAACACACTTAATACTAATGCAACCTCAAATGCTGTATTCTATCATCCTGCAAACACACACTATTCTATTCATAACAGAACAGACCGTTTTGCAAACCTTGATGCAAGCGGACAAATCCTAACTATTGTTTTAAATAAAGCAAATAGTGCAAGTTATTTTTCTTCAAACGTCAATGTTCGAGTTGAGTGTAATATTCTAAAGGTTGCTCCAACCCCACTAGTTAAAGTATCAAATCGATACACTTGGGTTAAACTCAATCTTGCAAATGTACAGCAAGCAGCATCTTTCACCGGTACACTAGCTAGTGGGAATTTGTGGATTACAAGTATTTCTTCAAACACAGGTATTGTTGCTGGTGAAACACTAACAGCAAATATTACAGGTATCACAGTAGGCACAACTGTTTCCTCAGTCAATTCTACTGTTGTCATTATGTCTGCTGCAGCAACAGGATCAGGTTCTGCTACAGTTAATGCATACACATCAAATACAACAGGCCCATGGAATTTGGGTATACCTGATATTCATAGATTGAAAGCTGTGTTCTTGGATCTTTCCGCTAACGTTGTAGCGGCCACTGCGAATACAGGCACCGATGTGACCAACCAGTTCTACATTGATCATAATCAAAATGTAGATTACTATAATCATGGGTACTTGAATCTTAATCCAGGATCTACGGTAGCACTCACTTCATCAAAGGGGCTGTTAGTTGCATTTGACAATTACACAAATGTTTCTGCAGGATTCTTTGCAGGTAGGGTTTCATACCCAGTTGATGATACATTATCTTTTGCAACTCTCAATGCAACACTAACCGGCGGGAAAGTCAATACACACGAAATTCCTGAATTGGTTGGCAAAGATGGCGTGTATCGTGATTTGATTGACCATGTAGATTTTAGACCGCGTGTACCAAACACAGCCACTGTATCTACAACAGTTACAGGTGCAACCATTAATCCTGCAGTATTAAATGCTAATACTCGTTTTGGTAACAGTGCGTCGCTAACTACTAAGATCGGGTTTCCTGTCCCAGCAAGCACATACAGTTCAACTCTTGAAAATTATTTGGGGCGTGTAGATCGTGTAGTTATTGATAAAAACGGCGTCATTTCATCTATTCAAGGTGTTTCTGGTGCAAACAATTTAGTTGCGCCTCCTGCTCCTGTTGATACAATGACTATCACGTTATTATACGTTCCGCCATACCCCTCTGTACCTTCGCAGTTATCTTCAAATTATACTCTTATTTTAGATAAAGGCATTGCTAATGAGACTCTAACTACATTTAGAGTCCAGCAGCACACTGTTATTGTACCTACATTAACTGTATCACAACAAAAACAGTATCAACCTGTTGGATACACAATGAAAGACATAGCGAATCTTGAGGCAAGAATTGCAGCATTAGAATTCTATGTCACTTTAACAAGTCTTGAGCAGAACGTTAAAGATTTGACAATTCCTTCTTCAGTAAGCCCTACGTTGAACCGCTTTAAGTATGGGTTCTTTGCTGATAACTTTAATGATTTATCATTTACAGATACAACAAGTCCTGAAAACACAACATCAATCATCAATCATGAAGTTGTTCCTCAGATATTTGCAATTAATATTCCACATAAAGTGAATCCAAGCAATACAGCAACTGTTGCAAATACTGACGGAAAAATTACGACTTTACCATATACACAGAAGCTTCTTACTGGAAGCATTGTTGCAACAAACAATGTAATTGCTACATCTAATACTGTAGTAGCTAATTCAACTACAAATACAACACCCGTTATATACACAGGTACAAGTACTGCAACACCCACACATCCAATTATTCAAACTGGCGTCACGTACTACTCTCGTGATCAGATGCTCGGCGGCCATTGATATGCTTAAATCATGTCTATAAATAATTAAAATATTCAGGAACAATATACGATGGCAACTACTACAGGAATTCTTGCTAACTCAGCAATTGTTGGGGGGTTTACGCCACCCGCTGCTAGCCAAAATATCACATACATAGCAGCTGCTCAACGGTTTGTTATATCTGCACAGGGGCTACGTCCCGCAACAAGACATTATTTTTATTATAATGGGACTGATTCCTCTGCAAGTTGCCAAATATATGGAGGGCTTCCTGGAGATAATTTGCAAACAGATGCAAACGGAGCAATCACATTCACATATTATTATAACTCAGGCCTTCCTAGCAATGCGACCTCATTATTGGCGAACCAAGATTTAAAAAATCGAATCGCAGGTACCAAGCAAGCTGTTTTAACTAACAGTGATAACACATCAAGCTGTTATGTAACGTTGCAAGTTTTAGCAGGTAGTGCTGTATCTAATAATTTTGTTACTACCCCTGTGTCTATCGTTAGTGGTTAAATCGAGGTTTAAATGTATATTTTAGCACAGACTTTTTATATTGATCCAAATGCTGCAGCAAATTCAACTTCTGTATTTGTCACAGGTCTCGATCTTTATTTAAAATCAAAACCGCAAGCAAATAATAACCGCTCAGGAATTTCTAATCCGGGATTACATGTTTCTATTTGTGATACAAATTTAGATGGTAGTCCAAATTTTACTTCAATATATCCTGCATCACACTTAGATGTTGCATACTCAACAATTGTTACTGAACCATTTGCTAACACAGCGACTTCACTTACATTTACTCAACCAATCCCATTAGCGTCAGGCAAAAAATATGCGCTTAGAATTCAAGCGTATGATCCTGACTATGAGTTATGGACAGGAACTGCAGGATATCCTATCGTAGGAACTAATACAAAACTCTCTGGGTTTTCTGCAGGGTTTCAGGGTGCTTTGTTTGACTATGCATCAGACGGAACAGTAACCCCACGTGCTGCATCACAACTAAAGCATGCGGTATACATTGCACAATTTACTGCTAACAGCGCAACCTATGAATACGTTAATGATGACATGGAGTTTCTTACAATTACAGGTCAGTCAAGCGCATATGTTGGCGGTGATATTGTATTTACAAAATATGCTAATGTGTCTGCACAAACTGTCATTGCTAACAGCACAACAGTAACAGGTACCGGCACTACGTTCCTAAGCACGTTTACCAGCGGCAGTTATATTGCTGTATGGGGCACAGCTGCTAATACTTTAACAGTGCCTATTGTTCGTAGAGTTGTAAGCATTGCAAATAATACTACCTTGACCATAGCTGAGCCATATTCAAGTGTTTGGCGTTTAAGCACTGTTGCCGCACCATATTTCAAAACACAAGTCGGTGAAGTATATTACACCAACCAATACGCAAATACAATATATCTTAAAGGATCAACTGCAAACTCAACTTTGTATTTCCAAGCGGGACAATCTATTGCAGGGTCTATTAGTGCCGGCGGCGCAGCAGGCGGAATTGCAATCAATGGTGTTATTAATGCAACAATTTCTTCTGTTGACAATCTTAGTGTGTCAAAAATAAATCCTGAAGTTGCTGTTAGACTTTCTGCAGGTGGATCAGCAAACATTCAACAAAGTCTTGCATATTATGACGGATCAAACTATACAGTATCTAATTCAAATTTTAGTTACGTTGATAATTTAAAAACAACGTCACTCACAAAATATAATAGTTTGATCATGTCTCGGTCAAACGAAGTACAATACCCAACAAATTTATACAATAGTAATAAATCTTCAATTCAGAAGATTACAATTAAACAAGCCAATACATCAAATAGTGTCTATAGCGCACCATATGTTGATACAGACTTATTAAGTTTGCATGTAGGCAAATATTTAATTAATAACGATACAACAAATGAAGCTATCCGTACAGGTAACGCACTGTCAAAGCATATCACAACAAAGTTAACATTTGATTCTGGCAAATCGTCAGAGGGCTTGTTTGTATACTTAACAGCGTTCCAACCTGCAGGTACGAGTGTTCTTGCTTATGCAAAATTACACAATACCAAAGATAGCGATGCATTTGATGACAAAAAGTGGACACAACTGGTTACTGTTAATAACACAGGTGGGCAGGTTAGTACAACCGCTGCAAACAATTATGTAGAAATTGATTTTGGATTGCCTACTCAGCCTCCAAGTTTAAATGTTGCAGGTGTAGTTACTACAACAGCAGCAAGCGCCACAGTTACAGGCTCAGCAACCAATTTCGGTACAGATATTTTGGTCAATGATGTTGTAAAAATCTATTCTTCAACAGCACCTAATACCAATTATTTCATTGCGACTGTTGCATCAATTGCAAACACTACCCAGTTGACGCTCAATTCACTTGTAGCAACTAATACGGTCATTAATGGTAGCGGGTTGTACATTGACAAGGTTACAAGTCCCTATGAAGCATTTATTAATCCACAAAATTTTGTGGTTAGATATTATGGAACAGATCTAACTGAATATGATACATTTGATGTAGCACAATTTAAAATCGTTCTTCTATCAAATAATGTCAATATTGTTCCTAGAGTAAACAGCTTGAAAGCCTTGGGTGTTAGCGCATAATGGCAACTCAAAATGAATTTATTGCAACCAGCATTCCAGGATTATTCAGGAATGTAAATACAGGTGCCATCATAAATAGAAATGATGCAGAATTAACTCAATACATGAATGAGCGTAATAGGGTTCAGCAACAAGACGCCATTAATAGAAAAGTTAATGAACTAACAGAAGCTGTAACAGATATTAAAGAAATGTTAAAGATTTTAATGAGTAATAAAAATGGCAATTAGTCAAGCACAGATATCTACATCAACTGACACGTTCAATGATTGGGTCACAAAGACTAATCAAATCGCCGCAAATCTCAGTTCGTCTATCGTCACGGCTAATAGTTCGACAGGGCTTACTACAGGTAATGCATATGTCAATGGAGTGTTCTCTGCTAACACCTTAGCGATTGTCTCAGACATTCGTGGGGGTACAGTTAGTAGCCCAGCAACATTGAATATCAGCCAAGCATTTGTAAGCAATAATATTGTTCTGCAGTTAGGCGGAGCAGCTTCGTATGTTACAGCGACTGCAAACCAAATTGTAGATTCTTATAGTCTTTCAACCTATAGAACTTCTAAGTATGTTTTACAAGTGAATAGCGCTTCTGGGTATCAATCAACAGAAATTATGATGATGCATGACGGCACTAATGCATACATTACAGAATATGCTACATTAGCATCAGCTGGAACAATTGCAGTATTCTCAGCAAATATCAGCGGCGGAAACATTAATTTACTTATTACACCGACACCGTCTGTGTCAACTGTGAGTTTCCAACGAATTGCAATTGCAGTATAACATAAATAGGTATTAAGATGGCTGCAAAAGCAAATATAATCGTTGATCAAGCTACAACATTTAATACTGAATTAAACTTGACTAACGATGCCGGGAATGCCTTGGATCTGACTGGCTATACAGCACAAGCTCAAGTCCGAAAGTGGTATACGTCAACTAATGCAGTTAGTTTTGCAATTTCGATTCCTGAACCAACGAATGGAATCATTTATTTGTCTCTTGATGCCAATACAACGGCAAATCTTTATTATGGTCGTTATGTTTATGATGTAGTAACCATCGATGGTACTGGGCATGTGACTCGAGTAGTGGAGGGGATTCTAACCGTAACACCAGAAGTCACTCAGGTAACGTAATGGCTATTAATGTTAATGTTCAAAATGGATTAGGAAACAGCAACATCCGTGTGAATACGTCTCACACTGCTCGTGTTAAACTATCCAACTCTCCAGGAATTACTAACGCTCGAGTTTCAGAGAATCTCGGGTTTAATCCTGTTCGGTTTACAACAAACGCCAATCCTATTGTTATTAAAAATGAAGCGTTATTAGCAACTAACAATTTGCGTGATTTGAAAGATGTTGTGATGTTAGATAAAGCTGATGGAAATACGCTAGTCTATAATGCGGTAGATGCCACATTTGTACTAGAAACTGCAGACCATCTAAACTTAAACATTACAAACATAGATGGCGGTAGCTTCTAATGGCAAATACAATTGTACAAGTTCGTCGTAGTAACACTGCAGCATCACCAGGCACAGTACTTGCTGCCGGTGAGTTAGCATATTCTTATAACTCAAATAACATCTATGTTGGTGCCCAAACCGGCGTAGGCACCGCAGGATTTGTTATCGGCGGCGCTAAGTTTGCTTATGTAAATCAAACAACAGCTCCAGGTACACAGACCGCTAATGCGACTGTCATTCTTGATGCCAACTCATTCGTATCAAATACATTCACAACAGGCCTTGTTGTACAAGGAACATCGTCTGCAACGATTCCTGTTATTGTCAGTTCAATATCCAATACAGCGAACTCATCTGTCCTAGGTGCTAATGCCAGTGGCGGCGGATCAGGTTTAGAACTTGCAACCACAGCGGCAATGGTACAATACATCAGCGGCCGTACTGGTGCATCAGCAACTCCTGGTGGTGCCAACACACAAATTCAGTTTAATAACAGCGGTACGCTAGGCGGCACTGCTGGGTTCACATTTACGACTACAACTAATAACGTAGTCATCGCTAATAACCTTAACGTCAATACAGTTAGTGTCACAACTAACACACAGGTCGGATCTAACGTTACTGTTAATACGACAGCGTTTTCTATCACTGGCAACTCAACAGTATCTACAGCGACTGTTACAACCGGCAACATTGTTTACGGCAACTCTAGCGTAACTAATGCACCTATTATCACGCTACAAAATAGCACATCAACATCGAATTTAACATCACTTGCATTGACCTTAGGTACTGTTGTTGTTAATACAGTAGGCTTGGCTGTAGGTTCTAACGTTACAACTAATGTGTCTGCCTTTGCAATTGCAGGTAACTCAACAGTATCCACAGCGACTATCACAACCGGCAACATTGTATATGGTAACTCAAGCGTAACTAATGCGCCAATCATTACATTACAAAATAGCACATCAACTTCTAACCTAACGTCACTTGCCTTGACAATTGGTAGTACGGTTGTCAATGCGGCTGGCTTGACTGCAACACTTGCTGTTGCTAACTTGTCAGGTTCATATGCCAACATCACAGGTCAAGTTAATACTGCTACGCTCTATGCTACAACAAGTGCTAATATTGCATCTGCAGTGCAAGCTAATTCTAGTGGAATTTTTACAACAGGCACTGTCAATGCCGCCACAATTCAGGCGTCTGCAACATTTACTGCTAATGCAACCCTTGTTAATGCTGCAGCAATCAACATTACAGGTCAAATTAATACAGCTACGTTCTTTGCAACTACGAGTGCTAACGTAGGTAGTAACGTACAGCTTACAACATCAACCTTAACGCTTGTAGGCAATAGTACAACAGTTCCTACAATTAATTTAACAACATCAAGTACTACATCAGGATTGGTTGGCGGCAATAGTACGATCACAGGTGCGCCGGCTGTTTTATTACAGAACAGCACGTCACAAGCGAACTTAACATCTGCTACATTGACGATTGGTACATCGGTAGTTAATAGTACAGCGATGGCGATGGGTATTGCTAACGTCACCACACTTAACGTAGCAACAGCGTATGTTACAACTGCTCTTCAAGCAGCGTATGCCAACGTCACAGGACAAGTTAATACAGCAACGTTATTCGTTACAACATCAGCCAACATTGCATCGTCTAACGTCATTGCAAATACAGCTGGTGTGTTCGTAGCGAACTCAACAGGTGTGGTCAACGCCGCTGTACATAGCATAGGCACCGCATTTATTGCTAACAGCACCATGGTGACCTTCACGGGTGCCAACATTGTTGCAACGTCTGGATACTTGTCTATTCGTGATATTCTTGCTACAGGTAACTTGACTGTACAAGGTACATTGACAACGATTGATACAACCAATTTGCAAGTCAAGGACAATTTGATTCAACTTGCAGATCAACAAGCATCTACCGTAACATTCACGGATGCTGTTGATACAGGCATCTATCAAGCAACAGGTAATACACTTAATACGTTCTACTCTGGTATTGCTCGTATTGCTGCATCATCATCTAATACGAACCCATATTATAAACTTTTTGCAACAGGCACTGCACCTGGCACAACAACCATCGATACGGGTGCAACTACAGGTACATTGCAAGCATACTTGTTACCCTATGGTTCAGGTGGCGTCTTTGTTGCTAACTCACTCACAGTTACAGTAACTGCAAACTCAACAGTCAATGTCAACCTCACCGCAAACTCATTATCATTAAGTACGGCGTTAGGTGCAACATCAGGTGGTACAGGTACAGGCACATATGCTGCTGGTGACTTGCTTTATGCATCTGCAACTAACACATTGTCAAAATTAGGTATCGCAGCAAACGGCAACGTGTTGCAGGTTACAAACAATTTACCTGCTTGGGGTGGCGTGGACGGCGGCACGTTCTAGACACACGCTATTATATAAATACTCTAGTGATATCTTGTTTACTGGAGTATTTTATGGAAAAGTATGGATTCATTTACGTTTGGTTTGACAAGCAATACAATAGATTTTATGTTGGAAGGCATTGGGGTCATATAAATGATGGGTATATCAGCAGTTCGAATAGTATGCGAGAAGCTCATCGCCGCAGGCCAAATGACTTCAAACGTAGAATAGTTTCTCGTGTAGATACCAAAGAAGCTTTAGTCATTGAAGAACAGCGCTGGCTTGATATGATAAAGCCAGAAGAATTGAATAAAAAATATTATAATAAAACTCAAAAAGCTACTACTCCGTCTACTTTAGGATATAATCACTCCGATGAAACTATACAAAAAATAAAATTAAATAATATAGGCAAAATTAGATCAGAAGCAACAAAAAATAATATTAGCAAAGCTTCTATAAAACAATTCTCTGATCCTGAACAAAGAAAAATTCTTAGTGATAATGTAAAAAATCAATGGCAAAATCCTGAGTATCGCAAACGTCAAATTGATGCACATAAAGGAATCCCTTCTGGCTTTAAAGGGAAAACTCATACTGAAGAAACAAAACAAAAGATTAAAGAAAAAAGAAAACTACAAGCACAAATGTCTGATGAAACTCGCCAAAAATTAAAAGAAAAACAACTAGGTACTATTTGTGTTAATAACGGGATTATAAATAGATATGTTCCTGCTACTATATGTATGCCTGCAGGATTTGTAAAGGGCAAATTAAAAAGGTATAAATAATGGATATGAGTGGCGAATTTATTAATGTGTATATTGAAAAGATGAGAGCAGTCATTAGTGAAATGCAAAGTAAGTTATTACTTTTGGAAACAGATTTACACTTTAAGACAAAAAAAGTAGAGGAATTACAGACGGCGCTAAATAGTGCTGTCGCAAAAGCACAGAAACCCAATAAAAAGGTGACTGAAGAATCATTTTAACCTTCCGTATATACGGATTGACTAAGGTGCCATATGGCAAATACAGCATTACAGGTATTGCGAACCTCTACATCAGGTAGAACTCCCAACACGACTGCATCATACGCAACCAATTCTGCCTACATCGGTGCAGGTGGGTTAGCGCTAAATATGGCTGATGGCATTCTGTTCAGCAGTAACGGAACATCAGGTAACGTATTCGCCGTCGGTCAAAATTGCTATACCTATTATGCTTCTAATGGACTTATTACCATCAAAAGTCCCATTGGAAATGCGGCTAGGTCAATTTATACGGGATATGGTCTAGGTATTGGTGGCAGCGATGTTGGTACCGGAACTGGATTTGGCGTTTATTTAAATTATAATGCAACAGGCAATAAACAATTAATATTTGCTGATCCCGATAATTTAACTTCAAATGTGTTACGAATTGGCGTAATTAGTGGCGCTATATCAATTGATTCTCTTAATATTTCTGGCGGCGGAACATCTGCAAATGTTGTTTTTGGTTCAGGTATTATTGTTCAGCAAGGTGTATACGCTAATGATGGCAATCAGTCATATTTTAGCGCCATTAATGCTACAGGTAATATTAACGCTGCTTCATATACGACTACCGGCATTACAATAAATGCTACTGCTATTGTTCCTACATCAAATAGCTCAGGGCAGACATTAGGAAATACTATTTCCCGATTTGTTCTATCAGCAAATACAATTGATGCTACAGGTGCAATCACAGGCACTACTGCTAATTTATCTACTAGCGTTAACTCAGCATTGTTGACAGTGGGTACTAGTTTCAGCGCTAATACTTCAAAAGTATTTTTTGGCAATAGCATATCTAATACTACGTTATCTAATACATCATTGACAATGCTTTCTAATATTGCATTTAATCCACAGTTAGTTGCAAGAAATTCAACTGCTGATGGCTATGGACCATATTGGAATACAGGTAAATCTCGAGCTGGAGGAATTGTTGTTGCTGATGACGATCTCGGTACGTTTATGTTCCAAGCTCACGATGGCAATACATTCATCAATTCTGCTTACATGCTTGCAGAAGTAGATAGCGCACCTGTTGCTAACTCCGGGTATGTTCCTTCAAGATTTGGATTTGTAGTATCAAATACCACGGCTTTATCTTCTAGATTGTCCATCAATAGTACATCAACAAATGTTACAGGTCTTCTTGCTGCTGGTAATACAACCATTACTGGCTTTGCTAATGTAAGCACTAGCGTCAACACCGCTTTATTAACTGTCGGCACAGCATTTATTGCTAACTCAACAGTTACAACAATCACAGATACTACTGCAGCAGCGAATACAGTCCAAGTTTTAAAAATATTAAATGGGTCATACTCATTAGGTGTACTTCCTAATGCTGGCGCAGGTGCATATAACTCTCTGACTACTGCAGGTGATACTACAATTGTTGCGGTTGGCAACTCTGGTATAGGTAATGCTAATTTAGCAATTGTTCCTTGGTCTGGGGCAGCTGGTGGTCTTAGAATGATTACAGTTGCCAACTCGACAACATTTGGCATTACTGGCAACACTACAATCACAGGGTTTGCTAATGTAAGCACTAGCGTTAACTCAGCATTGTTGACTGTTGGTGCAACATTCACTGCTAATGCTACACTAGTCAATGCTGCAGCAATCAATGTTGTCGGGCAAACCAATACCGCTACGCTATTTACCACAACTTCAGCAAACCTAGCGTCCTCTAACGTCTATGTCAATACTGCTGGTATTTGGATAACCAATGCAACAGGTATTGTAAACTCAGCTGTTCTTTCAGTCGGCACAGCATTTATTGCTAATACTACAGGTACTTATCATACAGGTAATATTAACGCTGCTTCATATACAACTACCGGCATTACAATAAATGCTACTGCTATTGTTCCTACATCAAATTCATCAGGTCAAACACTAGGTAACAGCATTTCCCGATTTGTTCTATCAGCAAATACAATTGATGCTACAGGTGCAATCACAGGCACTACTGCTAATTTATCTACTAGCGTTAACTCAGCATTATTAACTGTTGGTGCAACATTCACTGCTAATGCTACACTAGTCAATGCTGCAGCAATCAACATTACAGGACAAGTGAATACTGCTACGTTCTTTGCAACTACATCTGCTAACGTAGGTGGTAACGTACAGCTTACAACGTCTACGCTAACACTAGTGGGCAATAGCACAACCGTACCTACTATTAACGTAACAACATCAAGTACTACATCAGGATTGGTTGGCGGAAATACTACAATCACAGGTGCGCCGACTGTATCATTACAGAACAGCACTTCAATTGCTACACGAACTTCGTTGTCAACTACATTAGGTAATAGTACGGTAACCACTGCACCTTCTGTATTATTACAAAATAGTACGTCACAAGCAAACCTAACTTCTGCTACATTGACAATTGGCACGGTTACCGCCAATGCAACAACATTGGTTGCGAACCAGCTGGGTATAGGTACAACCACAATGACTAACGGGCCTATCTTTTGGTCTCCTAGTACATCATTGCAATACAATTTTATACAGCAAGGTACAAACACCTTTGCGGGTAATCCATTTGGGTTTTATATTAATCCAAACATGAACGGCACAGCCGCTACAACGACTATGACTGGATTGTCATCAGTGCCTATCTTCACTCCGCAAGCAACCGCTACTGTTGGCAACCTTTATGCATTTGTTAGCGCTGCATATTTAAACAGTTCGATAATGTCAACAAACTTGACTGCGATTCGAGGATATTGGCAATTAGCAGCAACCGCAATTAGTAATACAGTTACAAGTGCTTATGCATTTTACGCTGACGTTCCAAATATCAGCGCAACATCTAACGCAATTGTTACAAGTTCCTATAGCTATTATGCCGGCAACATTGCGAAGGGTGCCAACGCAACACAAAGTATTGGCACAGCATACGCTTATTATGGCGCACAAGGCACAGGTTCAGCGACTAATAGTTGGAATTTGTATATGAGCGGATCGGCTCCGAATTACTTGAACGGTACGTTAGCTATTGGAACTACATCCGTAAAGGCGTGGGGAACAACTCCTGCATTGCAGTTTGGTGGCGGCGGGTTGTATTATCAAAGTAGTCAATATTTTATTGTTGGTCAAAACGTCTACAATGCTAGTGGGTCTGATTTTTTTATAGCCGCTGGATACGCTACACGATATTACCAAGCCGGACAAACACACACATGGGACACATCTACCGTATCCGGAACCGCAGGTGCCGCGGCTAGTTTTACAACTACGATGAGTCTAAACTCCGGACAATTAACTGTATCTGTACCAGTGGCATCTTTCTACGGTATTAGCGCAAACAACGTAAACGTCACAAACACAACCATCCCAGTAACAGGCATTTATTTACCCGCCGCTAACTCGCTTGGATTTGCTACCAATACAACGCTTAAAGCTACGTTAGACTCGACTGGAAACTTTTATGTTGGATCTACATCGGTTCCTACAGATATCACGTCTAACCAAGTTCAACTTGTAGCAGGTATTCACCAAACAGCAAGCATGAACACAGCATCTACTGCATCAGGTACAGCTGTAACTATCTTTGCAATACCTAATCCCGGAAATGGGTTGTGGCTAGTTCAAGCAAGTCTTTATGCCTCTGCTTCTGCTGCAAATTATAATGCTGTGGGTATTTTGGTAGCAGCGTGTTCTGGTCCAACAGTTTCTTTTAAATACACAAGCCTTGTTACGGCAACACTTATGGCTATAGCAGTTAGTGGAAACAACTTAGTGGCAACTCAAACATCAGGTGCGGCTCAAGTTATTACGGCAACTGCTACTCGATTCGCTTAAGGAGTTTATTATGGATAACACATATACTTGGACAGTAGGCTCGATGGACAATTATCCCTCATACCAGGGAGAAGTTGATGTAATTTGCAGCGTAAATTGGTCCTGTACCGGGACTAATGGAACACATACAGCGTATATGGCGGGAGCAACCGGCATTCCATTTTATACTAGAGACGTTTATATTCCTTATGCAAATTTAACTAATGATATTGTTATTGAATGGGTACATACTGCAATGGGTGAAGAAGGAGTTGCTGCTATTTTAGCTGATATTGATGGGCAACTTAATGCAGCATCTAATCCAAAAATTGCTTCTCCATTGCCGTGGATTGCTGCATAAATATACTGTCAGCAATGACACTGATTATAAACATTAACTTTGAGGACTCTATATGCAAATTACAATGACATCTAACGAAGCACAAGTGCTTTTAAATTTTATCGATGTGGCAGTTAAGTCACTAGGCCTAGTCTCTGCAGAGCCTGCATTGCATTTTCAAAAGATGCTTGTTGCTGGTATTAATGCAGATAAAGATACATCAACAGCGACGTTCTCTACTCAAAAATAAAAAAACATATGTCAAATTTTACTGCCAATTCTACACTAGTCAATGCTCCGTCTATTAATGTTGCAAACCAAACTAATACAAGTACGTTGTTTGTAACTACTAGTGCTAATATTGCGTCGGCAGTACAAGCCAATGCTACTGGCGTATGGACAACTGGTACTGTCAATGCTGCTACAGTTGCGGCAACATTAATCTCAGGTACGGCAAACGTGAGCATTGGCAGTACTGCTAACTTGACGTTTGCTTCTGGTGCCAAAATCATTGACTCAACAGCATCACAAGGCACAGCAGGTCAATTGCTTGCATCAAACGGAACGGGTAACGTATACTGGTCTGCTGCAACTAAAATTACAACATTCACAGCTAACGGAACGTACACCCCAACACCGGGTGCTGTTATAGT
>Ga0114962_10001088_pt1 | contig 23603 bp, 29 predicted proteins | sample C_130820_MF_Meta_FD_87017 | JGI IMG/M metagenome (GOLD analysis project Ga0114962, IMG submission 87017) | Freshwater microbial communities from Lake Croche, Canada to study carbon cycling - C_130820_MF_MetaG | ecosystem: Environmental > Aquatic > Freshwater > Lake | place: Lake Croche, Canada... | reverse complement strand
GGGGGGGGGGGGGGGGGGGGGGGGGGGGGGGGGGGGGGGGGGGGGGGGGGGGGGGGGGGGGGGGGGGGGGGTGGTGGGGGGGGACATGGAGGTGGTGGTGGCGGGGAACATGGAGGTGGTGGTGGCGGAGGTCACGGGGGAGGTGGAGGACACGGGGGAGGGCCTCCTGGAGGTGGAGGACACGGAGGACACGGGGGCGGGCATGGACACGGAGGAGGGTATGGGTATCGCGGAGGAAGTACACTGGGAGGAAGCAGTTACGGTGGTTGGTGGCCTGGACGGTGGTCCTATTGGCCTTATTACTATGTCTACACCCCCGAGTGTGAAACGAGTTATGATTGCCTTAGAGGAGTATGCCTGAACGGGTACTGCGTCTAGTAGTTCACTACAAAAGTTGAATGTTGGAACTTCTAAATTTCTAACATTCAATCTGAGTTATTCTGTTAGATGAGACGAAGACACCGCTGTACCAGTGGTAGGTTGGCCTTGAGAATCATCATCATCTGATCGGCCCCGACGGGCACCTCTGGCTTCGCATTGGTGTAGCGAAGTGACAGCAGATTGTGTTCCGCGTCATATCCTCCTGGAAACGAGGACGTGAAAAACAGGATCTGAAATTTGACCCCTCGTTCCTTCATTTGGTCGGCAAAGCGCTTTACGTAATACAATTCGTCGTGTTCCTTTGGTTTTTCAAATTCCGGATACACGATTTTTTCGTACAGGTCCTGTTCCATCCGAACAAAGAGTAGTTTTTGGCCGGTGTCCTTGCTAAACTGAAGCATGGCTTGGAATCGCTCTACGCGTCGCTTGTACTTGTCTTCAAAGGCCGCCCATTCTTCTGTTGAAACAGACTCGACGGGAGTCTTGAATTCGTGAAGGAAGCGAATGTCGTACGTAAGGTGCGACAGAATTTCGTCCTTCTTCTTGGTAAATCGCGGTCGCATCTTTAGAAGGTCGCGGGTTGTTAGATTCGCAAAGGAGCGATCCACAAGATCGCAAAGGCTCCACATCGGAATGCCGAACCAGTCAAACACGTTTCGTTCATATCGCTTTTTTTCTAGGTCTCCCAAATCTTGAAGAAAGAGAGCGACGTGACAATGCCATCCCAAGCTGACGGGGATGGCGTGAGGTTGATGGAGAAGCGTGTTCATTGGGTCTCTCTACTCTTGGACCTTTAAGACTGCGGAAGCGACCCTTTGGTTCCAAACACGCGATCCCAGAGCGAAAATCGCTTCGAAAAATTCACAGTCGGATGAAGATGGTGAAGTGCGTGATCCCGTGCGTACAAGGAGATGCCCAAGGCTTCGGGGAGGTAGATACATTGAATAAAGGAGCCACTTGTATCTTTCCCTGTATGCCCCGACATCTCGACTGCGGTCTTGTACCAAAAGATGGCCGTCAACGTAAAGGGAGTGACAGGGATTAGGGCGGAGGCGAGAATGATCGGAAGAAGGTTGGTAATGACCAGATCCTGGGGGGAATGACAATAGGTTGTGTGGGCATTCATATGGGTGTGTGTGTGATGGCTCTTGTGAATATGTTGATACAAGAACGGAACAGTGTGGAGAAGGCGATGCGTCGCATAATGCCCCAGGTCAAACACAAGTTCGTAGGCAAAGCTGGTCGGAAGAAAGAGAAGAATGTCTTTCCAAAGTGCCCCTTGATCCTGGGCCATGGTCATGGCGATGAGATAGGACAGGGTTTCGATCCCATAGGTTCTTAGAAACAGGAGCCAGTGAAAGGAAGGTCCTGGTGTATTGGCCGGAAAAATACGGGGACGGTGGGCAGTGATGCGATGAAGGACCTGGAGAAGAAACCCCGCTTTCAGGCACACGGTCAGAAAGGTCGCGACTACATTGTAGTTCAAGGCTGACAAGATTGCGTATTGGGCGTAAGAGATTGTAAACACGGTTGCGTTGATACTGGCAAACAGGACGAGCGATTTAGCAGACACCATTCCAAGGACTCTGAGTTCTTAGAATGGGTGATACTTTAGACACTTAGAACAGCGTGGTTTCATCAATGCGGTTTTTGATGGCGCGATTGACTGGGCTATCCGAAAATTTGTATTGGATTACAACTGGGTCATTAATCGCCCAAAAGGTGCCGAAAGGGAGAGATTGTGTGGTACTCGTTGTGCTTGTTTGGTCTTCCCCTACAATCAACGCGTCATTAATGGTAAGCAGGCCATTTATATCAAATAATGACGTTGCATGTATGCCAACTGAATCTACGTAGGCTTCCCCATTTCCGCCAATATTCTGAACTCCGGACAAATCAGCATTTGCATAATACATATTCCCAGTGGGGATGACCCCAGTAGGACCGAGCCCACTTGTTACACTCAATACCTGAAATTTGCGTGCGGTTCCACTACGAACTACTTGAATGGGACCTGAAGTTACACCGCTTAAATCAACACCCAACAAGGAAACGATGTTTGAATCAATGGAAGTAATTGTCATTTCAGTTCCCATATCTCTCGCAATCACATAATCCAAGCCAGTAAGATCGGAATTGATACGATACAAGGTATTGTTAGACGCAGTAAAAAACTGGTTTGTACCCCCTGCGAAATAAGGATATACCGTGAATTGGCGGCGCAGGCTGGTGGCTTCCTTGGTGGTTCGGAGGACGGAGGACATGGTCTACTCGGGGGGCGAAATTATTCCGCCGGCTGGCGAAAGAAGAAAGACAACGCCTGTCGGAATCGCCTGTAATACAGGGCGTTCTTGAGTCGTTTGACGGGCATAATCACTGTAGGGAAGTAGGGAATCGTGTATTGGACATACATGAACTTGTTCTCTGGGTCCACGTCATTGAGCACCTGGTTCATGAGAATGGCAATGTAGGTCTGAACGTGTCGAAAGTGCTTGAACGTGTGCTCATAGTACTGGGGGTCGCGTCGGTCCTTTTCGTTCACGGTGACGTAATACATGCCATCTTCGTACACAATGCTTACCGCGAAATCGTCCTTTTCTCCGCCACGGCGTTGAAAAATAACAAGGGCTTCCATGATCTACTGGAAGAAAGAGGGGTGCGTTTATATGCCATCCTCCAGGTCACACAGTTCCTCCCAGGTCATAGTTTCTAATTTTCTCCGCATTTCCTCAGAGTCTAATGGTGAATGGACTTCCGCTACAATCGTTGGTATGACCGTTGGCCTGGGTGCCTGCTCAACCGGCACCAATACCTGTTCAATGGGCCGCTCGCCCGTGCGCACAAATGTCTGAAAGGCCTCGGACTGATCCGCTAGAACGGCGTCCTTGGCCTCATCGATCTTGACCTCCGCATACCGGGCCGTCAGTATGCTCGGTACATCGACGCCGCTGTAGATGATGTGACCCTCCGAATCCAACCCTCGTCTGCCCGCTCTGCCCATGGCTTGGTGGGCAAGAGCATTGTCAAGAACTTCCACGGGCTCGCCACGCAGTCCTCCTAGAAGAAGCACGGTCTTGATGGGATAGTTCACACCTACGGCCAGGGTGCGATCTGATACAACAATGAGCGGGTGCTTGCTAATCAGTGTCTGGCAGACACGCTGAAAGGCGGGATTCAACAGGCTGTTGTAAAAGAGTAGACCGCACTCCATACCCACCATCACAGGGTGGGTATAGGGGATGTTGTAGGTGTATTCATAGAGGGAGGAATCGGCGTCTTTCTCCTTTGATTCTCTGATTCCATCAAACTCGTCGTCGTTCTCTGCGGTCAACTTGGAAAGACTCTTGGTCTTTCGGACTTCGCCCACGTCCCCAAAGGCCGCAAACGTATGTGCCTCGTAGGTGAAGCGACCGTGAAAGGCGGTTTGGTACGCCAACTCTGAGTTAATTTGCTTGCGAATGTCCTTCATGATGTGGCCCGTCGAGTACGTCGTGATCTTGGCCGCCGCGTGAATCTCGTAGCCCGCCCGCATCTGGATCGTGTCGCTCGTGTACAGACGCTCCTTTCGCACGTGCTCTTCTCGCAGAGTCTGGACCTCCTTGTGCGTTATGTTGGCTCCGTACTTTGTATTGAAGGCATCGTATTCAGCCTGATTGAGGGGAGTCCCGTCCGCGTTGAAGCGCATCTTGAGGTAGGCGTCGTAAAAGGAGGCGAGTTTGGGCAAGAACTTGGTGCGAAAGAGGCGCTCCTTTTGCTGTTGCTTGACTTCTTCGGGCTCTAGGTCTCGGCCTTGACCTGTCTTCGCCTTGTCCTTTTCCTTATTCTTAGGAATCTCTACAGACGCCTCGAGTGCCGTCGCCTCCTCCAAGTATTGCTGAATGATGGATTGATCGTCGTTAAAGTTGGCGTAGACAAGGGCGTTGTAATCCTGAATCAGATGAATAAGGTTGTTGTAGAGGGTGAGACAGGCCGACGGCTCCATCTTGAACACCAGCGCCGGCTTCTTGCTCGTGTTCATATCCTTCAAGGCCTTGTAGAGTTGGTAAAGGCTGAGCGAGTCGCCGGCCACGGGCTTCCCTTTGACAATGGACGACAGTGTGATCGCATCTTGGTCTTGGAGGTGTCGAATCAGGGACCCTTCCAATTGCTCCACCTCGTCAAGGCTGACAAGGCGAGGGGTGCGTTCATCCACACGAGGGGCTGTCGGCAGACGCTGGTACAGGGAAAGCGTCTGTCCTGGGTACAGACCAATGCGGTGAAATTGACGAGATAGGAGGGACTCCGATGTGATGTTGTCCATCGGGTCCATTTCCACGAGTTTCACGTCCTTGTCCGTGGCCCGAAAGGTCCAGCGCTTCTGGTTGAAGAAGCGCTTGTATTCGTTGACGGCAAACAAGGGTCCGTGAAGAATATGCTCCAAGGACGTCTTGACCTCCTCAAAATTGGGAATCGTCGCTGACAAGCACATGGTCGGAATCTTGTGGAAGGCCGCGAACCACAAGAGTTTGCGATACGAAAGGCCTAGGCTCGCGTCCTGAAGGTTGTGGAACTCATCCAGAATCAAATAGTCTTGTGCAGGTGAAATCTGACCGGATTGGACCAAGGCACACATTTCCGCGGGAGTGCCTACAATAATGTCGTCAGCGGACCGCGCATTCATCCGGAATCGCTTGGACTTTAACTCCAATCGGAAATTACGACGCGTGGCACCGACGCGCTTCTCCTGGTCCAGCAGTGACGCCAGAAGAATCGATGCCTGTTGGTATCCCAGTGCTTCCGAGGGTACCACGTAAAGAATCTTACGATGATTGTTGATGGCGTGCGTCGACAGCAAACTCTTGCCGGATGAGGTAGGGGCACTTAGAAGAAGGTTGTGTCCTTGCTCGACCGCCTTTAAGCAGTCGCGTTGCCACTGTTCCAAGACGAAATCGTCCTGACGAAAGTTGGAATGCGGGGCCAGAAGCATCGGCATGTGCTGAAGCTGATAGGTGAAGAAGTCCAGTGGATGTGTACCTAGAAAGGTTTGGACGATGGGATCCACCAAAGGAATCATTTCCTTTGTGACCAGGTAGCAGTAGAATTGAACAAAGAGGTTCATCCATCGGACTGGAATGGCATTTGTCCGGGTCTCCAGGTCCGTCATAAGGTTCACCACCTTGATGAGGATTCGATTGTAAAACTTGTTCCTCAGGTCCGGGTCGTGAAGGCGACTAATGTCTCGAAAGACGTTGCTCACAAGGGTGTTTTCGTCGCCGTCCAAGGGACCGGATAGGACGGCTTCTAAGGAGGCGCAAAGGTCGACTTCGCCGTCCAGAAGAAGCGACTTGCGAAGGCTGTCTTTCTTGCTCAACCCTACGTCGTCAAAGAGACTCTCAAAGGCTTCGCCAATGTTCAAGACACGTTTGAGAACGGCGTCCAACTTTTCGGAGGTTCGCAATGTGTTTGTGACGTAGGTCTGAACCTTCTTGTTTTTGGTGACGCTCATCAAGGTTTCCAAATCCTCCTTGACAACCTGGTCCAATGTCTTGTCCGCAGGAAGACCTGAATGGGGAAGGCCCTTGAACAGGGCCATTTCCCACAGACGCTGGAAGGACGCCTTGGCGGAAAGATCGAAGCGGTCGATCAAGGTGACGAGGGTGTCGTACGCCTTCTGCTTTACGACCTTGTCATACAGAAGGTCTTTTGTCGGAATAGTCGTTGTATACTGTCGCACAGCAGACTCCATCACCTTCCAGAGACTCGACTGATCTACGGGGGTCTCGTGAATGCGGATGCTGGAAAGAAGTCGTTGACCCACCGCCATGGCCACAAGATGCTGTAAGGTCTCAGGGGAAGAATCGATTTCGGAAAGAACGGAAGTCATTTGGAAAAGCAGGTATATAAGGAAGAGACCCGTGTTCCGATTCAATTTTTTGCCCCGGCATTCCTCTGGACCCACTTTCTCCCGGTCCCAAAAAAAAACTCTTCTTCTAAAATATAAACCATGTCCTCTGTTGTGCGTTCCCCCAAACAAACACCTTCCAACTTTTTCTGGTCTCACGGTGCGTATATTTATACGTTGGACTATCTCAAGGCTTGGTTCAGAGGGGAAGATGACAGTTCCTATACCGGTCCCGTTCCCACTTATCGTGAGAACTTTATCTTGTTTGACACCGAAGAAAACTTGTCAAATGCCACATACGATTTACTGAGTGATTCTAATGACAACTATTCATATCAGGCACAAAGCTACAATACACACCTTGATATGGGAAAAACCATTTATATTGGTGTTGTCGGTAGTGAAAGCAGGATGCTGACTATGAGTTTGATTAAGATTCTAGCTTCTTATAATGTCGGTGATATTGGTAAAACAGGTTATGGGCTTACAGCAATGAACCTACCCCTCCCTATTACACTTGATTGGAGTGGTGATGTTGAGGTAAACCTGTTTCGTGCGGGTGTATAAATTTTCTTTGCTATGAATATAAAAGACGCTATGGAATCTGAAAAAGAGATTGCTTTAAAAAAAGAACTTGAGGAGTTGAAGAAAGAACATAGTGGATTAGAAAAGAAAGCCATTAAATCGATTGAAAAATTATTAGCTTCCGAAGAAGCCCCTGAAACGAAGCGAGAGCAGAAACTTGCAATTAAAGAGGAAATGAAGGCTGCATTGCTAAGTACAAAAGAATTAATTCGTGAAAAAAGTAAGGAACTCCGGTCTGCCTAAATTCTCCCGGACGTTTATTTCATGAACAACTATTGTCTAGTTGTTGATGAATATGCTCTTGGCCAAAATTGAACCCTATGCGACGTCCTGTGTTTCTTACATAAAAATGTCCAGTCCTCGTTCCGTTGTCTATAATCGCGTTGATTCGGCCGTGCCGTTGATTGTACGGGGACAAGGAACCTTTCTGTTTGACATCCCGGAGGCGGGTCGGCCTTGCTGGTTCTCCTGTTTGGATGCGTCCGGAGAGAAGGGATTACGTGTGGAATTCACGGAGACCAGTGTCTTTGTGACAAACATTCAAACCAAGGAGGCCTTTGTGGACCCCAAGTGCCAACCGGGACTTTCCACGAAAGCGGGGGCGTTTTACTGGTTCAGCATAGACGCGCCCAACGGACGTCTTCGAGCGGGGATAGGTGAGGCCCGCGTCGAAACGGCTACGTACAACTACGTCTTTCCCGCGGCCCTTCACGCCTCGAATCGCACCTTCCTCGAATCCATTGTGACGATCTCGATTCCGGTGCCCACCGTTTCTGTTCGTTGTCTCCGCATGTTGCGAGACCCCGTCACAACGCGTGTTCCGATGCGTGTTCAAAAGACGGATCACCTGACAATGTTGGACATTGGGAAAGGCGACTACTTGCCACACACGCACATGTCCGCTGTCGGTCAGCAAATGTATGGTGCTATTTCCGGACGCAACTTTGTGCTGGATGATGACGACTTTCCCGACTTTTCCAAAGCCATTCAGCACAGCATCAAGACGCCCGGTCTCTGGTGTAACAAGAAACTTCGAGACAAGAGCACCGAATTCAATCCTGACAAGCCGTGCTTGTTGGAGACGTATCTGCGCATCACACTCAACCAGAATAACGGAGAATCTCCTGGCATCCCCTACGTGATGGAAATCTGGCCTTCGGCACACTATTCTCCCATTCACAGTCACGCGGGGGCGTCTGCGGTAATTCGTGTGCTCCACGGCTCCATCCACGTCGCGTTGTACCCCTTTCTCTCGGACCAAAAGGGTGGTTCGCTATCCTTTGGAACGGAACGGTTTGACAAGGGAGACGTCACGTGGATCAGTCCTGCCTTGAACCAGACGCACAAACTCGGAAATCTAGAAAAGGATGTGTGCGTCACGATTCAGTGCTACATGTACGAAGAGGATGATGCCAAGCACTACGATTACTTTGACTACATTGACTCTGAGGGAAAGAAGAAGCAGTACGAACCCGATTCCGATATGGATTACGTCGCCTTCCGTGCCTTGATGAAAACGGAGTGGGACGCTAGAGTTCGACCTCGCTTTTGGTGTTGCTAGGCTGGTGGGCTTTTCAAATGCCCACGAGTAGATGGAGTTCTTCCTAGCGTCATCGGGAGCCGAGGACGAGATCGAAGGCGAAACCATGGGACGTTTTTTGGTTGCGTCACGAGACGGTCGTTCGTACATTGTTCCCATGAAGTACGCTCCCGACCAAAAACAAAGGGCGACCTACATCCGAGGCTTCCTTCGTCAATCTGTAGCATCCGAAGACCATAATTCCGTGAGCACGCACCTCCTAGTTCAGACAACGACCGTTGTTCACGTCGTCACGGCGCGCATTCCGTCGCTGGACTATTTTCAGAAGCATACGGATTGGGACTACTCTGCGACCGGATCTTCTTGAATCTGGACTTCCAACAATGCCATAAATTCTTCCTTTTTGCTGAGACGCGGTTGTTGAAGGACGCACAAGAGCCAGAGGATGACAAAGAAAGCAAAGAAGCAGTAGGCGACGAACTCGATCATGGTTCTTTTGCTTAGAGTTGCGTACTGTATCTATGATTCAATTTTTTGGTTTTTTGGTTTTTTTGGTTTTTTTGGTTTTTTGGCAAAAAAAATGAACCCGGCCTACGGCTGAGTCGACACAGCACCATGCCAGTCCAACTCTTTTCTGTGGAAGGAAACATAGGAGCGGGCAAAACAACCTTTGTGGAGCGCTTACAACGCGAGTGGCCAGAGGCCACTGTCGTGTTAGAACCCGTTGGAACATGGATGTCCGTTAAGGACGGTGCGGGGAAATCCTTGCTCGACTACTTTTATGCGGACAAGGCTCGCTGGAGTTATACCTTCCAAACCTGTGCCTTTCTGACACGCATCATGGACACGGAAAAGGTCCTCGATTCCTTGGGCGCTGGAGACAAGGATGTGATTGTTGTGACGGAGCGGTCCGTGTTGACGGATCGTTACGTCTTTGCCGCCATGTTGTACAAGGCGGGGTCGATGACGGATCTAGAGTACGATCTGTACCTGCGATGGTACGATCGCTACGCAGCGGGACTTCCCATACGAGGCATCATCCATCTAGAAACACCTCCGGATGTGTCTTTGGCCCGTATTGGAGTACGAGGACGCGACGCCGAAGCGGGAATCGGTCTGGACTACTTGGAGGCCCTGGAATCCCAACATCGTACCTGGTTGTCGACGACAGCGTTGCCGGTGTTTCGACTGGCGTCCAACGACGGATCCTTGGAGGCGTTGAAGACGTGGGTTCACGGACTTGTGGGTGAACACGAGTCCAATAGGTCCGAAATCTAAGCAAACGGAGAATTTTCCACCAGGCCAAAGGAAAAGCCGTGAACGGCCTTGGGGGCCGGATCCGTCATTTCCTGAATCTCGTCCACGACCTCCTGGTCGAAGCGAGGGCTGGGGTCAAAGACCTTTTTTCCGGGGACCTGGCTGGTCGTCAACTGAATGAGGGACCCGCCGGCACTGCCGAAGGATTCTTTCGTCTTCTTCATGATCACAATGTAGGCGGCAACTAGAATGACAATGATGGCAACTCCGATCAAGATACGGGAGGACATGGGTCTATACACGTAGAAGGGATTTTTTGATTTCAAGTCATTGAATGAATTGGTACTACCCAGAATCGAACTGGGTCCTCAGGAGTCAGAATCCTGCGTCGTAACCATGTTGACCATAGCACCGATCCGGAGTGAGGATTTTTATTGCCCTTTGGTCCGCACTTTTTTTTCGGAAGTTGGAACGGAATCAAGGTCAGTTCCTGAAAAAAATTGAAGGTTCCATATTTCATACTGACTGTGTGAATCAAACCTTATACCGTTGATTCAACCTTTCTAACTTTTCTAACTTTTCTTTCCAAGATGTCTATAATTTCTGAACCTGACTGGATGAGCCAACTGAAGTCTGGTGCGCTGTGGGGGGATCTCCAATGGGACTATGACCAACTTCACCCTGAGGAGGTGGAGGCACAGAGGCAGGCAGACGCGGAGAAGCGGGCTGCCGTAGAGGCAGAGAAGGCGGCCGCGGAGGCTGCCGAGCAGGCCAGGTACACAAATATGAGCGTCGAGGAGTATGTCCTCGATGGCTTTGTGGTGCCTGACTTGCGACTGCGTAGGGGGATCTGGGAGAACTTCTGCGTGAACTTGATTGCCCTGCCAAAGGGGGCAGACGGTGCCGAGCGCTACTCCATCGTCTGGGACGAGGAGCGATGCAACCGATGCCGCAGTGACGAGGACCTCAAGGCGCGCGGCATCGCTCCTACCTGGGACGACCACACGGACTTTGAGTCTTGGGAGGAGATCCGCCTCTTCCACGCACTTGACCAGTACAAGCACAAGTACAAGGTGGAAATGGCTCGCCACGCAGGGGAGGTGTGCGTCCTTGCGATGGTCTTCACGCCCCGCTTGGAGGAGACACGTGTGGTTCCCTCTGGACCCAGAGCTCTGGACGTGCTCAAGCGCTTCCCTGTCGTGTGGGCGCGCGAGGGGGCGAGCCACCACATTGAGGTCCGCGGAGACAAGATGATGGCGAGCTTCCCCGCGTCGTTCCGAGAGCAGTCCAGGAGGACGCGTGATGAGGCAATTCAGGCCTACAAGGACAAGGTCAAGCGTGACCTTCTGGCCGCTCTGGCCTCGTGTGCCGACTGCGTCGTGGCTGCTCCTCCCTCTGACAAGTACCTCTGTACGGTCCGCCTCCGATAGAGACACAAACACAAACACATAAACACAAAAAAAAACACAAAAAAATAATTGAAAAATCCCACGCGGATTTTTCAATGGTTTATCCCATTTTCTTCCAGTCGTCAATCTTTGCTTGAAGTGCCTTGATCGTGGCTTCCGCTCGGCGAATCATTTGCTTGTACGGATTCGCAGGTCTCGGTGTCACCTTGTTGGTCAACGCAATCCACTCGTAATGTCCCGACGGACACACAACGGACTTGACACGGGTGCCAACAGGGGAGGCAAACATCAACCGATTCTGCTTCTTACACGTCGGACATTGCGTCTGAAATGGAAGGGTGTCATGATTCCACGCAGAGGGAATGCGCCAATATGGGTACAAGGAGTCGTTGGGTTTTTTGGATCCGAGGGTATTCCATTGAAGAATCCCGTGTTCCGAATACGTGACGAAGGGGGTCGCTTTTTTGGAATAATTGTGGGCCAGAATCCCCGGACGCTCCAACAACTGGCTCCGAACCACAGATAGTTCGATTGTCTTGGACGACTCCTGTGTCAAGGTGTTAAACGTCAGTGTTGTTGTTTCCAAGGATGTCTCAGGACCCAGTCCCTTCTGAAGAACAGTAAACATGCGTCGAAGCAAATCGATGCGGTATTTCGCACGCTCCGTGATCAGCGTTGGAATCCCTAGGATGTGAGAAGGATCCAATCCTTTTTGAATCGCACGTAATCCCGTGTCAAGGTTCACATCAGTCTCCAGAACCTTGGAAGATTGGACAAGGGCTGTTCCATCGACCGGCTGTTGAATTCCCGATCGCAGCAAAGAAGACGGAAACGAGGTTTGGAGAAAGGAGTCAAACGCCAACAGCACTTCCGCTTCCCACGTAATTTTAGAGGATTCCACAAGTGTCCGAAAGGCTTCCGCATCCGCTTCCTTTTTCAACCGCAACGCAAGGACGGCGTCTTTCACAGCATCACTAGAGGGTTCCATCTACAGAGGACGTGTTTTTTCTAGAGGGGGGAACGCGTTCCATACAAACTAGTAAATCCAGGCGAACCATTAGAATGTCGTGCCAAATCATCCTTATCTGCGGTAATGAGGAACGACGTCAGTTTCAGGAACAGCAACTGAAGGCAAGAAAGATCCCATTTCCTGTAGTCTATTTGGACGCCAGTACACCTTCCAATTCCAAGGACTATTTGGCGGGATATCCTCCAGGAGAAGAACGAGACATCTGCTGTAGTCGCAGTCATTTTCGGGCAGTGGAAAAGGCGAGTTCCTCACCGACGGAATTCACTGTCATTTTGGAAGACGACGCAATTCTTCACGCCGACTTTGTCGCCGTTGTACAGGAACTCGTGGAACATTGGGAGACTCTTGTACCGTCTCGATGTGGCTATGTATCCCTTGGATGGCTTCCGGTGCGATCCTATGAAGCGTATACAGCGGAGGCCCGTGTTGAATTGCGTAGTTCACCGCATACAACAGGATTTGTGAGCGGAATTATTGGACTACAGGCCTACATGATTCGCAAGGATGTCGCGAAGAAATTTACTCCTATACTGATTCATCCTACCTACATTGAAATGCGGGATCTTGTTCGTTCCAAATCCTTTCCAAATCTAGGACCTAATGAAAGTCTCGTAGCAGCCGATTTCTTGTTTCCGCGTATCATGATTCCGTATGTGCTTCATCCTCCTCTTGCGATTGAACATCCCTTTCCATCTATGATTGGTCACAAGAATCAGGAACTGTACTGGAACAAATATTTTGTGGGACACGAAGACCTCAGGAAACTATATTATACTCCGGCACCACGCATCCAAATCATCATTGTCTGTTGCTCCGAAGAAAGGAAAGCCTATCAGAAAGCACAAATGGAAGCCCTGAAACTGCCTTATCCGTACGCGTTTTTTGATGGATTCACCCCTGCAACGTCCAAGGACTACATTGTGAATTATCAAGAGGGAACACCTGAACAAGACACCACAATCTGTTGTCTGAGAAGTCACATTGGCGCTGCCGACTTTTTCTTAAAGACGTTTCCAGAGGCAGACTATGCGGTGATTATGGAAGATGATGTCGCCCTTTTACGCACCTTTGCGTCCGAATTGGAACAAATTATCACTCTCTGGACTTCTCACAAATCGGAGATTGACTATGTGTCCCTGGGATATATTCCTGGCGAGCAAAAAGGTGCTCACGGTTCCTCCTCATCCGATGGACCGTTGCGATGGAATCCAACGGCGGGAGTGTGGGGATGTCAGGCCTACTTGCTCGATCGACGTGTAGCGAGCGATATGGTAGGTCTGCTTCATCAACCGACTACTAGAGCGGTACGCGACGCAGTTACGGAACGTCTTGCCTCCATGCCAGGAGGAGAGGGCTACCGAAATCGAGCCGTTCGCGTTCAATCGGATCATCTTCGTGGAATGTTGTGGCGTCAGGGGTTTGTGTATCCGATGATGGCGGTGGAAGCCTCCATGTCGAGTTTAATTGTTCCTGGACAATTTAATGACTGTGCCAATTGGTGGGACAAGGTCTTTCGAGAAGGTCGCAGGCGTGAGGATTTTTATTCGCGAACGAAAGGAATTCAAATCGTGGTTGTAACCTGTTCGCCGACACGAAAGGCCTTTATGAAGGAGCAACTGGATGCGTTGGGCTTACCGTACCCGTACGCCTTCTTCGACGGGTACACGCCCGAGACGTCCAAAGACTTTATGGTAGATCGGTTACCTGAATTACCGGAACGCGATACGACGCTCTGTTGTTTTCGAAGCCACGTCGGTGCCCTTGACTATTTTCTTCGCACGTTTCCAGACAAAACGTACGTGTTGGTGCTTGAAGACGATGTAACACTTCTTCGAACCTTTTCAAAAGAACTAGAGACTGTGATGGATCTCTGGAATGTTCACAACGATGAGATTGATTACGTGTCGCTTGGATACAATCCAGGAAGGCATACAGGGCCTCACGGAAGTCGTTTTTCAGACGGAGTTCTTCGATGGGGTCTAGATTGTCCAAACGGTGATGTGTGGGGTTGTATGGCGTACATTATGAATCGCTATGTGGCAGCCGATATGGTGAGTGTGCTTCATCAACCGACAACACGAGACGTACGAGCGTCGGTGGCCAAACGAGTGGCCACCATTCACGGTGGGAAAGGGTACTCCTTTCGATACAATCGTGTTCAGTCCGACAATTTACGAGGTATGCTCTGGCGTCAGGGCTTTGTGTATCCTATGATGGCAATCGAAGCTCCTCTAGAAAGTATCATCTCTCCAGGAGTCGCAAATGAAAGAGATGGACTCTGGGATAAGGTCTTTCGCGATGGGCGACGACAGGAAGACTTTTATATGATTGAGGAAGCCGACCCATTTGCTGGCGTTGCGAAGATATCTCTTGAACCGTTTTGTGTACGCACCTGAAAAAAAATATTATGATACCAGCGAATCTGTAATCTTCCGAAGTGCTTGTTGCGTTCCGGGTTCGGACCCTGCGTGACCTGCATCGGGTATCACGTGAAGTTCTGCGTGTGGAATCTTTTCTTTTAGAGCGAAGGCCGATTTAACGGGACAAATCATGTCGTAACGGCCATGAACAAGGTAGACAGGCATCGTGAGTCGCTTAGCACGTCGCAACAGTTGGCCGGGGGAAACCCACGCTCCGTGAAGAAAGTAGTGATTCTCAAGGCGGGCAATAGCTTCGGCTTCCTTTGCCGTTGTGGGATCGGCCTGGGGTTTCAGGTATGATACGGCGGCTTCCCAGTTCCACCATGTCTTGGCCGCACGTCGCCTTACCGTCTTGTTTCGACTTGTGAGAAGGGTGCGATAGGCCTTTACCGTGTGTTTCGCTTGTTTCACAGGACTTCGGAATTTGGCGTATTCGGCGGGAAATATCTCAGAGGCACCTCCTGGTTCATACAGCCAATCCGTTTCTTCATTCGACAACAGACACACACTTCGCAAGATCAAGGACAAGACCTTGGACGGATGGGCCTCCGCATACGCAAGACCCAAGGTTGATCCCCACGATCCACCCAGAACAAGCCAACGATCGATGTCGAGATGAGTTCTTAGACATTCAATATCTTTGACAAGATGGTACGTCGTGTTGTTCTTAAGAGACCCGAACGGCGTTGATTTTCCGCACCCGCGTTGGTCAAACAAGGTGACCTTGTATTTAGAAAGATCAAAATAGCGTAAGTGATCGCGTGACAACCCTCCTCCTGGTCCGCCGTGAAGCACGACCGCCGGATTTCCGTGGGTCGCTCCGTGTTGTTCCCAATATAGTCTATGCCCTTGGCCGACGTCAAGGAATCCGGATCTCATCCTTACAAGGGGAGGACAAAAAAATCATCTGTTTCTCAATAGGACCAGTGAATCGCATAAAAGTCGTGTTGTGATAACCAGACCAGGGCTTCACGAAACAGGGTATGATCCGTTTCAGTCCACACATATTGATGAGAGGTCACGTGTTCGGCGACCGTCTCCCACAGAGGAAACGCATCCAGCATGGTGTGAGGATGAGCACGTTGTCCATCCAGTTCTTGGGGTACATAACAGGTCAAGAACGACCCCTTTTGTTCGACGAACCGAAGGAATCGTTGCGGCAGTACGCTCACGTTGTTTAACAACGGAATTCCAGTAGTTGGATCGACCGGAATTTCCAACACAATGGTCATGGTAAACCCCATATTGCTATGCTTTGCTTTGCTTTGCTCAAACGAGCGACGGCAGTGGTTCATCAATTTTGAGAGGACTTAGAGACGCTAGATCCTCTTTGAATTCAGGAGCCATTGTCAGAGAAGGATTGGAAGGAAGAAGGAACAGAGTTCCGATTTCGGCATTCGGGGACGGATGTCGTGCGAGCACAAGCTCGCCGATGTTTTGAGGAAAGAGGGTATACAGGTCTGTTTGAACTCTATGTTTCTTACAAATCCTCAAGGCGTGTGTGAGATCATCAAAGGTATGGCGTGCCATAACGTAGCCGTGACTGTAGGTGGGCGACGATCGGAGGGGCAGGGAGGACCGCAGGTCGTGGATAAGAGAGGTAGGAACGTCGTGGACGTGAAAGAGTTCCTCGACGACTTCGCGCCAGGCAGTATGATACCAATCGGGATCTGATGGCTCACGACGGCCTCCTAGCCCCGAAAGTACGGTGGCCTGGCTATAATGTTTTTGAACGCCTGCCAGGACCCACGGATCCTCAGCAAAGAGAATGCCGGCTCCCTTGTACTGCGGAAAGGTTTTATATAGAATCGGTGTTGGCGTTGAATGGCAGTGTCCCATTGTTGACATAGGAAGGATAGTCCTTCTCTTGTCAATTTTCATATTAGACCGTCGCACTTATAGTCGAGGTTTTGGAAGGGGTTCGCCAAATGCTTACCGTGGAGGTGCCTGTGTTACGCGTGGGAGACGGTGTCACTGCCGGGGTCGCTCCTGTTGAAATCGAGCCCGTGGAGGTTTTGCTAGGAGTGATGGTCGACGTGATGGTGGCACTCGGAGAGTTTGTGATGAGCGCTGAGACCGAAGAGGTTATGGTATTCGAAGGAGTTGTCGACATTGTATTCGTAGGAGTGTTGGAAGCAGTGATTGAGGCCGTTGGAGTGTAGGTTTGAGAGGAGGAAGGAGTGGTGGACGCGGTGATAGAGGCGGTTTGACTGGAGGTGATGGTTCGTGTCGATGTCACCGTACCAGTTTCGGATGGTGTACCCGTTGGAGTCTGCGTCATTGTCTGAGTGACTGTCTGCGTCTGCGTGATTGTATTGGTACCCGTTCGAGTACCGGTCGAGGTCCCCGTGGATGTATCACTTGGGGCGGGAGGCGTGGGAGTCGCTGTTTTGGAGGACGTCTGTGTATCGCTAAAGGTCTGGCTGGGAGTGACGGTGTTTGAGGCCGTATTTGTCGGAGTTCGGGTTATTGTAGGATAGGTGGTCACACTTGGACTTTTGGTCTGCTCTGCCGTGATACTGGGTGTGACTGTGACTTTTGCCGTGAGACTGGGGGTTCCTGTGCCGGTCGGAGTATTGGAAGGGGTTGTGGTTGGATTGGAGGTCTGACTCGCGGTTTGTGTGACACTAGGAGTGACCGCGGACGTTGGCGTTTCAGTGGTCGAAGATGTTGTAGATTGCGTGAGGGTGGAACTTGCCGTCAAGGACGAGGTTGGCGTATCCGTAGTTGTCTGAGTCGCGGTACCCGTTGACGTAGGTGTGACGGTTGGAGTCTGCGTCATCGTGGAAGTGCCGGAATAGGTGAATAGGGTTGGAGTGATTGTCTGGGTTATACTTCGACTGGCGGTACTGCTTCGCGTGGCAGTGCGACTCGGTGTTTCTGTGATCGTTTGAGATGCTGTGCTAGATGTACTGGCAGTGGGACTCGTCGTTGTTGTAGCGGTACGCGAGGGTGTTCTGGATCCGGATGCCGTGACGGTAGGTGTACCCGTAGGAGGACCTGTGGCAGTCCCCTGCGAGGATGGAGTTCCGGAAATAGTGTTGGTCAGTGTACCGCTTCCAGAATTGGAATTTGTCTGCGTCGAGGATCGCGTCACAGTGGAGGTTTGCGTCGTGCTACGCGTAGAAGAGAACGAGGGGGTGAAGGTGTTTGTAGGATAGGCAGAGTTCGTAGCGGTGTTGGTGGGCGTGTAGGTGACTGACCCGGAACCAGTGGAGGTTCGTGAAGGAGTGCTGAGTGCCGTTTGACTCGAGGTGCTAGTTTGACTCGGAGTAGTGTCCGAGGTCGCCGTCGCAGTGGGAGGAGAGGAGGACGAAGCCGTCGAGGATGCGGTTTGGGTCAACGTGTTGGTGGCCGTATTGCTAGAGGATGCCGTATGCGAGGGAGTGCCCGTGGGACTGGGTGTGAACGAGGCTGTCACAGTCGGAGTGACGCTCGACGTGATGGTCACCGACGCAGTATTAGTGGGGCTGGTCGTTGCGAAGGCCGTGACGCTACCTGTATAGGTGGCCGTCGGCGTGACCGTCGTGGAAGCCGTGTTGGAAGGAGTTGTTGCTGAGGACAAGGAGGAGGTCGCCGTTCGTGTCGCTGTACGAGAAGAGGTTTGCGTTCCTGTCTGTGTCTGACTTTGTGACTGCGTGCCTGTACCTGTTTGTGTGGGGGTCCCCGATTGACTCGTAGGACTGGGTGTACCCGTGGACGTCTGAGTGCCGCTCTGAGTTCCCGACAGTGTCCCCGATCCCGTCCCGGTGCCTGTGGCCGTTGTGGTCTCGGTTTGCGTTGGGGATCCCGTTTGCGAGGGCGTCAGACCCGACGTCCAGGTGCCGGTCGCGGTCCCCGTGCCGGTGCGGCTTCCCGAGCCAGTACCTGTACGAGACACTGTGCGCGACATGGAGGCCGTATTTGACGGCGTCATCGTGCTGGACGCTGTTTCAGGAGCGGTGGCCGTTGTAGTAGATGTTTGTGTGATGGTTTGCGAGGCGGTCTGTGTCGCTGTCTGCGTCTGGGTGGCCGTCACGGGGGCCGTTGGACTTTGGGTCGAGGCGGGGGTCGGTGTGCCGGTCGTCGTGAGCGTCTGCGTCGCCGTCGCAGTGGCAGTCTGGCTGGGCGTTTGAGCCGCGGTGCCACTGGCGGTGTGTGTTCCTGGTTGGGTCGCCGTGCCAGTGCCATTCGACGTTTGCGTAGCGGTCTGTGTCTGGGAGGCGGTTTGACTGGGCGTCTGAGATGGTGTGCCTTGGGCGGAGGGGCTGTTTGTAGATGTTTGCGACGCAGTGTTGGGAGCAGTCATCGAGGCCGTTTGTGACGGTGTGCCGGTTTTTGTCTGTGTGATGGTATTGCTGGCCGTATTGCTTGGGGTAGCAGTGGTCGATGCCGTGTTGCTGGCCGTCTGTGTCTGCGTATCGGATCCGGTCTGTGTCAGACTTGCTGTCATAGTGCCCGAGGGGGAGGCACCGACCGTCAACGAGGAGGTAATTGTTCGCGTAGACGTGCGCGTCACCGTCTGGGACCGTGTATTTGTCCGAGTCGCCGTCTCCACACTTGCGGTCGTTGTGGCTGTAGGGGTGCTCTGGGCGGTAGGTGACACAGTCGAACCCGCTGTTGTGCTAGCCGTTTCGCTGGGTGTCTGCGTGCCTGTTTGGCTTGGAGTCTGCGTTTCCGTCGGTGTTTGCGTCGCCGTCAGCGTCATCGTCGTCGAAGACGTTTGGGTCCCCGTAAAGGTGCCCGTAGACGTGTAAGTATCGGACGATGTGATGCTTGGTGTCATATAAGCAGTGCGTGAGGCAGTCGACGTTACAGTCGGTGTGGCAGTTATAAAGGCGGTGCGGGAACTGGTGCGTGTTCCTGTCATCGTTCCTGTCGTAGACTTTGTATTGGAAGGAGTTGCCGTAATGAATCCTGTCGGGCTTTGAGTGGACGTCTGCGTTTGCGTGATCGAAAAAGACGGTGTATTTGTGTTGCTGGGTGTTATTGTAGCCGACATGGTGGCTGATGTGGTGCTTGTGAGTGTGTTGGTCACAGTACCTGATAAGGACGCGGTATTGCTAGGAGTATTGGTGTTGGATGCCGTTTGAGACGCCGTAAGTGTCGGTGTGTTTGTCTGAGACGCTGTGTTCGACGGTGTGTTTGGAGGTGTTTGGGCAGACGATGGGGTGTTGGAGGGCGTGTTGGACGGAGTTTGTGTCAGGGTGCCGGTGCGAGATGGAGTGTTGGAAGGAGTGTTTGTACTTGTAGTCGTCGTCGCCGAAGTGGTAGACGGCGTTCTGCTGGGCGTCAATGTTTCGGTGGGTGTTGGGGTGGCAAGGTTGCTGGGGGTGCCTGTGGCGGTTTGGGTATATGACGGAGTTCCTGACACAGTAGGAGTTCCCGTACGAGTACCAGTTTGCGTCTGCGTGAGGGTCGAGGAGGTCGTGGACGTCTGTGTTCCGGTGGTTGTAGCAGTACTAGAAGGACTGGCACCCACCGTCAGTGAGGCCGTCTGGGATCCTGTTCCTGTGCCCGTTGTTGTGCCCGTTTGTGTCATTGATGCTGTAGACGTTTGCGTTGTGGTAGAGGATGCGGTATTTGAGGCAGTATTGGAAGCTGTTTGCGTCACTGTTCCTGTGGAGGTTGTTGTTCCAGTTCCGGTGGATGTTTGCGAGGGTGTGACACCAGCGGTTAAGGAGGCGGTTTGAGAGGATGTCTGTGTCGATGATGTTGTCGCCGTCAAGGTTGTGGTTGTGGACGATGTACCTGTTGTTGTGGAAGTTCCAGTAAATGTCTGCGAGGTGCTCTGAGTTCCCGACAGTGTATTGCTAGTTGTTGCCTGAGCGGTTAGGGATGGGGTATTCGAGACGGTTCCCGTCTTGGTACCGGTCTGCGTTTGCGTGGCCGTCTGCGACGGCGTTTGGGCCGCGGTTGTGCTTGCGGTCTGAGTCGCTGTATATGACGGCGTTCCTGTGACGGTCTGCGACGCCGTTTGTGTCGCTGTCTGGCTTGGCGTGTTCAAGGCCGTGCCTGATTGTGTCTGTGTGATGGTCTGAGTTCCTGTTCCCGTTTGTGTCGGTGAGCGCGTGGTGGTGCCGGTCTGCGTATTGGAGGCCGTTTGACTCGCGGTCTGTGTACCGGTGCCGGTTTGAGTCGGTGTATTGGAAGGCGTCTGAGAGGGCGTAGTGGTCCCGGTAGTCGAGGATGTTTTGGATGGACTGTTTGACGGCGTGGGGGCAGCGGTACGGGAAGTCGTCGCGGTGTTTGTATTGCTGGAAGTCTGCGTCATCGTGTTGGACGGTGTCTTGGTGCCGGAGGTTGTTGTCGTGGAGGTTATGGTCATAGATGTTGACGGCGTATTGGATGGTGTGCCTGTTGTAGAGGCAGTCACAGAGGGACTCGCAGTTTCAGTGACAGTTTTAGACGCGGTTTGGCTCGGTGTTCCCGACGTGGATTGGGTCTTTGTGTTGCTGGGTGTTTGCGATCCTGTTTGCGTAATGGTGTTTGAAGGAGTTTGGGTCAACGTGCCGGACTGCGTTAATGTCTGCGTAGCAGTGCCCGTCAAAGATGCTGTATTGGAGGTAGTCGTAGAAGGCGTAGGTGTATTGCTGGGGGTGATCTTGGCGGAGGCTGTTTGCGTCACCGTGCCGGTTCGTGTGACTGTTCGTGTGCGGGTCGCTGTTTGGGTTTGAGACCTGGTTTGACTTGGTGTTCCTGTAGTTGTTTGACTGGGCGTGTTGGTGGGCGTCTGTGTTAGGGTGTTTGTTCCCGTTTGTGTCGGTGTTCCTGTTTGACTGGCGGTATTGCTGGGAGTCTGGGATATGGTTTGCGTGATAGTATTGCTTGCCGTGCGACTGGGTGTCTGTGTCTGGGATGCGGTGTTGCTGGGCGTTTGTGTTATGGATTGACTGGCGGTGTTACTGGGAGTTTGTGTTCCTGTCTGTGTGATGGTATTGCTGGCTGTCCGACTGGGTGTTTGAGTCTGAGATGGGGTGTTGCTAGAGGTTTGCGTGATTGTATTGGTGGCTGTGTTGCTAGGAGTCTGTGATATGGTTTGCGTGATAGTATTGCTGGCCGTGCGACTGGGAGTCTGTGTCTGGCTTGGGGTTTGTGTGATCGTATTGCTGGCCGTATTGCTGGGGGTTTGCGTGATGGTCTGTGTAATGGTATTTGTGGCTGTACGACTGGGCGTCTGAGTCTGTGTTTGGGTATTGCTAGGGGTTTGTGTGATGGTATTGGTCACCGTATTGCTGGCCGTTTGACTGGGAGTGACGGTTTGCGTAGCAGTCCCTGTGATTGTATTCGATGCGGTATTGCTGGGAGTAAGGGAAGATGTCCCCGTGCGTGTCAATGTATTGGAGGATGTCGATGTCATGGTTGAAGAAAGAGTGGGAATGTACGACTTGGACGCTGTCCCTGTTCCGCTAATCGTGTTGGAGGATGTCGATGATACACTAGGGGTGCGCGTCTGCGTGGCCGTCTGAGTCGCTGTGTTTGATCCGGTGCCGGAAACACTCCCTGTCTTGCTTGGCGTATTGGAAGGTGTCGTCGTTTGACTTGCGGTCTTGGATGCTGTGGTCGAAGCCGTAGACGTTTGGGAGGGTGTTCCCGTCTGACTGGTTGTTTTGGTATTGGTCGCACTATTGGAAGGGGTTTGGCTAGGCGTTCCAGAAAGGGTGCCAGTCTGTGTTGCTGTTTTGGAAGCCGTATTCGAGGCGGTAGACGTTTGAGAGGGTGTTCCTGTCTGACTCGCCGTCTTACTCATTGTGGCAGTATTGGAAGGGGTTTGGCTCGAGGTCACTGATTTCGTCCCAGATTGACTCGCGGTTTTCGAGGCTGTATTCGAGGCAGTAGACGTTTGGGAGGGTGTTCCTGTTTGACTGGTCGTTTTGGTATTGGTCACGGTATTGGAAGGGGTCTGACTCGACGTTCCCGAAGGGGTGCCTGTCTGACTTGGGGTCTTGGAGGCTGTATTGGAGGTGGTAGACGTTTGGGAGGGTGTTCCTGTCTGACTCCCTGTCTTGGTCATCGTAGCAGTATTGGAAGGAGTCTGACTGGATGTCCCTGACTTTGTTCCGGATTGACTCGCGGTCTTCGAGGCCGTATTGGAGGTGGTAGACGTTTGGGAGGGTGTTCCTGTTTGACTCCCTGTCTTGGTCATCGTAGCAGTATTGGAAGATGTTTGACTGGATGTTCCAGAAAGGGTGCTCGTCTGGGTCCCCGTCTTGGAGGCCGTGTTCGAGGCAGTAGATGTTTGCGAAGGCGTTCCCGTCTGACTCGCCGTCTTACTCATTGTAGCAGTATTGGAGGAGGTTTGGCTCGGTGTAGCCGATTTCGTCCCAGATTGACTCGCAGTCTTGGAAGCACTGGTTGATGCCGTAGATGTTTGTGAGGGCGTTCCTGTTTGACTCGCTGTCTTGGTATTGGTGGCGCTATTAGAAGATGTTTGACTCGATGTTCCAGAAAGGGTGCCCGACTGAGTGGCGGACTTGGAGGCTGTATTCGACGCGGTAGACGTTTGGGAGGGCGATCCTGTTTGACTCGCTGTCTTGGTATTGGTGGCACTATTGGAAGATGTTTGACTGGATGTTCCAGAAAGGGTGCCCGACTGAGTACCGGACTTGGAGGCTGTATTCGACGCGGTAGACGTTTGCGAGGACGATCCTGTTTGACTCGCTGTCTTGGTATTGGTCGCACTATTGGAAGGCGTCTGCGTCATTGTCCCAGACGATGTCATAGAGGGACTTGACGTCTTGGATGCTGTCGCGCTATTGGACGGTGTCTGCGTCATTGTCCCAGACGATGTCATAGAGGGACTTGACGTCTTGGATGCTGTCGCGCTATTGGACGGTGTCTGCGTCATTGTCCCAGACGAAGTCATAGAAGGACTTGATGTCTGTGTGGTAGTCCCTGATAGAGTTCCTGAAATAGAGGCAGTATATGTTCCGGTATTTGACGCTGTGTTACTGCCAGTATTGGTCCCTGATGTGGTTCCCGTAGCGGATACAGTCGCCGTATTTGATGCCGTATTTGATGCCGTATTTGATGCCGTATTTGATGCCGTATTTGATGCCGTATTTGATGCCGTATTTGATGCCGTATTTGATGCCGTATTTGATGCCGTATTTGATGCCGT
>Ga0114962_10001087_pt1 | contig 23625 bp, 31 predicted proteins | sample C_130820_MF_Meta_FD_87017 | JGI IMG/M metagenome (GOLD analysis project Ga0114962, IMG submission 87017) | Freshwater microbial communities from Lake Croche, Canada to study carbon cycling - C_130820_MF_MetaG | ecosystem: Environmental > Aquatic > Freshwater > Lake | place: Lake Croche, Canada... | reverse complement strand
GCTGGTGTGGGTCCACAACCCGTCCGCCTTGTGGTTGTCAAGAAATTGCTGTAGAGTGACGTTTTGTGCCATTCGTAATGAAAGTGAAGATAAATAGTTGCCAACGCTTCCGTTTTGAACGCAGTAAAAAATTGCCTTTCGGCGTTTATTATCTCCAAACTGTTTCATGGCTTCCCATGTTAAAATTTACACTCTTAATTAGTTCTGAATTAGAATTGTATTGTAGCAATGGTAGACATGTTTCTCCATCACTATTAGTGCTTGTTTTCCAATAATTTCCACTATTTAACTCGAGCTCTTTCTTGTTAGACCGTTCAACATTAATTAATGCAGAAACTTTAGAATACTTATTTTTTAACCACTCATGCATATCTAAAATTAATTGTTGCTTGGTATCCTCATCCGGAGAGAGTCCGATGCATTCAATTAAAGATTCCATTGCGCCTTCGGGGGTTATAAACACAAATCCACGAGACCGATGTAATTGATTACGATGACCTTCAATTTTAATTTGAGCATCTAATTTTGGATAATTCTTTAATGAGTTCATATCGCTAAGATAGAACTTACATTTAAGAATTTTTCCAGGAGGAAGATCTTTTGTCGGAATACCAAGCCAATAAGCCATTTGAAATATTAAATTACACTTAAGTAAAATCCATTTTGAATGCAGTAAAACGAATAAATCTATTTTACTCAAATATTCAGTAGAATGAACAAACACTCCGAATTTATCGACAAGCGAATTAATGATGTCAAAAACTCCAAGAAGTGGAACTCATCAATTATTGACACAACGCATGATGACTTTGTTCGGGACTTTGCATCGTGTCTCTTCACTAATTTGGTTCGCGATGTGTTTACAAAAGCTTATTTAAAGAGATTCACATGTGAAGATTGCGGCGGCAAATCTGAGCAGCGGTGTCATGGGAAAAATGAAGATCGCCCGCTTTTGATTCGCAGAGCGCTTCAGAAGGTGTATTCTGATATTTCTAAACCAGTTAAGCTAAAGGATATTGTTATTGCGTTTCTAGAAGAACATAAGACGACTAACTTTACATTTAAGTGTAAGAAATGTCATGACATTGAAACTCTTGGAGAGAGGAAGGCAAAATATGGGTCTAGTTCATAGTGTAGAAAATGGATTTATTTAGGCAATAGATAAGGCTATTCAAAATGGCATTTCATTCAGGACAAGAATATGAACGAGTCGTGGCAGCACGACTCTCAACATTAAATTTTAACAACATTCCAATTCAAGTAGCTCAAGTTACAGCTGGAGCAGGACACTCAAATGATGTTTCCTGCAGTATCTTGGAGACTCCAATCGGAATCGAATGCAAGACAAAAGGTGGATTTGAAGGTGGTGGTCGCGTCATGAAGGTTGTAGGCGGTAGACTATCTGTCGTCGAAGATGGTATAATTAAAACACTTTTAGGGGAACATGTTCCATTTCGGGGAGCGATTCCATCTTTTCTACGAGGCGATTCAACATTTGACACATGGAAGGTTGAAAAGGATCTATTTAAGGATGAATATATCAGTGCACCATCATACGCGATTGCAGAATATTATCGTCTAAAAGGAAGTCAGTATATTCAGATTGAAGGAAAGGGCTTCTATCATACAGGAATTGACGTGCTAAATCTTGGGGTGCCACTATTTGAAACAGAGACAAAGCTTCGTATTCGCACAAGTAAACATATTAATAGAAAAACAGGTGTTCCTCGCGATGTTACAATCGCGTTGTGTATGAACAATCGTCTGCTAAAGAGGTCGCCATTGTGTATTATGTCTCGGCTGGAAGGATCACTATTTCAGACGATTTCTTAGTTGAGTTCATACCGTATGACCATGATTCTTTAAAGATTCGACAATCAGAATACAAGTTACGAATATACTCGCAATCATTGTAACTTAGTATCCACTTTGGGTGTTTTTTGATTTCTACTGCGAATGATTCGTGATCAAACTGTTTATGTAGATCACCGTCTCTGCCATAAATGTAGTTTGAGATATAGTAGGGTGGGTCGGCATAAATAAGTCCTTCATGTTGCTTTAGAAAATCTATACAATCTTCATTTGAAATATGAACCCTTGTAAGATCAACGCTTTCAAGTGTTTTTAAAGCTGAGTCGTTTAATCTTCCACTGGAAGCCTGTGATGAAAATCCCCCGCAAAATGTAGAACCACTAAATGAACAACGGTTAATTATGTAATAATATGCGGCGATTTGGATCTCATTTTCTGATGTAAGAATGTTAGTTCTGTATTCGCGAAACTTGGTCTTATCAATCGGCATAAGTGATCGAACAAGATGAGAAACATCAGTTACATTGGCTTGAATAGTTTTCCAAAATGTGTATAGTGGCTGAAATAGATCATTTGCGTAAATTGTATACCCCTTATCTGCCATATGTAGTTCAAAACTTCCACCCCCGAAGAATGGAGATATTATTACATTTTCATTTGGAAAGTGTGTATCGACATACTTTTCAAGTGTTTTGATAGCGCGCGTTTTTCCACCTGGATATCGTAACGGTGATTTATTGACCATTTAGTATTTATCACACTGAGATAGTAGGAGTTCGTTTTGAATATTCTAAACAGTATATAATGGTCAAACGGCTCAATATCATTTTAGATATTGATAATACCTTTATAGAATTTGTCCATAGAGACGCATTGAGACCTTTGTGGGATGGTCTTCCCGCAGATGAGAGAGCCAAATATACCTTTAGAGGTGGATTTGCGTTAAGACCCGGCTTTATCGAATTTTTCAATAACTTACAAGAAAACTTTAAGAGTGTAAGCTTATGGACTTGGTCTGATGCTGACTACGCAAATGACGTAAAGGATATTATTGAGGATATGACTGATTGTCGTATAAAACACGTTTGGGCTGAAACAGAGGCTCAGGCATCTGGTGAACACGTTAATGAAGATGAAGGAGAAGCTACTGGAGATTCTAAAGACTTGAAATATGTATGGGATGTTCTAGATACTACGTTCAAGAGATGCGATACAATCATCATTGATGACTTAAGATCTAATTCTGGCAATGCATCAAATTATAAGAACGGTATTCAAATCTCTAAATTTGCACTATGGGGCAGTGTTAAACGCGCCCAAGAACCAGAGGCTTATCGTGATCTATCTACCGATACGGCTCTCAATGATGTCTATAGAGCTTTAAAAAAGATTAATGATAAGCCACACCTTTGCAGAGATAAGTCCAAGTCAACCTTTGACTGCTTATCTTCCCCTCTTAATGTGGCATATAAGATTGGCGGCACTAGAAAACGTAAAACGAATAAAAAGAAAACGTACCGTAAGAAGAAGCAATGAAATTCTGCCCAGCCTGTCGCAATATGCTCTTTGGTATCGATGAAGATACAGTAGATAGTAAAAAGACCGCCGTTCTCACCTGCCGTAAGTGTGATTATAAGGAGCCAATCGGTCAGGATAACGCAATGGTTTATGAGCATGTCTTGCGGGAGGATAAGACAAGTCGCCTAGTCCTAAATCCAAATCTGAAAAATGACCCTACACTAGATCATTTGTCAAACATTTTGTGCCCGAATAGTTCATGTTCTTCTCGGGTTTCAGGAGCCACACCTGATGTAGTTCCTGTAAAGATTAACGCAAAGAACCTAATTTGGATGTATCAGTGTGTTAATTGTGATACAACTTGGAAGCAGGCTTCACGTGCTAGTTAACGCCTTCCAAGAAATAGGAAAAAGATTCTCCATATGTTCGCCAATAAGAGTAGCGTATCGACGAATCTCTTTTTGTGCTGAAGGATCGAGCCTCAACTTATATAGTCGAGCATAAGCGGCTAGAGAACCAGTTTCAATAAATTCAGTATACATACTCTGCGGAAGAATACATCTGGCAATCTCAGGAGCTACTCCCTGGTCTAGAAGATACCCATACACGGAGATAGTGGCATTTGTGTGTCCCAACATGATCTCATGAACTTCTACTGAATTTGCGATAGCATTGTCCCGACTTCCTTGCTTCACCTTTGGGTCACGCTCACGAAGGTCATCAATTTCTGGAACCCAACATTCTGGAGTATCACTCACATAACGACGTGAAACTTCATTTCTTGCTAATCCAATTGTGTGGCGAAACCATTCACGAGCTACAAAAATTGGCATCTTGATACGAAACCTTACCTGTGGATGAAAAAACGGCGAAATATGGTTGTGTTTTGCTAAATAATTAATTAATTTTTCATCTTGTGCAGAGAAGGAAGACGACTCCTTTGCGAAAGACACACGTGCGGCATTTACAACCGTCAAATCATTACCAAATGACTCTAGAAACTCGACCATTATATTTCATATTTGATACTTGTGCTTAAACGACAACTTCCGGCTCAGGAGTTACACGTATCTCAACAAAGTCATCAACCTTCTCCTTTACTACTTCTACAACCTTCTCCTTTACCAGCTCTACAACCTTCTTCTCAATATCCTGAACAGGAATCTTGCCACAGATTCTGCGAACAAACGCCAACATTTATCTTAATATAAGATTATCTTGTAAGCTGTTTGGTATCATAAACAAAAGACTTAAATTTACCAAGTCCAAGAACATCTACATGGTCGCCATTTCCTCCCAACATTTCATTACAACCGCGATCGGAATTACACTGTCTTTTACCCATTGAGATTGGGAGTTTTAAGCCATCCTTCATCGTGTAGTATTCCCATAAGCTTGACGAATTTATTGAAGGTCTTCCAAACAGAGGTAGCATAGAATCTCCACCATTTAAGATACCAACCTGCTGGTAACTATAATCACGCCCAAATAAATATGGGTTCTCTCGCTCAGGTGGAGCATACGGGTCACTAAATACATCAAATGGGTGCTTTCTAGTTGATGAAAACTTAACCGGATTATCTTGGACAATTACTGTATTACGTGACATACATATCACTAATACGGCTAACCCAATCATACAGATAATTAACAGGTCGCTTTTTACCATTATATAAAACGGAAGTTTAAAGAATTGAGTAACTATATTACACAATGGAACAAGTAAGATTTGATTCAAAAATTCTCCACCCCGAAGTTCAGTCTATTACGCGAGAGTCAGTAACTGAAGCTCTCGCAAACGCAAAGTCCACCCTACCATACTATACCAAGTATGAACAGGTAACTCTAATCGGAACTCGGGCACAGCAGTTAGCGGAAGGTGCGAAACCTCTGGTTTCTTTAGATGGAATGCTGACTTCAGATTCTCAGTTTGTATGGAAGGTGGCAGAGAAGGAGGTTCATGAGAGGAAGTTACCCTTCATCATTCATCGTCGTCTGCCAAATGGTATTTCCGAATATTGGAGTGCTATGGACCTATCTGTTATGTGGTAATTAACCATTCATATCGTAGAGTGTTTCCTCTGATGGAGGGAATACAAGAAGTGTAGGGGAAGAATCCTTGAAGTATGTGCTAGGTGGGGCGTGTTTGACAGTTCCATCCGCGAACTGGAGGTCAATGCTTGTTGCGTGGTCGAATCTATCGTTATCACGACCCATTTCTAGGTATAGGCGTCTAGCATCAGTCCGCACCCATTGAACCCAGATATCCTTAAGTAGGACTACCGATAGAATCGACATGACCAAGAATGTATAGTGGAGCCCCCGATGGAATGTAAAGGCGGTGAGTCCTAGAAGTAGGATTGTAGCTACAGGGCGAGTTAGCATTAAAAGGAACTCTAACAGCATGTAAGAGACCTGTTTTTGCATAATGATAACTATAAGCCCAGTTAGAGCCAAAACGGCATAAGATTCATCGGGCGTCATTGTATTCTTCGCAGAAAACGTATCTACAACAAAGAATAGACTATAATACAATGATTATTCCAATTCGTTGTGTTTCGTGTAATGGCGTAATTGCGGGAAAGTATTTAAGATATCTAGCAATGGTCGAGAAGAACCGTCGTGAGACTGGCAAGACTGAGATGGAGTATCTGACTGCGACAACTGTAAAGACAGCTGAGGGTAAAGCCTTAGATGAGCTTGGGCTCAAACGCACGTGCTGTCGTCGCCACTTTCTATCCCACGTAGACCTGATTTAAAATCCATACCAAACACAAATGTCTTGTAGAGACTATTTAAAGAATAAATTGTCAAGCATACCAAAGGTTGTGAATGTTCAGAACCCTACGGATGCCTCAATGATGACTCTCAAGAAGAGGCATGCAGCTACAGCTGTTTTTGCTTTTGATGGCGGTGAGGTTGGAACTACACGTGTGGCTTCCGACATGACGGCTGACAAGCTCAATTTTCCCAACTCAAACAACTCATTCAAGAAGAAGACGGGCGCTCCACCTGACGCTTCTTTTTACACTGCTTATCGTGGAGCACAGGGTGTAGGCAATGATTCCGCTTACCGTAATGGTGGTCGCAAGACATTACCTTGTAATCCTAATATTGAGGCGTCATCTTGGACCTATCCATCTGCAAGTGACCGGGCTAGACAGATTAAGACATGCGAACAGCTTACTGGAGTCCACCAAGGATACCCATTATATGCGGGTGAGCCTCTTCGTAAGCTACCAAATGGTTACAATGACAATTCAAATCTTGTGGACGCAGGATGTAATATAAATTACGCCCCAGTATTCCGTGGAACTAAGAACTTAATTCCCGTTTATATTCCAGTTTCAACGCATGGGACGAAGGATTTCTTCATGAGAGCCCCTCCTCTATTCCAGAGTCTTGGTGTAGATTCAGTAAAGGTTGGAAATTGGGTAGCTTCAAAGTCTGTATCATTCCCATATGTTGAGAAGCATCATGGTAATCCCAATTTAGACCATCAGTTCCCATATACTGGACGCAAGGGTCTTCCTGGTATTTATGGAAATTGGGTTGTTGCCAAGATAAATCGTGCGACCCTCTTTAACATTAAGAGTGATCAACAGATAAATGCTATTTATTGGTAATGATATAACGAAATTTTCAGAGTTTAAGAAATCATTTTATACCACACATGATGGATCGACTATTATAGATCTATCACGGGTGGCGTCTGGCAAGTTAGCAGATGAAACTGATTCGGTGGTGGATCATCATGCAGCGTGTGTTGTATTTTTAGGTTATTTGGAACCGGGTTGGATGTTAGAGCCTACCCACCAGACTAGAATCAGAAAGCTATTTCGTAAGTTCCCTGTTGGAATGGTAACTAATTTTGTTGAAAGTTTGCCATTCTCGTGGAAAAACGAAATCGACACCTTCTACATTGAAGCTCCTCTAAATGGAATCGCCAACACTCTCAACAATGGTAGTGCTATACAAGACAAATCTCAAGTTTGATACGACATCTCTTCTTCACTGTCTTCCAATTAATGAGCAGATTATCAAGATTGAAAAGCGGGGCGTTCTTAAGCGGGGCGAAAGTAAGAGGGACCGCATTAAGAGACGCTCAAAGAAGGAGCCATCATCTAACACGACCGGATTTTGCCATAACTCCATTACGCTAGTTATGATGAACGACGGAGATGGCACTCTGCCACTAAAGGAGATTACTGTTAAGGTATTTCAGAATGGTGTCTTTCATATGACTGGTATTCTTCATGATAACTATGATATCTGCTGTATGCGAATTTTGAAGGAGATTCTTTGGAATGATTGTAAGGATGCAATGAAGGAGCTTCCTGAGTCTATCGAAGTCCTAAATCGTCGTGTTGTTCTCATGAATTATACATCAAAGCTGACATCTAATGCAACAGTAGCTCGTGAGCATCTTCATATGAATATCCGCTCTGCGAAGTTGGATGATATTTCTTCACACTATGATCCCGATGTCTATCCTGGTGTCAAGATTTGTATCGGAAAGAATAATTGGACTGCTAAGGTGTTCAGAACTGGTAAGATTATTCTGACCGGAATTGTGAGTGCAGAGGAGTGTACCGAACTTATGCGACAGTTACTTTGTCTGTTTGAGTTGGTGCTGCCGCAAAAGCCGAAACTAGAAATGATGACAGAATCATTTGTCCGATAGTTATTGCCATAACAAAAAACAGAGCCAGAATGACTGTGCGAGCGTTAAACAGCCTTTCTACCGTGTCTGAGAACGCGATTACTACGCCTACGATTATTAGTAGAAGACTTGTTGTTCCTCCTGCGATTAGTCCGTTTGTGACCGCGTCCATTTGCCTTACGTCTTGTTCTTTTTCCTCCAACCTTATACGGAGCCGCTTGAGAAAGCTTATCTCCCGTTGCTGAAGCTCTTATCTGGTTTAAGTTATCTACATTCTTGAGATGAACATCTTCATGAGAAACTCCGGGTATTGAATTAGCCGATGGTAGAATTGGAATACTTGCATTGAGATGGTCGGCTCCGCCCCTCATTCGACGTCCTCCTTTTTGCCCGCCACCTAGACTTTTGAAAGCAGCAGCCGCAGCAGCATTTGTTGCAGCAGTTCTTTGGGCGGCAGCTTCAATCGCACTCCCCTCTATATTTTGGGCGGTGGGCGTGTGGAGTGGAACTGGTGGCAATATAATTTGACCGCTCGGTAGAGTAGTCATCTTAATGTATTACGGAGAAATAAGAGAAATGTCATCATTGACTTCCATACAAGTTCAGGCTCTTGTCCGCAATATGGACAGCTCTATGCGTAAGCACCGAGCTCTAAAGACGAGCAATCCTACAAAGTATTTTGAGACGGTAGCCGAAGAGAACAAGCTTCTTTGCGAGGAGTTTCCTTCAGTCTTTAAGATGCACATCGATGGTAAACTAGATGGGACATTTTTTGAAATGTTAAAGTTGAAGCGGCGTATGGAGCAGGGTGAGCTAACAGAAGACGAGGCTTCAAAAATTATTGGACAGAAGCTGTTCGATACCTACGTTGGTCCAGTAGTTAATAGTCAACCTACTCCTGAAAAGCCCATGTCATATTCTGAATTTTATAAGCAGTATGATAATAAAGATGCCTGATGCCTCTACAATCACGAGACAAAGACTAGCCAATGCCCTAGTTGCGGGCAATCGGTTTTCTAATCACACACACTCAACTATGGGTTCCATCCAAAAGAAACTCAGAATATACGGCGATGCGTATAAGAATACGGATGTTGGTGGCGGTGGCGGTGGCGGTGGCGTTGTCGTTGACGTTAATATAGTTCGCGTTGATCTAGAATATGAAGTAAAATATTTCGGCACACTCCCGCCCTATGAATTTAATACTTACCCAACGCTACCAACTGATGTGATGGTTATTACAGTTACTGGTATAACCGGAAACTTAGATGGGACTATCTTTGTAACAGATAATACCACTTTTGACTATCGTTCATATTGGTTTTCAAGTCCTCCATCAACTAGTGATATAAATGTATGTATGGAGGTTGCTTATAGTACAGGACTACCGCCAGACCTACCAACAAATTGTATAGCTGTTAAACTTGGCGATGAGGGACCAACTTGGAATGGAAATTCTGCACCGACGACTGTTCCCGTCCCCACATATGTTTTGATACTCCCATATGGGAACACCACTGCTGGATTCCAACTAACTGTAAGAGGTAATATATAAGTAATAAGTAATAATGAGTGCTTCGGATTACACATCGCAAAAAAACTCCAACGCCATCGTTAGTGGTGGAGTTTATTCGAATAAGGGTAAGGTTTCAACACAGGCGTATCAGCGGGCTTTTTTAAAGCGTGTAACGGGTCCGAGAGGATATGTCGCCCCAGCTCCAGCTCCAGCTCCAGCTCCAGCTCCAGGATCATGTCCAGATGGAACTTATCAAAATGGTCCCACACCCGGAACTCTTTCTGGAGGGATGTTAAGCTATACTGACAAGTCCGGACTACAAAGCATACCCGCCATTAGTATCTATTCTGGGTTAACTATTACTATTACAACAGCTACAGCTATGATAAACTGCACAGGAGAAATATTGTACGCACGATTAGGACCCATAGTGTCCACAGAGATTCACTCCGGTTATTGGGACACTGTTGGTGATGGTTCGGGTGGCGCGCAGGTGGTAACCGTAAGAAATACACCTTAAACATCTCGTAGCTCCATCATAATGTGACCCAACATATTCTTACCGCGCCACTTCTCTGGATGTTTAGACTTCTCTACACTCTCAGATGAACCAATACCCCAATATACATTACGAGCATCTGCGAATCCAATCTTACGGTCTCCTGTTTCCTCTAACTGCTTACGAAGCTCAGGATACTGGGCAAACTTAGCAGAAACGCCCTGCTTCATGATTTCATACTTAGCTGAATCCCATTCTTCCTGCTTGAAATCCTTCACCTTCTTCCCGAGAGCCTTGACAGCTTTCGCCGACTTAGCCTTCATGATTTTTTCAAGCGATTCCTTATCGTCAAACTTCTCAGCCTTCTTCGCCTGATAGAAGTGTTCAACAGTTTGGTATTCCTTGCCATCTACGGTAATCTTGTGAGCAGACATGTTGCTAAAGTTACGGAACTCGCCCTTTGATTCGTCAGCTCCGTGAAACAATACAGGAGGTGGTCCCTCTTCCACCTTACGAAGCTTTCTCTTCTTTACTTCGATAGGCGCTTCTACTGGTGCTTCTACAGGTTCCGGTTCCTCAACCTTCTTTGTCTTGTTGGAACGCTTGAAGACAAATGTGCGATTAAGAAATGAGAATATCTGTTGTTCAGCAGTCAATGTGATACTAGTTTGGTTGGCATACATCTCCCCGAATAGCTTAGATTCGACAAGCTCGTATCCGTGCTCCTCAAGAATAGAAGTTACCTTCTCGAATGGAACCAAATACTCAATCGCGGGGCGGTCGAAGCTCTCAAGAAAGACCTTTACTGGCATCCCAAACTCCTCATTCCAAGACTCACGGTCCTCATATTCCTTGCTATACTCTCCGCATACCTGACGCTCTGTTCCAAATAGGTGAGCCTTCTTTCCGGCTAGAAGCGTGTAGATTGACTTACCATCGGAACAGGTTCCAAAGAATACACCCTTCCCATACTTCTGAAGATTCTTAGCAAACGCACGGAAAGCCTCCTCAGTCTCGCACGCATAGTGGAGTGCAAATTGGCAAGAGATGGCGTTAAAGCTGTCAAGACCTTCAAATTCAGCAAGATAGACTGTCGGAGCCTTCTCCTTAGCTGTCAAGATTGGCATATACTTATCCTCCTGCTCAAACAGCGGGTATGTTGACATATCACCAACTACAAAGAGACAAGACGGAAGGAAATCGCGGGGGTTCTTCTTCTTATCGTTGATGTAACGAACTGCAGAGCCCTGTGTGGGGGATGTGATATTAGACTCTGAAATATCTACACCAACTACTTTTGAAGGCTTGACACGTTTCCACTTATTAAGGTCACCCGCCCGACCTACGCCTAGTTCTAGCAAAGTATCGTCCTTCTTGATGTTCTCCTTATAGAGTTCATCCTTGATACGGTTATGGAAATCATACACGTCGTTAAAGATACGAGAGCATCTCTTTAGATCGTCACGATAATACATGTCATCTTCGTAGGTGTCATCTGGAGGATTACTGACAAATGACTTTATCATCTCGGGTGTTACTGGAACGTGAATGGAAGTCCACACTGAGTTAGCAGTAGCGATGTCATTTCCATACTGTGGCTCATGAAGCACACGATACTGGAAGGTCTTATCATAACGCGTTCTCAAGATGTTCCATCTGCGAGTTTCGATATCAAATGAACACTCTACGATGGTGTTATCTTCCACACGAATACCCGCCAAATCAACCGCAAGGTCCTTCTCATTCGTGGGAATATACATCTGGTAAGCGTCAGGGTCACGTGGAACTGTTGGCTGGAACACTGATGGAACGCGTGTATTGGATTCAGCTACACGCTGTAGTTCATCAGGGAGCTTACGAGGAACATACTCTCCAGTCATAGTCTCGCGTGGGTAGATGATATCATCACCTGGAGTCCGCGACACATACAGCTCAGCCTTTCTGGCTTTAACCTTCTTGATTGGGTCGAATGTTTCATCTGGAAGAATCTTGATTAAGAAATCAATCGTATTTAAGTGAGGAGGCTTCCACTTATAAACACGCAACCAAGTCTTCCCCTTACGGTCTTCTGCAGGAGCTACAGGGCTACTACGAGGCGTAAACACAAGCCCATCGGTCTCATACTCAAACTCAGTCGTCAGCATAGTTTGGATAGCCTCTTCCATAGCGATTCCATCTCCTGCTAGGAAGAGCTTGGTCTCAATACGAAGTGGTGTCAATGATGGTGTCATCGTAAACTGTGACCGTAAATCCTCAATAAACAGCTTAGCACAATTCAGTCGAGACTCGCCGTTCTTCATAAGAGGAAGGTTACGAACATCTCGGTTACGGTAGCGATAGACATCGAAGATACAGAACAGATTCTTATCTGCAATGAACTCACCGTCCAAGAAATCACCACTATGAGAATCATCATTCGCAGTGATACCCGCCCATACAAGCTGTAGAGTTGGACGAACAATAAGAACACGTCTATCTCTTGCTACATACAAGCCTACACGGTAACCATCAGCCTTATTTGTCACAGTATAATCCTTCATGATACTATTCAAATTATCGGGCTTCAGGTGGCGACGGACAAGTGTAACTGGGTTTAGAAAGACATTTGACGTCATCTTGAACTCCTGCTGGTAACGCTGAATATCCGAAACAGGTAGCAAGAACTGCGTCTGGTAATAAGCTTGGGATAACTTACCCATAATCTTCAGTAAATCGGCAACAATAACCTTGTTATCGATTTTAGATTCACGATTTACAAACTCAATTTCGAGTTCATACGTATGAGTCTGTTTCATCATGTCGCGAATTGACTTCTTTGAGTTCATTGGGCGAGTCTTGACCATCGAGAAATCAATTCGGAACAGTTCATTTGACGTCTTAAATGACTTACGATGAATCATGCGGATATGACCCTTAGGATCGCTTGGATTACCCTCCCAATCCTTGCGTACAGTTTGCTCTGACCGTAATGTAAACTTTGCAGAGGCTTCTGAAGCATCGATTACATCCTTCTGTCCGTCAAAGTATTTCACTTTCTTCTGAACTTCGAGTGGAATCTCCTTGAATGAATTTGTTACGCATAACTTCTGAATATTGCGAACATTTTCTACAATAACACGATTACCATCGGCATATGCGATTGTTAGGCGATGTTCTTCAGATTGGACGCCAATAGACATGGTTAAGATCTCTTTCAAGATCCTGTCTGCTACGTCTTTTGTTTGAATCTTACCCGAAAGCAGTTTGCATTCAACTTCTGCTTTTGGGTCTTTCTTTGAAATATTGATAAACTCGGAAAGCTGACCGACAACTTGCGTAGTGACGATACTTTCCATACTGTTATATTTTACTTCGATTTAAACTCATTCATTTTCCTTCTAAACCATACGTTCATAAGTCTTTCGTGTCTTAGCATCTTCATCCATTCTCTTACGCTGATCTAAGCAAAAAAGCACATACTGCTCTACTGCTTGGAGTGTTTCATCATTTAGTGTATTAGCAGAAACTAGAATACCATTCTGTGTCTTAGTGATAGGAAGATTATTCTTCATAGTAAGATTCATAAGATTATAAATCTGACGGTGTTCAGTAGCGTCAAGCTTATCAATCTGATCCTTTAGACTCTCCTTCTTTGAGCGAGATATCGAGTTCATTAGATTCCTTAGGTGCCCCCTGTCTAAGCTTCCTCTTTACTGGAGCCACTGTTGTAACAACCTGCTTTGTTCCCTCTACAGCCTCTTGTGGGGTAGGAGCAACCTCTTCCTTTGGAGCCTCTTCCTTCTTCTCCACACCAGTCGACCGTAGCCGAGCTACTACAACAATGTCGCGGTCCTGTTGCTTAAACTGAGCTCCTACAACCTCGAACTCAACATTATCGCCGACCTTGATATCTTCAAAATCGGCATTTCCAATATGAAGATCGCGTGGAATAAGAACCTGAATGGGTGGCGTATTTGCATGGATACCTACCTTGCTACGAATAGATACTGGAGCCTTGAAAATCTGTCCTGCATGGGGAAAGCAGACATCGGCTTGAAATACAACATCGTAATCCACGCCTCCCTTAATGTAATTAGAACGTCCAAGTGAATAGTTCACAATTGTGATGCTATTCTGCTGGATAAACCCTTCAGCCGAACATCTACCTTCGTAACTCATCTTGAGTTGGGCTAGAATAGATGCTTGCATGTTCCGCTGAAGAAACTTTGAATAGATATGAATCTTTTTAGACAATTCGCGACGCTCAAACAGTGGGTCCATTGTTGTTTTCAGAAGTATAGATTGTTTTATCCATTTTTAGCGTCTTTTACGAAGAGTCCTTCTGCGTCTACCACCTACAGACTCAGCCACAGAGCCGGGACGTGGGGTTTTTTGGTATTTTCCGCATATTTGCTGTATCTTTTGGAGAGCAACCTGAGCAGCATCGTGACTGGCTGTCAAAGCGGCAGTGCTTATACCATTCGTGGTAACGTTCTTTCTAAAATCCTTTACCTTTTCAGTAGCGGTGGCTATGTGTTCTTTAACTTTATTGGTTAAATTTGTAGCCTGTTCAGAGGCTTTTGCATGTAGAGCGGAAACCTGTTCATGTCTTTTCGACCAGGCTTTTCTTTGCTCTGGGGTCATGGCTTCAAGATTTTGATTAACTACCTTAGTAGCTTGACTTTTAACATTTGAACCAAAATCACTAGCCGCCTTCTTGGCTAAAGCAAGATTAGTTTTAACTGCGTCCATTAATTATTCGGCAGTGAAAAAGTGGGCTTCCTTAGATATTTCGGAATGTATCCCAACTTATGTGGCAGAGTAGTTGGTGCTTTTATTTTTGATAGCGGACTAGTGTGATAGTACGGTGGCGGTTGCCAAGCTGGTTGCATTATCTATCATACATAAATTACGTATCGTCCGTGTGGCGAATGCCGAGAAAGACGGGGAATCGAGGCTTACCAGCCGACTCCTGAAACTTATACTTGACAAGCTTTCCAAGCATCTCATCCTGCGTATCCCAGTAAGTCTGACGGTCCTCCATCGTCATTCCCGTTGAAACCTTGAACTTGACACCATCTGGTGTTTCAACCACGAATGCACCGAGCATACCTGCAGCTACCATGCCCTCCTTCTTCGATGACCGCTTAGAATGTCCAAGAGCATCCTTAGTCTTCTCGTTCTCGTTGTGCATCATCTCCTCGAATCCTACAATAGTAGCCTCAGCATCTACGAAACGCTTCAGCTTCAGCAGGTAACCCTGCTTGACTGTAGAGCGTCCAAACTTGTATGGACCCGTAGGTGTGCGAATCATGATTCCTTCAAACTCATAATCTTCAACACATTCACGCTCATACTCGAGCATATCATCCTCGTTATCAAAGCGATGAGGCAGAACCTTCTGGCAGAATGCAGGTAGTTCCATCGTGGAGAGCTGTGCCATCCTATCAACGTAACTCTCTTTTGAAATTACGTCGAAGACGAGGAAGATGAACTCAGGTGTGCCTCCTTCGCTCATAACTGCAGACTGAACCTGATTAAAGTTCGAGTGCGGAATCATCAACTCGCCGTCAATGTTGCTTGGACACATCTTAAGCATTTCTGCGATGTGCTTATTTGGAATTTCTTTGAGTTTTCTTGACAGTGCTACGCCGTCCCGAATTACACAGCGGATGCCGTCGTATTTGGGGGAGCAGTAGACTGGATACTTGACTTTGTCAAGTTCGATTGGGCTTGCAAGCATTGGTTGGAATGTCATTTGAGTTTCTATAGATGTGCGTCTCTGGAATCACTGGTGTTGGGTCTTCAGAATCCATTTTCAAGTGTTCCTTTATCACCTTCATTTCCCAGACAAACGAAAGACCTAGTTCTTGTACCTCTGCGTTGAACTCTTCTTCATCCAGAAATGGTCTAATGATTAGCTTAACGTCGTGATTGAGAGCTACTAGCCCATCATAATACTGTATTGCGCATGAGAAATGAGAGCATCCATCATGTGTAATCCAATCTTGGTCTGATCTCGACATAATTGAGAAACATATTTTGTGAAAGTTGTGGGTATCTGGGGCGTGTGACATCTTGATATATCAAAAAATTGAAAGCAAAAATCCGTTTTGGGTCGAGTTGACCCTCAGGTTTAGATCAAGTTCTTAATGTCTGAAGGCATCTCCTCCACTGACGTCTTATAGAACTCCTCGATGTCAGTCATCAACGGCTTGTCACGTGTTGCGACAAAGTTGATAGCCACACCCTTGCGACCAAACCGACCTGAGCGACCGATGCGGTGGATGTAAGACTCGCGGTTAAGCGGAAGATCGAAGTTGATGACGAGCGATACCTGCTGGACATCGATGCCACGTGCAAGCATGTCGGTTGTAATTAGGACACGCGATGCTCCGGCTCGAAACTCCTTCATGATGGAGTCGCGGGCACTCTGCTCCATCTCGCCATGAGACATCGAGACCGCGAAAGACCGGTCCAGAAGTGCCTGCGTCAAATCCTCAACACGACGACGCGTGTTACAGTAGATGATAGCCTGAGTGATAGAGAGCGACTTATAAAGATCGCAGAGCGTCTCGAGCTTCCATTCATCCTTCTCGATAACGACGTAATACTGGCGAATACCCTCGAGCGTGAGCTCTTCCTTCTTCACAAGAATTTGAATCGGATGCTGCATGAACTTCCCGGTCATCTCAAGTGCTGCAGCAGGCATAGTAGCTGAGAAGAGTGCAACCTGCATAGTTGCCGGAAGTCCGAACGAGAAGATCTCGTAGATCTGGTCCTTAAATCCGCGGTCAAGCATCTGGTCGGCTTCGTCGACGACCACAAGCTTGAGCTTGTTTAGCCGAAGTGCACCACGATGAATCAGGTCATAGACACGACCGGGAGTTCCGATAACGACATGAACACCCTCGTGGAGGATCTGAACGTCCTCACGAACGTTGGTTCCACCGACACAGGCGTGTACCTTTGCATTTAGGTAGTCTCCGATTGACATCGTCACCTTCTGGATCTGATGTGCCAGTTCTCGCGTCGGAGCAAGAACCAGAGCCTGGCAGGATAGATCGCCGATTTCAAGCTTCTGTAGGATTGAAATCGCGAAGGTTCCTGTCTTGCCAGTCCCTGACTGGGCTTGGGCAATCGTATCGTGCCCATCGAGGATGGGCTTGATTGCGCGTTGTTGAATGGCGGACGGCTTTTCGAAACCGTACGCGTAAATACCTCTGAGAAGCTCCTCGCGGAGTCCCATGGCATCGAATGAGTCATAAATTGTAATACTATCTTGAGTGTCCATTGTGTTTATTGTGTGTATAAGGTCTTCAGTATTTGAACGTATGGATCCGTTTTCAATGACAGTCCTAAAACGGATAGAATAGTTATTCTTAAATCCATATTAAGATGAAGTGCTATAAGTGTGGACAAGAAACCAATCATACAATGAAGAACTGTACCCTAAAAATCAGAATTCCAACCAAAGTCTTTCCGATTCAGTGGACATGCCCCCGCTGTCAGGTGGAATATAAAATTATAGAACGAGCAATTGACCACGATGATGCGTGTAGCCGGCGATATAACCTATTTCAGACGTCTGATGAGGTCGGGACGGGATTCATCATCTGAGAATACCATGAATTCTTCGGGCGTTACCCAGAAGATGCCCTCTTTTCCGGCTGCTACAGCTGTTCTTACCAACAAATTCATAAATATACAACGCTGTTCCTTCGTTTTTACATCCTTTGGAAATGGCTGACCAACTAACCAGATTGAAAATTTCTCAAGAAGCGGTAACTTAAAAGATGTACAAACCATACCACCGATAGTTTTTGATCTCGCAGCCCGTTGAATTTCGTCTGACTTGTTATCCATATTGAATATTATGCTACCTTCCTTGATTGAGGCAAAAAGTTGATCTTTCTTACTTACAAATGTATCCGTCGCTCTCTTTAGCCAAGCTTGGTACGCATCTCGGTCTTCTCCTATGGGAGTTATCTTTTCTCGCGAACTATTGTATATTTTCTGCGGACCCAAAACAATCATCTTACCCGCTGGTCCATCAAAAATTAGAGGGGCTGCATATATTGGGGGATTGTTCCAATCTAACCCTAACAAGTGATCGGCTTTCTCTTTTTCAGTCAGGACATTGTCTACCAAATACCAGTCTAGGATTGGCACCGCAAACTTATCTTTAATATACGCAGGCCACGCATACGAGTCGCGTTTTTCTGCTAGATCCGAAACTACAACCCGCACCACTGGTGCTACGGTGGGAGCTTTTTCTACCGTTTCATGAGTACCAAGATCCACATCAACACCCTTCTCTTGTTCAAGTAATCTATCAACAAGTGTGTCTCTCTCACCAATTGTAAACGCGAATACATCACCCTTTGACTGAAGATGACCCTTGCGTCCATTCTTATCGACCAAACTGAATCCAGAATCTATAGCATTCTGTAGAATGTATGATAACACTGAATCGGTATACTGACGCATCAATGTATGTCCAAATAAATCCGCCTTCTTCCACACGGGTTTCTTTGTGAATAGCTTTAGGACCTTATCAAGAATTTCATCTTTAACATCCAATATAGCCGATAATGGGCGTTCATGATCAGGATCTGCGGTTGGTTCTTTAACATTACATGTCAACCCATATGACCCCTCTTCGAACGTAGGTGCAGACATAGCAGAAAGAGATAGCTCAACTGTCACATTATCCTGATTGCGAGTTTGGGGTATCAGAAGACTCTCGCGCCATTCCGGTGGAAGACTATTAACTGTATCTTGGAGACTACAGTCCATCGCTGATTCCATTATAACACGCTTTACCTTAGCAATTTTTACAGCCTTCTCTTCAACGAAGACTCTATAAATATATTCATCAACAGTCTCCTGCGTTGAGTCTGGGTAACGACATACGTGAAGATATACTGTGCAGTTCTGTTGCTCGAATGGCAGTAATGAGTGAGAGCAAGTTCGCATACCTCTCCCGAGAACCTGTTCAATACGACTCATGTTGAACCACGGATCTAAAATGTGGATTTGACGGATAAACCTGAAATCAACACCCTCCGATACTTTTGGAGATGCAATGATGATGCGAATATCAGAACCATCTGCGTTTTCTGGTCTCTTAAGACGAATTAAGGCTTTCTTAATTTCAGAATCGGTTACATACGATGTGAATAAAACATACTTTCCGATAGACCCAGACCTGATTTCATTCGCTGGTTCTTTGAGTAATGTGTCACCAAATGCGGGAGCATAACCATGTTCTTCAAGACACATTGCAAATAATTGAGCACCAGATTCAACAATGTTCGAGTATACAAAAACTAACCCAGTAGATGTGGCGATATTCTTCATTATCAGACCAAACTTAGAGCTATATTTCTGGATAGTAGATGGAGCCAAGAACTTCTCACCATGATATTTATAGCTGTTACCAGCCTTATCGAATGTTTCTCTGAATGACTTATTTTCAGGAAACATACAAATTAAACGAGAATCTGAAACCGCTTGAACAGCCAAAGGCTTAATTGCGGCGGCTTGCTCTGGAGAAACAAATGACTCAGTGAGCGTTAGATACTTTCGTTGCTTTGTGATTGGCTTCCCTGCAACATCTGTAGTACGGTCAGGGTCCGCAACAAGTTCTGGCGGAGGAGGAAGACGAAATGGGAAAGTAAAAGGATTCTCGCCACGAACATACGAGATATAATCCTGACACCATCCTCTGAAATCAGCTTCACGACCTTCCTTGAAATCTCCTGTTTCTGTAAATATTTCTGAAGGTTTAATTGTTTTTTTCAAGTCCAGCTTTCTTTCATTCCAGAGGAAGAGATTGAAATAGTAAAGAACCTCATCATATGAGTCATACATTGGCGTTGCGGTAAGAAGAACAAGTGTAACTCCGTTCGCAGTTTTTATAATTTTCTCAATTGCGATAGCTGCCAACTTTGTTGCTGTGCTTTCAGATGTTTCCTTTAAGTTGTGAGCTTCATCAATAATAATTAGGCGATTATCAAAGGTATCGTGTATCCACTTATCAACCTCATTCGGTGAAAGATTGAGAACCTTATTATCAATTGTATTTGCCAGTGAAGCATAACCAGTAAATTCGTAGAACTCTGAAATCAACTTATTCGCAAGAAATGTAATTCGTTGCTGGGAGGCTTTGTCGGTATACCGGAGTGGTTCGGATTGAGAACGTTGAATCATATCAAGATATCTTCTGCCAGTACATTGCTTAGAAAGCACAATACCGTCGGCATCGGTTGTTACACGTGTAATATCAAAAATTTGTGCCTTAAAATTATCCTGAACCGACGGGTTGGCAATTACTAAAACCTTTTTATCCTGAAATTCTGGTCTCACGATATACTCTTCTGCGATTTGGATAGCAGAGCATGTCTTTCCAGAACCCGTGCCGTGTACCATCAAAAGGTTACGTGTTGGTGACTCAGGGCTCATAACTCTTCTTAAAAACCGCTGACTAGATTGGAGTTTAAAATCATAACTATTACTCGACGAACACATATCTGTACGCATTCGCTTAAGTGACTCAAGCGAGGCATCTGTTGGCAAAGGTTGCCCCCTTGTCTCTGCTAATTCCTCGTATGAGATATTAGGCATCCCTCTTACTATTGAAAACGGATTAAACAATTCAATCATATACCATGGCAAGATGAACAAACAATATCCTTATCCCGACTCATACAATTATGCAAAGACTCACGAACTGCTGAACCGCGAATGGTTTGGAGATCGTGACGATATTCGCGAGATACTTGACCGCGCAGACGAGGATGCGTGGGAGAGAGTCCTATCAAATCGCAACAGCTATCCGCTGGATGTTCAGGGAGCCATCGGTTCATACCTTTCTAAGCCCCACAACGTTCGAGACATTTCCGATAAGGAGATGGAACTTATCAAGGCGAATAAGAAGGCTCAGTCTCATTCGCGTTTCGAGAAGGCTTGGGAGGAAAAGTCGAAGTCACTTCCTTCTCGACCGCTTTCTGACGTAGACACCGTCAACGACGACGCATGGGTGAAACTTGTGGCTGTTAAGGCGGAAATGGCACGTTACGTTGCGACACGCAAGTATCTGGCTCGCGGAAGCACCGATACTCTTCTAAAGACTTGGGAGGAGAAGGTGAAGGTCGCTGAAAATGAATATGAGCAAACTAGCAAGGAAGTTGCAGCTCGCGATGTTAAGTTCAGAGACAACCAAAAAGACGACTTCTATAAGAGTTGGCTGTTCGAATTGTAAGCGAAAGCAGTTATACTCGATAAAGTGTAGATGCGAGAAGAACCTATGTGCACTATGTAGGTATCCCGAATCACACAACTGTACTTACGATTATGTAGCCGCCGGAAAAGCCGAGTTATCTAAGAACAACCCTACCATTCTGTCAAAAAAGATAGATAAGGTATAATGGGTGGTGGACTATTTGGAACGCCATTGGCACTAAATATCAAATGCCTTGTGTTTAGCGGATTCGTTCTAGCAGTCTACTGGATGCCACATCCAGTTTTTTACCAGCATAAGGTTGTCATGGCATTTTTGCTTGCTACTCTCGCATATGTTGTTCTTGCGTGGTATGATGTTATCTATGACTGTAATGACAGATTAAATCCAACTCTATTAGGCTGGTTATCTAAAGGATTCAAACCAGCCGAATATCAAAAAAAGTATGACGACCTTCCTATCAAATACAAAAAAATAGTTCGGACATTCGATATTGTAGTGCTCGTAGTCCTTTTATTTTTAGCGTTCTCGCCTTATTTACCCCTGAGTGTCATGCTCGGGCGGAATCATATTAGCAAATGAAACCATCGAGTTATGAAGACTATTAACAAGAGCTGTTCGTGCAGCATTAGCGTTTAGCTCTAGTTGAAGCTTCTCTTCTGCAAGGCGGAGCTTCTCTTCGGCAAAGCGGAGATTCTCATCTAGAGCTTCATTCTGATGAACCAGATGAACTGTTTCTGCAGTCAAATCCTCTACCTTCTTATTAAGTTCGAGAGTCCTCTCTGTATAAGTCTTCTCAAAATTGAGTGGCTTTATGTTGGCAAATCCTATAATCCACTTGAAGATATATGCCCAGATTGCGATAGTCACTAGTGCGCCATATGCGTCCATATGGGGCTTGTCGTAGCAGTATTGAGGCTTTGAGGTGTACTTGTACATGTCGATTGAAGTGTTCATCTTGCTATAGTTAAGAAGACCGACTGCCAATCCGTTTTAGCCGATGGGTAGTAATTATAACTAAAACATAACTTCTTATCTGATAAGGTCTTATATTATCAACATTTGACAGGAAGTTGAATCGAGTGAAGTTATAATTGAATGGTAATTTGAGTATGATGTATGATGGTCTATTTTTGCGAATAAGAATCTCTTCAAGCCATATGTCTAGCCGAGTATTTGAAAGTGAAAGATCAAGATTTTTATGATTACGATAATCTCTTCCTCCCCAAGGCGGGTCAACATATAAGATATCGGTGTTCCAATTAAATATTTTTAAACAGTCACCACGATGTAGCGTAACATTATTGAGCCCATAAACTTCAACATTATTCGTCAGAGCATCAAAGTTTTCATCCTTAAGTTCGATGCTGTGAACGTGTTTAAAATGTATTCCAAAGTTGAGAGTATCCCCACCTATACATGCAGTTGCGTCGGTGATTGTAAGCTCAAAAATGTTTTTAATCACTTCCTGAAAGATGTGAATAATTCTATCCGCATCTCTTCTGCGAGTTATACTGTATGACCCTTCAGCTGTTATCTTTAACCTTGAAAGGTCAACGCCTTCCTTACGGGGGAACAAGTCCTCCATTGTTAATAAAGGGTTTAGTCGGTGTAACTCATTTAAAATGTAATAATGTGCGGTATACTAGCAGTTTTCGGAAAGCCTGTTGCTATTGCAGAACATCTTGCAAAACTCAAGAAGCGAGGTCCGGAGGAGACAACAATTGTTGAGAGGGATAGAGTTCAGTTTGGATTTACTCGCCTTGCTATCAATGGAATTACGAATGGAAGTCAGCCATTTCAGGATAACAAGATGATGTGGATGTGTAACGGTGAGATTTATAACCACGTTGGACTCGCATCTAGTCTAGAGTTTACTCCTAAAACTCAGTCAGACTGTGAAGTTATTGGACCACTTTATAGGAGTCATATTGAACCATTCCCATTGCTTGATGGTGTATTCGCGATTGTAATTGTTGATAGTAATAGTGCTACTGTCGCAAGAGACCCGTGCGGTGTCAGACCACTCTACATGTCCGTATCACCAGAACGTGTGGTATTCGCAAGTGAGCTGAAGGCTATTCCGTCCGACCCTAGTGCTAGTATAATCCCATTCCCGCCCGGAGCATACCTTAAGCTAAATATCCAAACTCTGAAATATAAGTTTATCAAATATACTGAGAAGGTTAACACCCCGTGTGTTGTAGATGCCGATCGTGCTTACTTTGGTGTTATGGACTATCTCATGGTTTCCATTAATAAGCGTATGATGTCTGACCGCCCAATTGCTGCGCTTCTGAGTGGTGGACTTGACAGTAGCGTTGTTGCTGCACTCCTACAGGGATACATGAAGCGTCCATTGAAGACATTTAGCATTGGATTTCAGGGGTCTG